>Ga0302324_100002567_pt1 | contig 41707 bp, 36 predicted proteins | sample Palsa_T0_1_FD_201949 | JGI IMG/M metagenome (GOLD analysis project Ga0302324, IMG submission 201949) | Peat permafrost microbial communities from Stordalen Mire near Abisko, Sweden - Palsa_T0_1 | ecosystem: Environmental > Terrestrial > Soil > Palsa > Peat permafrost | place: Sweden: Abisko...
GACGCCAGGGCCGTTTCCGGGCCCGCAAAGGGCATCCTGCAAATCGGCCGGACCGCCGCTGAGCGCTCCTCGGTCGTCCTGCCCCGAAATCGTCTCATTTTGTTACACTATAAGTACATGATTATGCATACATCCATGTATGCACGAACGTAATGCGAATGACCCATATCGCCGTCATCCTGTGATGGATTCTTGTGCACTTAGAAAACTCTCGACCCCATGATTTTAATTCTGCGCTCATTTTCGCCTTCGCGCTCCAGCGAGATCTCCACATCCCGCTCCCGTACCAGCCGCGGAAATTTTTCTCCCCACTCGATCAGCAGAATGCTGTTGTCGGAACGCAGGTCATCCAGCCCCAGCGTTTCTAACTCGCGCGGCGTGTCGATGCGATAGAGATCGATGTGGTAAAGATTAGCTCGCGGCCCGCGATATTCATGCACCAGCGTGAAGGTAGGACTGGTGACGTCTTCCTCGGCCGCCGCTTCGAAGGCTGCCGCGATTCCTTTGACCAGCGTGGTCTTCCCTGCTCCGAGATCGCCGCGCAGCAGCACCAGCTTGGGCGGCGCGAGCAACTCTGTCAACGCGCGCCCGAAGGCGATCGTCTCCTCGGCAGAGTGTGTGGTGATTTCCCGCAGCACTTCTTTCGCTTTGGTCTGGCCGTCCACACGTCCAGTATAGCGAGTGCATCCCAGGGTCAGGGCTCGGTGCGCCCGTTGCATTCGATGCGTTCGTGGGAGAGCCCTTCGACCCCGCCCCGTCGAAAATCCCCATTTCTCGCGCAAAGACCGCGCGAGAAATGGGGCACCCGGCTCCGACGGCTGTCCCCAGATATTCCGCTCAGGCTAATACGTGGAGAAGCCGCTGGCCTTGGTGCCCAGCAGATTCCGGTCCACGACGTGATCGAGCGAGGTGCGCAGGCGGCGATGGTCCTCATCCTCCAGCGCGACGAACTTGAACGGCTGCAATACACCGTCCGACATTCTTTGCGTGGGGTGAAGCACTTCGGCCATGCCGTGCACCGGCCCGGCTTGCGTCTGAAAAGCAACTTCGACAAAGTCGCCCTGCGCCAGAGATTGCGCCAGTTGCAGCAAGCCGCCAGTCACGGAAATGGTTTGGAGTTTAGCTTTGGTGCGCCGGCCGTCTTCTAAACGAATCGCAGCCAGGACAGAATCGCCTAGCTGGACCCGGGCCGCGCGCCTCGAAGGGTGCGGTTGGGGGAATTGGGTCATAAGCTAAGATGTACTATCGCACCATCCCGTATTGAGTAATAGATTACTGAGGCCCCTTGTCCGGATTCCCGTGCTGGGAGCGGCATCTGGAGGCATTGCGGCCGTGCGCTATCAAGCAGTTAGCGCGTATTAACCAGTTGATTAATGGCCGAAAGGACGTACCTGCCGCCGCAGGTTTCCGATTTTTGCGGGCGCAACGACGAACCGATTTACTATGTGGCTGCAATCTTCAGAGGAGTCTTCCATGTTGCGGATGTTCATATTGAAGATCAGGCCTTGCGTCTTACTGTCGATTGGTTTCGCGCTCGTGTCTTCCTTCGGCCACGCCGCGCCGGCGCATCCACCGCTCCGCGTCGGCATCATCGGCCTGGTGCACGGGCATGTCCACGGATTTCTCGGCCAGTCGCTGCACAGTCCTGAGATTGAGATCGTGGGCGTCGCCGAACCGGACCCGCGCCTGCTTGCCCAGGCCGCGACTCGTTACGGCTTTGACCGAGCGCTGCTGTTCACTGATTTGGAAGACATGCTGCGGAAGGCTCATCCGCAGGCCGTGCTGGTTTACACCAATACCTATGACCATCGCCGGGTGGTCGAGATCTGCGCCCGGCACGGCGTTCACGTCATGATGGAAAAGCCATTGGCGGTCAGCCTCGACGATGCGCTGGCTATGGGAAAGGCGGCACGCTCCGGCAAGATTCACGTGCTGGTCAACTACGAGACTTCCTGGTACCGCAGCAATCACGCCGCATACGATCTCGTGCACGAAGGAGCGCTCGGCGAAGTCCGCAAGGTGGTGATTCACGACGGCCACAACGGGCCGAAAGAAATTGGCGTCGAGCCGGAATTCCTCGCCTGGCTCACCGATCCTAAACTCAACGGCGGCGGCGCGCTGTTTGACTTTGGATGCTACGGCGCCGATCTCATGACCTGGCTGATGGACGGCCAGCGTCCGCTGACCGTCACTGCGATCACGCAGCAACTCAAACCGGAAATCTATTCGCGGGTGGATGACGAGGCCACGATCATCCTGACGTATCCCAAGGCGCAGGCCATTGTGCAGGCCTCGTGGAACTGGCCCTTCGGGCGCAAAGACATGGAAGTGTACGGCCAGACGGGATACGCCATCACGGTTCAAGGGAACGATATTCGGGTGCGCCGCGGTGGAGAAAATAGCGAACAGCAAATCGCGGCCAAGCCGGTGACTGCGCCGTACGACAATTCCCTGTCGTATTTCAGAGCGGTAATTCTCGACAGCGCCAAGGAGGACGGATTCTCATCGCTGGAAACGAATGTGACGGTGACCGAGATCCTCGATGCGGCGCGGCGTTCAGCGGCTACGGGAACAACTATCGTGCTGCCGCCGAGGTAAAGTCTCTCGCTTCATTTTCGTCTGCGTGTTGCAGATTACAGCCCGGTCATTTTCTCCAGGCGCTCCGGGTAGCGAGCGCCTTCCACCTTAATCTTTGAAGCGGCGCTGTCGATCTCACTGAGGTCGGCGGGGGTGAGTTCGACTGCTGCGGCTCCGATATTCTCTTCGAGGCGGTTGAGCTTGGTGGTGCCGGGGATGGGAACGATCCACGGCTTTTGCGCCAGCAGCCACGCAAGCGCGATCTGCGCCGGGGTCGCTTTCTTGCGTTTCGCAATGCTGCCCAGCAGGTCAATCAGGGCCTGATTGGCTTTGAGAGCCTCCTGGGTGAAGCGCGGGAGGGTGCTGCGGAAGTCGTTGCTGGCGAAGGTCGCGTCTTGTTTGATCGTTCCCGTCAGGAAGCCTTTGCCGAGAGGGCTGTAGGGCACGAAACCAATTCCGAGCTCCTCGATCGTCGGGATCACTTCTTTCTCGGGAGTTCTGGTCCACAGCGAGTATTCGCTCTGCAGAGCGGTGACGGGCTGGACGGCGTGGGCGCGACGAATCGTTTGCGCGCCTGCTTCAGACATGCCGAAGTGCTTGACCTTGCCGGCTTGAATCAGTTCTTTCACCGCGCCGGCGACGTCTTCGATGGGCACGTTGGGATCAACCCGGTGCTGGTACAGCAGATCGATGGTGTCGACCTTGAGTCGCTTGAGCGAGCCTTCGACCGCCTGCTTGATGTGCGCCGGCTGGCTGTTCACGCCTGCCGTTCCGGGCTTAAGGTCGCTACCACTCACGTCGAAGCCAAACTTGGTGGCGATCACCACTTGTCCGCGGAACGGAGCGAGCGCTTCGCCCACCAGCTCTTCGTTGGTGAAAGGACCGTAAACTTCGGCGGTATCGAAGAATGTGACGCCGCGTTCCACCGCGGCATGGAGAAGAGAAGTCATCTCCTGCTTGTCTTTGGGCGGGCCGTAGGAAAAACTCATTCCCATGCAGCCGAGGCCGATGGCAGAAACTTCAAGATTGCTTTTTCCAAGTTTGCGCTTTTGCATTGCTACTCCTTCGTAAATATCGGCCGTGCCTACTCAGACTTGAGAGAAGCCATGTCAATCGAGAAGCGGTACTTCACATCTGACTTGAGCAGCCGCTCGTAAGCTTCGTTGACCTTCTGGATGGGGATGACTTCGACGTCGGCGGTAAGGTTGTGTTTGCCGCAGAAGTCGAGCATCTCCTGAGTTTCGGGGATGCCGCCGATGGGGGAACCGGAAAGGCTGCGGCGGCCCATGATCAGGCCGAATGCAGAAACTGCCAGAGGCTTTTCCGGCGCGCCGACCAGTGTGAGGTTGCCATCGCGGCGTAGAAGATTGATGTAGGCGTTGATGTCATGATCGGCGGAGACGGCGTCGAGAATGAAGTCGAAGCTGCCCACGTGCTTCAACATTTCGTCGGCATTTTTCGAAATGACGACTTCGTCCGCGCCGAGGCGGCGAGCGTCATCTTTCTTATTGGGCGAAGTAGTGAAGACCACGACGTGGGCTCCGAGCGCATGGGCAATTTTGACGCCCATGTGGCCGAGTCCGCCGAGACCGACGATGCCGACTTTCTTGTCTTTCGTGACGCCCCAGTGGTGCATGGGCGAGTACGTCGTGATTCCGGCGCAGAGCAGGGGCGCGGCTCCGGCGAGGTCGAGGTTCGCGGGGACGCGCAGAACGAACCTCTGGTCGACCACGATGCTGTCGGAGTAGCCGCCGTAGGTGACGCCGCCGAGATGCTTGTCAGGGAAGTTGTACGTTAAGGTGAAATTGGGGCAGAACTGCTCCTGGCCGGCGAGGCACTCGGGGCAGGTGCGGTCGGAATCGACCATGCAGCCGACCGCGGCGAGGTCGCCGGGCTTGAACTTGGTCACGGCGGAACCGGCTTTGGTGACGCGGCCGACGATTTCATGGCCTGGGACGCAGGGATAAACGGTGGGCATGGCGTCCTTCCACTCGTTTCGGACCTGGTGGAGATCGGAGTGGCAGATGCCGCAGAAAAGAATTTCGATTTGTACGTCGTGTTCGGTGGGGTCGCGCCGCGTGATCGTGGTGGAAGTTAGCGGCGATTTGGCACTGGCAGCGGAATAGGCTTTGGCTTTGGGCATATGAGAGATCTAGATGCTTGTCCGACTTTGCGCGATGCAGAATACGCCGTTCTGTATGCACAGTACGCCAAAGCCACGGATAAGGCCGGAAGCATACTGCATTTTGACGCTCGAAAAAGAAAACCGACAACCACGAAGGACACGAAGAATCACGAAGGACTTCGTTTTCGGGTTTCCTTCGTGCGACTTCGTGTCCTTCGTGGTTCAAGATCTTCGAACTGCACCACTACTGGGCAGACAGCGTCATTCTTTATCCGTCCCAGCGCACGAGTTTTTCTCGCGCGGATTGCTGCGCTCGCCGGAAGGCTTCGGGCAATCCCTGAAGCAGGTCGGTTGCGACCATGGAATGGTCGCCGACGATTTCGCGCATGACGTCGCCGGCAAGGCCATGAAGATGCACCGCGGCACAGACCGCCAGCAGAGGGTCTTTCGGATGCTGCGCTAACAGGCCCGCGACCATACCGGTCAGAATGTCTCCGGTGCCTCCGGTGGACATTCCGGGATTTCCCGTGGTGTTGACCCAGGCTTCGCCGTTGGGCTGAACCACCAGCGTGCGGTGGCCTTTGAGCACGACGATCAGATCATGCTCGCGCGCAAAATTCCGCGCTACGCTCAGACGATCTTTCTGCACCTCGGCGACGGTGCATCCGCACAGCCGCGCCATTTCTCCCGGATGCGGAGTGCTGACCAGAACGCGGCCTTTACCGCTCAGTTCTTGCGTGCGGCCTGCGAAGGCATTCAGCCCGTCGGCGTCGAGGACGATAGGAATGTCACTTCGGCTCACCAACGCTCGCACCAGCTCAGAAGTCTCGGGCACTCGCGAAATTCCCGGGCCGATGGCCAGCACGCTCTTGCCTTTGACCAGCGCATCAATCTGCGCGCCGGCGCTTGCTGAAATCGTGCCCTCAGCGGTTTCCGGCAAAGGTTCGGTCATCAGCTCAGGATGAAATCCTGCCACCGTGGGCAGCACGGACTTCGCGGTCGCGATCGTCGCCAGCCCCGCTCCGGCTCGCAGCGCAGACATCCCCGCCATGGCAACCGATCCGGACTTGCCGAGCGAACCGCCGACGATGAGCACGTGACCATAATTCCCTTTATTCGATTCCGCTTTGCGCGGCTCTATCAGCGGCGCGAAATCGTGGGGCGTGATCACGTTGAGTTGCGGCGATGAAACGATTGCCTCTTCCGGCGAGCCGATTTGCGCGACATAGGTCGGCCCCGTCGTGAGCGCGCCGAAGATATGCGCCGGGCGCGGAGCCGTGAACGTGACCACGGAATCCGCACGCGCGATCGATCCCTGCTGCTCAGCTGGTTGAGGACCCATCGCGTCCGCGTCCGCGCCGGAAGGAATGTCGACGGCAACCACCAGAGCCGGGCTCGCATTCAGGATCGCGATGGCATCGCCATACAGGCCGCTGACCGGCGGCTTGAAGCCGGTACCGAGAATCGCGTCGAGATATAAATCCGCCGGCAGAGCGAGCCGCACGCGCTCGCTTTTCAGATCTTCGCTGGAACGGACAACCACTGCCGCGAGGGGCAGCTTGCCGAACATGATCGCGGCATCTCCCTTTAGATCAGCCGGGTCGGCCGGCAGGATGACCTGCACTGTCTTCCCCTGCTCATGCAGCCGCCGCGCCGCCACGAATCCGTCGCCGCCGTTGTTGCCTTTACCGCAGAAAACCGCAATCCTCTGCGCTGCGCTGTAATGCTCAACCACATACGCGGCCACGGCGGCGCCGGCGTTTTCCATCAAAGTCAGCGACGGCACGCCGAAGCGTTCGCTGGTGGCGCGGTCGATGGCGCGCATTTCCGCCGCTGTCACGATTTTCATGCCGCCCACGACTATAAAACAAAACGGCCCTCCGCGCCGTGCGGAAGGCCGTCAGCTCTCTTAAAATTCAGCCCGCCGTCTACTTCGTTGGCGAACCCGCGATGCCGTTGGAGATTGCGTTCTGCACTTTGCTGTGTCGGCGGCTGTAGCCGAAATAAATAACCAATCCGATGGCCAGCCATACAAAGAGCCGCATCCAGTTGGTCCAGCCCAGGCCGTAGATCATCGAACCGCATACGACGATCCCGAGGACCGATACCAACGGCAACAGTGGCACTTTGAAAGCGCGCTCCAGGTCGGGTCTTCTCCGGCGCAGAATCCAGACTCCGGCGCACACCAGAATGAAGGCAAACAGGGTGCCGATGCTGGTCATTTCGCCAACGATGTCCTCGGGCAGGAAGCCCGCGAATAATCCCGTAAACACAAAAAAGAGCATATTCGATTTATAGGGCGTTCGAAAGCGCGGATGCTCGTCGGAAAAAATCTTCGGGACCAGGCCGTCTTTGCTCATCGAATAAAAAACTCGTGACTGGCCAAACAGCATCACCAGTATCACCGAGGAGAATCCAGCCAGAATCGCCACCGTGACTGACTTCGACAGCCACTCGTAGCCATGCATATATTTTGTGATGGCAAAGGCGACCGAAGCTTCACGGCCGACCGAGCGGAAATCTGTGACGGTGGCTACTCCGCTGAGCACGTAGGCGAAAAGCACGTAGAGAACAGTGCAGATCACCAGCGATCCCAAAATGCCGATGGGCATATCGCGCTTCGGGTTTTTCGCCTCCTGCGCGGCGGTAGAAACCGCGTCAAAACCGATATAGGCGAAAAAGACGACTCCCGCCGCACCCAGAATTCCCAGGATCCCGCCGAAATGGTGGCTGATGCCCTGCGGGGTCACATAAATTGCCGCCGGAGGAATGAAGGGCGTGTGATTGGCGGGATTGATGAAGCCCCAACCGACGCTGATCACAATGATGACGATCGTCATTTTCAGAATGACAATGATGCCGTTGACGAACGCAGACTCCTTCGTGCCGCGAATGAGCAGGGCTGACAGAAGAGCAAGAATAATCAGGGCCGGAATGTTGATGATTCCGCGCACCCCCGTGCCTGCCATGCTTTCAATAGGAGAGTGACACCATTGATACGGAACCCGCATGCCGAACCAGTCGAGCACCCGGTTGGCGTATTCACTCCAGGCGATGGAAACCGTGGCGGCTCCGACGGCGTACTCCAGAACCAGGTCCCAGCCGATGATCCAGGCTACTAACTCACCCATGGTGGCGTAGGAATAGGTATAAGCGCTGCCGGCAACCGGGATCATGGAAGCGAACTCGGCATAACAGAGCCCGGCAAAAGCGCAGCCAATGCCCGCGACAATGAATGCGATGGTCACCGACGCCCCGGCGCGGTCGGCAATGGCCGCGGCCGTCCGCACGAAAAGGCCCGCGCCGATGACCGCCCCTATGCCCAGCATGACCAGGCTGACCGGGCCGAGCGAGCGCTTCAAGGTGTGCTCGCCGGTTTGCTGCGATTCTTTCATCAGGACGTCGATTGGCTTGGTTGCCAGCAGATTTCCCATCCGTTTGCTTTCTCCTTATAAGAACTACGCCGCGCGTTTTGCCGAGCTCCGCGACCACGCATAGTAAACCGGAATTCCCAGCAGCACCACGATCAGTCCCGGCCACGTGAATTGCGGTTTGTAGCGCAATAGTACGACATCGATGAATAAAGCCATCACAATATAAATGATCGGCAGGATCGGGTAACCCACTGCCCGGTACGGCCGGTTCGCGTTCGGACGCGTGCGCCGAAGCACGAACAATCCCACGATCGTGAGAATGTAGAACACCAGCACGGCGAAAATAATGTAGTCGAGAAGCTGCCCGTAGCTGCCGGAGACGCACAGCAGGCACGCCCACACCATCTGCACCATCAGCGAAACCGCCGGAGTCTTGTACTTGGGATGCAGCCGGGCCACGTTGCGGAAGAAGAGGCCGTCTTTGGCCATGGCGTAGTAGACGCGAGCGCCCGAGAGAATCAGGCCGTTGGCGCAGCCAAAACCGGAAACCATGATCGCGGCCGCCATGAGCAGGCCGCCGGCTGCGCCGAACATCTCCTTCATGACCGCTGTGCCGACGCGATCCTCGTAAGCAAATTTGATCCCGCGCTGAAGAATACTCCCGTCCGGAGTTCCATCCAGCGGCAGCGCGCTCAAATAAATAAAGTTGCAGGCGATGTAAAGCGCGATCACGACGCCCGTGCCCAGAGCCAGCGACAACGGCAGGTTGCGGCTGGGGTTCTTCACTTCCCCGGCGGTAAAGGTAACGTTATTCCAGGCGTCGGCGGAGAACAGGGAGCCGACCTGAGCCACGGCAAGAATGGTCAGCGTCCCCACCATCACGATCGGTCCGCCCACGCCAACCTGCACCGCGTGCTTCGCGCTGAATCCCGCGTTGTGCCAGAAATTCGCGCCGAAGTTCGCAGCCAGCGCCGGCGCGTTACGCCCCAACAGGAAGCCGAAGACTGCCAGCCCCAGCAGCGCGGAAACCTTGGCGGCGGTGAAGACATTCTGAATGGCCGCCCCGGTCTTTACTCCAAAGATGTTTACCACCGAAAGAAAAATCACCAGCAGGATCGCGACCAGATTCTGGGTGTTGATGCCGACGTCCATATTGCCCAGCACCATCGGGCCAACGTGAATTGGTGGGACTTTCCACAGGTGGAGCAACCAATGGGAGGAAGAAATTGAGGGATTGAAGACGCCGAGGAATTTACCGAAGGCCACGCCCACCGCAGCAATGGTTCCGGTCTGAATCACCAGAAACAGAGTCCAGCCGTAGAGAAATCCCCAGAGCGGCCCCAGCGCTTCGCGCAGGTAAACATATTGCCCGCCGGCTCGCGGCATCATGGCGGCGAGTTCGCCATAACTCAGCGCGGCCACAATGGTCATAAACCCGGCGACGGCCCAGGCGGCGATCAGCAGCGCGGGAGAATCCACCTCACGGCTAATCTCGGCCGACACGATGAAGATACCCGAGCCGATCATTGACCCCATGACCAGCATGGTGGCGCTGGTCAGGCCGAGGCCCTGCACCAGTTCCTTGTCCTGGTGACTGTGAATGTCCCAGTCGCTGCCTGCGGCGGGCTGCGGTGTCGGTGTGGTCAGGAATGCCTCCGGTGGTCGTTGGTCGTTGGTCGTTCGTCGTTCGCCGTTGGTCGTTGGTCGTTAGCCCACTCGCTTTGTCATCCTGAGGAGGGCAACTTTTGCCCGACGAAGAGCCTGCCCTGAGCGAAGCCGAAGGGATCTATGTAACTTGCGAGCACCGTCGATACTGACGGCGAGTTGCATAGATCCTTCGCGGCAAAAAACGCCGCTCAGGATGACAAACGAATTACGAATATTCGTAATGCCTGAGAACTTTACCTCAAGATGCGGAAAAATTCCTCTGCTGATTTGCGCGGATCCGGTAACAGGTCGGATATCACCGCGACGGAATCGGCTCCGGCCGCAAGCACTGATGCGGCGTTCGCCCGGGTAATCCCGCCAATCGCTACCAGCGGCTTGCGGGTGAGGGCCCGCGCCTGGCGCACGCCTTCGAGGCCGACGACGGGATCGGGCTGGGCTTTGCTGGAAGTGGCGAACACGGGCCCGATGGCAAGATAGTCTGCGGAAGTGAGGTCGGCTTCGCGCAGCTGATCGGGATTGTGGGTAGAAACTCCCAGCCAGCGGTCGGGCCCGATGATCTTTCTCACAGATTCCGGCGACAAGTCTTCCTGCCCCACATGCACGGCGTCGAACTCGGCCGCGAGACACAGGTCGGCGCGGTCGTTCATGATCAGCCGCACTGGGCTGCGCAGATGTTGTCGGAGTTCCCGCGCCTGATCGAGCATCACCCGCGCGTTGCCGCTCTTGTTGCGGTATTGCAGCAGCGTGCATCCGCCAGTGGCCAGGGCTTCAGCGAAGGCCATCAACTCGGCCGTCGTAGGCAGCAAGGCCGCATCGGCGATGCAATAGAGGCGAGGAAGCTGAATCATCATTCGTCAGCGCAGGCTTTCTGGATACTGGGGGCTATCTCATAATGAATCAAAGGGTAAGTGCCGATTCCCTTAGGGGCTGAAGCCCGCATCTTTACTCGCCCTGGGCGGCACGACTGAAAGTCGTGCCCTTCCCAAAACCATTCGTGAGTTGGCTTCTGAGCTACTTCCCGTTCTTCTTCAGGAATCTCTCAATGAACCCGGTATCAATCTTCCCCGCCCGGAAATCTTCGTCGGCAAGAATCTTTCTATGCAGCGGGATGGTGGTGAACACGCCCTCGACGATGAACATCTCCAGCGCCCGCGACATGCGCGAAATCGCCTCGCTGCGGTCTTTGCCGCGCACGATCAGCTTGGCGATCAATGAATCGTAGTAAGGCGGAATCACTCCTTCGGCATACGCCGCAGTATCGACGCGCACGCCGGTGCCTCCCGGGGGGTTGAACGTCGTGATCTTTCCCGCCGAAGGTGTGAATTTTTCAGGATGCTCAGCATTGATGCGGCACTCGATGGCGTGTCCGCGATGCACGATCGGCCCCAGCAGCACGTCACTCATCTTCGCGCCGGCCGCGATCATGATCTGGCTCTTCACCAGGTCAACGTCGGTGACCATCTCCGTCACTGGATGCTCCACCTGAATGCGCGTGTTCATCTCGATGAAATGCAGTTGCCGGTTCTGGTCCATCAGGAATTCGATGGTGCCGGCATTGCTGTAGCCAATCGCCGCCAGCGACTTGCACAACACTCCACCGATCTCATCGCGCAGTTCGCGAGTCACCACTGTGGAGGGCGATTCCTCGAGCAATTTCTGGTGGCGGCGCTGGATGGAACACTCGCGTTCGCCCAGACTGACCACGTTGCCGTGCTCATCGGCCAGCACCTGGAATTCGATGTGCCGGGGATGCTCGACGTACTTCTCCATGTAGAGGTCGCCGTTGCCGAAAGCGCCCGCCGCTTCCGCCTGCGCCGCTTTGAACAGGGCAGGCAGTTCTTCTTCGTTGCGGACGATGCGCATCCCGCGCCCCCCGCCGCCCGCCGAGGCTTTCACGATCACCGGGAAACCGACCTGCCGCGCCCACTCCACGGCCTCGCCATCGGAAGCAATAATGCCGTCAGACCCCGGAAGAATGGGCACGCCCGCCCGCTTCATCGCGGCGCGGGCTTTTTCTTTTTCGCCCATCAGGCGCGTCACTTCCGGCCGCGGGCCAATGAACTTGATGCCACTGGTCTCGCACACTTCGGCGAAATTGGCGTTTTCCGCCAGCAGCCCGTAGCCGGGATGCACCGCTTCGACGTTGGCGATCTCCGCCGCACTGATGACCGCGGGAATATTCAGATAGCTGAGCGCGAGCTGCGGCGGTCCGATGCAGATAGCCTCATCGGCAAAGCGGACCGGCAGCGAGTTGCGGTCGGCCTCGCTGTAAATGGCGACGGTGCGGATGCCCAGCTCCTTGCACGCGCAAATCACGCGCAGTGCAATTTCCCCGCGATTGGCAATCAGGATTTTCTTGAACATGAAATTCAGTTATCAAAAAAATTGTTGATTGCTGATTGTTGATTGATGATTGAAAAACTCCTCCACGGGTTCGCGGGTTTTCAATCAACAATCAACAATCAGCAATCAACAATGGGGTCCCGCTCTCACTTCTTCGGCCTGATCGCGAACAATTCCTGGCCGTATTCGATCGGCTGGCCGTTGACTGCCAGCTTCTTGACGATCTCCCCGGCGATGTCGGACTCGATCTCGTTGAGCAGTTTCATGGCCTCGACGATGCAGAGCACCTGCCCGACCTCCACCATGTCGCCAGCCTTCACGAACGGAGGAGCCCCCGGCGAAGGCGCTTCGTAGAACGTCCCCACGATCGGCGACTTCACCATGTGCACCCCTTCGTCGGGAGCAGGCGGGGCTGGGGGTGCAGGTGCGGCCGCCACAGGCACGGCGCCCAGTTCCGGCGCCGGCGCGGGGGCCGGCGGCACCGCGTAATAGCGCGGCTCGCCATGCGAATGGACGATCGTATGCTCTCCGGCGCGCTTGATCCGGACCTTGACATCGCCGCGTTCCAGCTCAAACTCGGCAATATCCTTTTCGATCAGGAACTCGATCAGTTCTTTCAGCTCTTTTTGATTCATTCGTGTAGGGTGGAACCCTTCATCACGTACTGCGAAATCAAACCACGAAATCAAACCACGTTAGACCGCGCACCGAACCATTCATCTTCAAACCATGAATCTTCAAACCATGAAGCAATGGAACGGCGGAACGCGCGAAGAAGCCGGGCTCGGATCTGCCCGGCTGAAAATCAGTCCTGCTGAAAACAAGTAATGAAGACTAAACCGCCAGAAAATCCTTACCGGTCGGCGTCATCAGTTCACAACCGCCAGCCGTAACCGCCACCATGTCCTCGATCCTCACGCCCCACTTGCCGGGGAAGTATACTCCCGGCTCGATCGTGATGACCATCCCAGGCTGCAGGATCTCTTTCTGCCCATCGGCAACGCGGGGGATCTCGTGAATCTCGAGCCCCACCCCGTGCCCGGTCGAGTGCGTAAAATAACGCCCTAACCCCGCCTTACGTAACACTTTACGGGCAGCTGCATCGACTTCGCCGACCGCAATCCCCGGCCGAACCGCGTCGATCGCCGCCTGCTGGGCCTCTTTGACCGCCTCATACGCCCGGCGGCCGTTCTCAGGCACAGGCCCTACCCATACAGTGCGGGTCTGGTCCGAACAGTAACCCGAAAGTATAACACCGAAGTCGCAGACCACGAACCCTCCCGGAGCAATCGGCTGATCGGAGGCTCGCCCATGCGGCAGCGCCGACCGTGCCCCGGAGGCAATGATCGTGGGAAATGACATTGCCTCCGCCCCGCCGCGGCGCGCCGCCAGCTCCATTTCAGCGGCGACCTCCGTTTCTTTGATCGTTTCTTTTACCCCCGGCCGCAGCACTTCCAGCGCCCGGTCGAACAATTTCGCCCCCAGCGCCACAGCGGCACGGATTCGATCCAGTTCGTCCGCGTCTTTCACCATGCGGAAGCGTTCGACGATCGCAGGCGCATCCTTTAACGTGACGCCCGCCGGCCGGAGTTTGGTCAGGCGCTTCTTTTCGGCAACCGTAAAGTGCTCGGCCTCAACGCCAATCGTCCATCCCCGCGCCCGTTTGCGCCGTGCCCCCAGCCATTCACCCAGGGACGCCAATCCCGCCCCGCGAGCGATCACCACTTTCGAGCCCTTTACCTCTTCGTGGGCCTGCGTGTCATAGCGGACGTCGGTGAAGAAAACGCTCCCCGCCTCTTCCACCAGAAGCAGGCCAGCACTTCCGGTGAAGCCGCAGAGATATCGGATGTTGGGCAGATGGCTGATCAGCAGCCCGTCGAACCGGGTGGTGGCGAGATGCTCTAGCAATTTCTTCTGGCGCACGAGGAAGTTCATTTCTGGAAGTTTAACAAAGCAGTGGTTAGTTTCCAGTGGTCAGTGGTCAGTGGTCAGTTGCCAGTGTTCAGCTTCCGGCAAGCCTGCTGCAGAGGCAGTGGGCTTGGCTGGCTACTGATCACTGGTCACTGATCACCGCCGTAAAAACAAAACCGCCGTCCTGACAGGTTCTTCAGGACGGCGGCTCTATCTCGGTACTCGGTACGCGACTAGTTAGGTCTGAATGATTCGCGGCGTGATGAAGAAAATCAGCTCCTGGTTGGAGGTGTTGACCTGGGTGTGTTTGAACAGGTTGCCCAGGTACGGGATGTTGCCGAGCAACGGCACTTGCGAGATGTTGATCGAGTTCTGCGTCTGGATGACGCCGCCGATCACCACCGTGCCGCCGTCGGTGACCAGCACCTGCGTGGTGGCCTGCTGCGTGATCAGTTCCGGGTTGCCCTGCACTTCCTGACCGAAGTTGGGCGTGGTGTTTTCCACGTCCACGTTCAGGAAGATGGTGTTTTCCGAAGTGATCTGCGGAGTCACCGTCAGGCGCAGGAAAGCGTCAACGTAAGTCACGGTCGGAGGACCACCCAACTGCGCCTGGGTCACGATGGGCACGCGCACGCCCTGCTTCACCAGCGCCATAATGTTGTTCTGGGTGACGATGCGCGGGCGGGAGAGAACTTTCAGCAAGCCGCGCGATTCGGCCAGCGACAGGATCGCGTCAATCCGAATGTTGTTGCTGGCGTTTACGAAGGTCAGGCCGCTCGAGGGCGCCGTCGATCCCAGGTTCGAGAACAAGGGAATCGAGGACCCCGTGGTGCTGCCCGTTCCCGGCACGGTAATGTAGCCGGGGTTCAGTCCGCCCACCGTGGTCGGCGACGAACCTACCGCCTGGTTGCCACCGATTGCGCTGTGCCCGTTGCCCCAGCCAAAGCCCAGCTGAGTGCCGATGTCGCGGGCAAACTGCCGGGTTGCGGCCACGACGCGGGCTTCAATTTCGACTTCCTGCGTCTTGCGGTCAAGCTGGGTGAGCAGCCGGTCAATGATGGGCAGCACTTTGGGAATGTCGTTGACCACGATCGCGTTGGTGCGGTCATCGGCTACGACGTCACCACGCTGCGAGAGAAACTTCTTTACCGTGATCAGAACGTCCTTGGCCTTGGCATAGCTCAGGAAGCGTGTGACCGAGACTTTCTCCACGGCCAGAGCTTCCGAGTCGATCTGCGCGCGGCGGGCATCGGCTTCGTGCTTCAGAGTGTCCACGGTGGCGATGCGCAGAACGTTGCCTTCCAGTTCGCGGGCCAGGTCGTTGTTCTTGAGCACGATGTCGAGCGCCTGATCCCACGGCACATCATCGAGCACCACGGTCAGCGTGCCGTGGACGTTGGGATCGAGCACCACGTTGAGTCCGCTGATTTCGTGAATCAGGCGGAAGAAGTCTTTCAGGTCAACGTCTTTCAGGTTCACCGAGATCGGCTCACCCGTATACTTCGGCCCGGTCATAACAGGGGCCTGGCCGGCCAGCGCTTTTTGCTCCGCCGCCAGGTTGACCGCAGGCGTAATCGCAGCCTGGTTCTGGCTTTGAGACTGGGCTGCGTGGGCGCTGACGGGAAGCAGTTCCGCGGCAGTCTTGTCGGAGAACCGCGCCGCCGCTTCCTGGGCGCGAACCGTGGGTTCGTCCGAAGTGCCGGGTAGGTCGCTCGGCGCAGCGCTGGTCGCCGGGCTCTTCGCCTGATAGGTGGGTTCGACCATCACAAAGTCCGCGGGCGAAGTTGCAGCCTTGGCTGCGGGCGTGGCCGAAGCCAGAGTCTCCGCCTGGGGCGCGCTGGCGACTGTGGTCGAGTCAGCGGCGGCCTTGGCCAAAGTATTGGGATGCAGGGTGAGAATCAGCTTCCCTGCCGGGCCCGGCGTCAGGTCATAGGCGCACGGCTTTTCGAGATCGACGACGATGCGCGTGGTCGGATTTGTCTTGCCATCCGTGCCAATACGCACGCCCTTGACCCCCGCCGTGCCCACTGCGATGCGGGTCGGTCCGGCCGCCATCACGGTCTCCGGCAGATCCACCACCACGCGGGCTGGCGAGTCCAGAGTGCTGAGCTTCGGCGTCAGGGTGCCGTGGGAGCTCATCTCAACCCGGATGTCGTCCGTGCTCCGGACTACGTTGACTCGATCGAGCTGGTTTGGGGCTTGAGCAGCCGCAGCCGCCACCCCCATCACAACCAAGACCAGCACCGATACGAACTGTGTCAGTTGTCGCTTTCGCATTTCGCCTCTCCCCACCCGCGGGCCTGGCCCGCGCGTCCTTGCTAGAAACTGATTTCAGCGATCCCGCTTCCGGTCCGCCGTCCTGCCTGATCTGCCTGCTCTAAACTGCCGGAGTTAAGATTCTTTTCACCACTTCCCGGGTGGACGACTTGCCCAGCTTGTCCTGCACCGTTTCCTGGAACACCACCGAGTCGCCCGTGATCTTCACCACGTAGCCGTTAAATACCGGATCGTTCTCCCGCAGAAAATAAGCTTTGTTCAGGCTGTTGGTCACCACCGCGATAAAGCCCGAGTCGGACTTCACCACGCCTCGGACGTTAATGGCCCCGATCTCCAGGCATTTCTTGCCGGTCGAACATCCGGAGCCGTTGGTTTGCACCACCGGACTGAAGAAGGGATCGCGTTTGCCGGTCAGCGACCACTTCTTTTCTTCCGGCTTGCCCTTGGCCGCATCCGGTTTTGCGCTCTTGGCCGAACTTTGTTCGGGGGCGCTCACGGCCACGGTCGCGGTCTTCGCAACCACCGCAGCCTGGACTGCCTCCTTGGGATCCAGCGGGGAAGCCTTGGCCGCCGGCTTCTCGGCTGGCGCCTTCACGATCGCAACTTTCGGAGCTGCCACAGCCGGCATCGCCACCACTGCGGCGACTTTCACGGGAGCAGCCTTAAACGGATCGGCCTTTGCCGAAGCCTGGACCGGAGCAGCCTTAATCGGAACCGCGACCGTCTTCACCGGCTCGGCCTTAACCGCAACCGTCTTCACCGGCTCAGCCTTCGGAGCAGGCGCAGGACTAGTCTTGGCTGGGCCGCTCTTGGCAGCCACGGGCGCGACCACAGGCGCCGATGCGGAGTGCAGCGTCAGGATTAATTTGCCGTCGCTGCCCGGAGTTAATTCATAGGCCAGTGGCGACTCCAGATCCACAACCACGCTGGTCGTCGGAGGAGTCTTGCCGTCCATGCCGATGCGCACGCCTTTCACGCCGGCGCTGCCCACCGTAATCTTGTTCTGCGTGCTCGCATCCACCGTCTCCGGCAGTTCCACCAGCACGCGGGCCGGCGAGGTCAGTTTGCTCACCCGCGGCGTGACCGCCTGGCTGGAACTGATTTCGATCTGGACGCGGCCCGCACCCGGAACCACCTTCACCCGCTCCAACTGGTTGTTGCCAGAGGAAGAGGCGGAGGCGGACGGCTTCGACCCCGGAATTGCCGCGGGTTTCACCGCGGGAGCCGGAGCGCCCGGTGCCGGCTTGGCCGTCGCCGGAGCCGGGTTGGAACCGTTGGCCTGCTTCTGCTGCAGCGATTTTGCCGTGCTGCGCGCGTTGTCGATGGCGTCCAGGTTCTGGGCCGCCGCGTTCGTGGCCCACCCGCCCACCATCATGGCCGCGGCCAAAATGCCTGTGGTTAATTTGGCCGTCGGTTTGATCGTCCGCTTGATCGTCAGCTTCATAGGGATCCCTACTTCGCCGCCGGCGTTCCCGGTTTCATCCCGGCGCCTGCCGCTGAAGGTGTCAAATCGTGACTGAAGTATGTGGTCGCTGTGAACGTCGCAATAATGCTCTCGTTGGGCGCGTACTGGTAGGTATGCTTGGCTTTCGCCCCGCCCGGATTCTTGGTCGTCGACACCAGCAAATTGCTGACGTTGACGATCCGCTCCAGCTTGCTCACCCGGTCAAAGAACTCGAGCACGGAATAGTACCGCCCGTCGAGTTCGAGGTCGAAAGGCACTTCGGTGTAGTACTGTTGCGCCTTGGTGTCCTTGGCCAGGAAGCGCCGCAGTTCCACACCCGACTTCTGCGCCTCTGCGTCCAGGGTGGTGATGAAATCATCCACCTTCTTTTCATCGGGGACGATGCGCTGCTCGATTTCCAGCTGCTGCTTCAGTTCGGCCAGCTGCTGCTCGATCTGCTTCAGTTTGGGCCGGAAGGACTCGAGGTCGTTGTTTTCCCGAATCTTTTCGTCGAGGGTATGTTGCGCCGCCGCGTTGCGGTCGTTCTGGGCCTTGAACATGGTGAAATACAGCGCCGCCGTTACAATGGCTCCGCCCAGGATCACCGCTCCCCACTGCTTAATGCCCGAAAGTTCGCTAAAGTTCGCCATAGGTTCGCCTTTACGACTTTCCCTTCTCGCAGGTCAGCGTGAACTGGAACGCCTGCATGTCCTTGATGGAATCGTCCTGATAGGTTTCTTTGATCTCGACGCTCTTGAAGAAGCCGGTCTTTTGCAGGTTCGCGATCAGGTTCGCCACCGCGTCGGTGCTCAGCGCCGTGCCCTCCAGGTTCACGTTCGGTCCCGAATCGTCCATCTTGCTGAGCCACACCGCTTCGGTATTGTTCACCGTCTCGCCCAGCATGGCCATCAGGTTGACCGGACCAGTCTGGTTGGCGCGCAGGCCGTCGATCACATCCACCCGCCGCTTGTAGTTGTTCGCCTGGGTCTGGCGTTCCAGGAAGCGCGCCTTCACGTCGGCCAGTTCGCGGTTCTTCTGCTCGGCCACCTTCATGCGCGCGTCGATCGCCTTGGACTGATGATCCAGCCGGTACCAGTAGCTCAGGTTGAACAACCCGGCCACCACCAGCACCGCCAGAACCTTCAGCTTGGGCGAGCCCATATCGCCCATTTCCATGGTGGGCATCGCGGGGCTGCCGCCACCGCGTTTCTTGCCCTTGGCACTTTCGAGCAGGTTGATTTTGATCATAGGGATTCAAAGCTCCTCAGGGCCAGACCCACCGCCACCGCCATCTGTCCCGGATTCTGTTCCACCAGTTCCGCTCCGGGTCCTTCGACCGGCGGCATCACCCTCTGGAACGGATTCAACAACTCCACCGGCATCGAGAACTCCTGCCGCAACGCTTCCACCAAGCCCGGCACCTTCGAGGAGCCGCCCGCCAGGTAGATCTTCTCGATGTGCTCGCCGGCCGCGCTGGCCCGGAAGAAATCGAACGTCTTCTGAATTTCGAGCACGATAATCTCGGTCACCTGCTGCAGGATGGGCTGCTTCGCGTCTTCGCTCACCGTGCCCACCTTGTTGCCCAGCTTGAGCGATTCCGCATCTTCAAAGCTCAGGTCCAGTTCCTTCTGCAGTGAGTCGGTGTACTGGTGCCCGCCCACGCTAACGTCGCGCGGAAACAGCGGCGTCGTACCCTTCACGATGTTGATGTTCATCACGCTGGCGCCCAGGTTCAGCAGCGCCACTACCTGGCCCGGCGCCGGCTGGTAGTTGTACTCGTAGCAGTTCTGCAGCGCCAGCGCATCAATGTCCACAATAGCCGGGGTGCGGCCGGACATCGAGAGTACGTTGGTGTAGTTCAGAATCTTGTCCTTCTTCACCGCGACGAGCAGGACGTCCATCTGGGGGCTGCCCACTTCGTCCGACAGAATCTGGTAGTCCAGACTTACATCGGCGAGATCGAAAGGAATGTGCTGCGCCGCTTCCTTCTCGATGGTCTCGGCCAGTTCCTGGTCGCTCATCGAAGGCAGCGAGATCTTTTTCACGATCACCGAGTGTCCGCTCACCGCGGTGGCCACCGCTTTGGTCTTGATCGCGTTGTCGAGGAACAGCTTGGAAATCGCGCTCGAAACCGTGCCCGAGTCCACGATCATGGAATCCACCACGATGTCGCTCGACAGTGGTTCCAGCCCGAGGTGAGCGACTTCAATCTGGCCGCCCTTTTTCTTCAGCTCGACCGCCTTGATGCTTGAAGAACCTACATCCAGGCCAACAATGGACTTCGATCCCATTCCAAACATGTGCCCACCTTTTTGTCTGGCGCCGGCATCGTTGCCTGCGCGGTTTTTTCTACTGTGACCCGGCAGCTTTCATGGCCGCCTTCGGTTTGCGTTTCCCCTGCGGTTCCATTTCGCTCGACTTGTCTTCCATCCACTGGTCCAGCCGCGATTTCTTGAAGCGCCAGCGGTTGCCCAGTTTGAATGCGGGAATTCTCTGCTCGCCCACGTACTTGTACAGCGTGTCCGGACTCACGCCCAGATATTGCGACGCCTGGCGAATGTTCATCACTTCTCGCGAGTCGGCCATAATTCCGTTTGCCTTTGCCACCACACCATTTCCCGCTCCGTTGTTCCGGCCAGCGGGCTTTCGCTTCGGGAGACTGCCTCGCCCTCAATTGCCTCTCCGAGGGCTTTCGGTGTTCCGAGCATATCTCAACCCTGAAAAACCCCGACTCGGAGCGAATCTCCGCGTTTCCTGGGGTTTTCTGCCCGTTTTCTGGAAATCGGGAAATAGCGTCCCTTAGGCCATCTCTACATCTTGTGGCCTGCAAGTCAACGGACACTATTAGTTGTATTTTGAGAAGGGGAGGTGCCCGGTCACATACCGACCGGTAACTGAAGTACTAGGCACGGTACGGAGGTACTACGACGCTGGGTAAACCTCCCTGTTCTCAGTCCCTTGGCCTAAGAGCAAAATTCGCGTCCCGTAAGGAATTCAGCCCTCTCTCTTAGGCTTCGACCGGATTCCTCTGGCATTCGGGACAGAGCATAGTTGTTCAGTCATCGCGGCCCTACGCTGCGTTTGCAAGGAAATGTTCTATGCGCTGGAAAGGCTTCACCCTCTCGCTCTTACTGATTGCCGGATTTTCAACCCTAGACCGGGCGGCATTCGCCACTACCCCTGTTGTGACAGTAACGTCGCCGACGGGCGGCTCGGCAGACAGTTCACCGGTGAACTTCATTGCGTCGGCCAGCAGCCCCGATTGTGACAAGGGCATAGCGGCCATGCGAATTTATACCGCTCCCGGAGTTGGCGCTTATACCACCGATTCCGACTCACTGAACGTGGACCTCGCCCTCACCGCCGGCACCTATGACACCGTCGTGCAAGCCTGGGATAACTGCGGTGGCGTCGGCAAAACTCCGGTGACCATCACGGTCTCGGGAAACACTCTGCCTCCGCCGAAGTTCGTGTATTCCTCGGACAACGCCGGCAACCTGGTTTACGAATACCTGGTGGATGCTTCGACGGGAGCACTGACCGCGACGACGCAAGGCTCGATCAGCACGCTCGCAGGGCCGGAGCGAATCGCCTCCGACCACGGCGGATTCCGGCTCTACGTTAGCAGTGCCGCAGGCAATGGGTCGGGCGCGCTGGCCGCTTACTTCATCAACCGCGATAACGGCACCCTGCAGGACGTCCCCGGTTCTCCGGGCGCGTTGACAGGCAACCCAACCGCAGTGGTCGTCCATCCGTCCGGAGACTTTGTCTACGTCACAACTACGGCTGGAAGCAGTAATCAGACGAACTATATTTATGCGTTCAAGGTGCAGAGTAACGGATCGCTCACCGCGGTTTCCGGGTCGCCTTTCGCATCGAGGTACTGGCCGACACAGGCGGTCATCGACTCGACGGGCAGCTATTTGTACACGGCGACCTATAACGCTTACGTTGAGGCTTACGACATCAACAAGAGTACTGGCGCGTTGACGGCGATGGCGGGCCAGCCATTTGCCATACCCGCATATCCAAATGACAATGACTGCGCCAGCGGAGCCTGGGATATTGCATTCGCCCAGAGTGGCCAGCACCTGGTGGTGCCGGAGTATGCTTGCAGTGGTGCAAGCGCTGTCTTCGAAGTCGGCTCGAAGGGAAGTCTCAGCAACGCTCCTGGCTCGCCGGTCATCGATCCGGTTCCCGACCCGCAGCAACCTTTCGGACTGCAAGCCATCGCGGTCGATCCGCTCAATCGCTGGTGGTACTTGTATGAGTATTTCCCCGGTGAGCTACCGAGCATGGACCTCGCAACTCTGACTGCGCAGGACACGGCGGAGAGGAGCAGCACGAATTGCGGCGACATCATTCGGGCCGACCCCTCTGGAAAGTTCGCGTATGCCATCGGCAACACGACGGGCAATGGGGTCTGCGGGGTGGGGCCGGGAGCGATCCTGGGCTTCTCGGTAAACCAGTCGAACGGAACTTTGACTCCGTTGTCAGGTTCTCCGTTCGCATCGCCGAATGCTGACTACCAATACGAGGATGGCCTCGTAGTCACGCAGTAGGCGCGCAGTCAGAAATGTTCGCAGGGCGGGAAGGTTGATTGGAGTGGCTACTGCACATCCGATACTTTCCCGCCAACGAACGTGACCTTCATGTCTTTGTAGTAGTAGATCTGTTTGGTGGTGAGTTTCACGATCTTGTCAGGCTTGCCCATGGCGGCCGTGACTTGATCGGGCGTCATGCCCACTTCGATGCTGACGGGATCGGCCTGTGGTGCAGGCGCCGCAGCTGCGGGTTGGGCAGCCGGCTGATCTCCACCCTGCTGTCCGCCCTGTTGATCTTGGCCCTGCTGCTGCCCTTGATCCTGCTGCTGCGAGTCGTCGCTGATGGCGAGCAACTGCCCAATGGTGTCTTCAACATCGCCGGCACTGGCCTTGGCCAGCGCTCCCTTGGGAAACTGGAACACAATATTCGCCTTGTTGTAGGTCGTGGGATCGGTCTTGTTGCACTTGTCGCAGGCGACGATGCCGATCGTGACCGAGTCCTTGTCGAGATTCACGTCGATCCTGGTCGGATAGACCTTATCGCCCTTGGCGAATAGTTTGGTGGTCTGTTCCTTGCCGAATTTTTTCATGCCGAAGCCGATGCCCTTCGACAGCAGCGCATTGGGCGGCTTCACCGTGCCGTTCTCGTATTTATTGTTTTGCACGCTGCTGTCGGAGTACGGCACGCCCATCAGGCCACCCTTCTGGATGGCCAGCACCGTTCCTTCTTCCACCACGGAATAGCCGCTGGTGTCGGACCCCATCTTCGCCGCCTTGTACTGGGCAGCCAGTTGCTCCTGCAAAGAGACGGCTTGCGCGCTGGCGCGCGGCAACGGCGAGACGCAAACGATGGTGGCGCACACTACGACAACCAGAAGAATCATCCTTCCAGATTTCTGCTCAGACTTCTGCGCCCACTTATGCCCCATGGCGGTAATTCTCCTCTCAGGATCTGCCCTCGGCGCGGCATCACGCCGGGCAGGATGAATCGAAACGGTAGATTTCTAACCAGAGTTCTTACGAACAAAAAACCGGGAGCGTCGCCCTTAGGCGACGCCCCTCGGCATGGTTGGACAACAGAACAGCAACCGGAGTCAAGCGCCGGCCGAGAGGCTCACTGCGAGCCGCCACCCGACGACGCTGCTTCCTGTTTGACATCCGACTCGGTCTGGTCGGCAGCCTTCTGCTGATCGTCCAGCGCCTGCCCCGCCGACTTGTCGGGCGGCGGCGGCGGAACGTCCGACGCGGTCGTGCCGGTGTCCGGAGCCTTCGGCATGCCTCCGGTCCCCTGCTTGTCGGCCAGCGACTTCATACCAGCGGTCAGCTGTTCCTCGAAGTGGTTGTGCATTTCCTGCAAGTCGTCCACTGAAACCAGCACGGTTTTGCCGGAGGCGCAGTCGGACTTCTTGCTGCTGGCAATGCTCACGTTCACTTTCTGGTCGGCATCCGGAGTATCGGTCAACCGGGTAATGACGTCCCCTTGGGTCAGGGCGCATTCCTGGCCGTCGGCCACCACGTCAACCTCATCCGCCACGACGAATGTACGCCGTGCCGGATCGAGCGCGGGAGGCACTTGACCTGCGGGTGCCGCTGCCGGTTGCGCACCGGCCGTCGATGCAGGCTGGGCTGCCTGCGCCTGCTGGGCAGCGAGCTCCGCTTTTACTTCGTCGGCAATCGCCTGCTTGACCTCGGGTGAGAGCGCCACCTGGCCGCCCGCCGCCGGCGCCGGAGCGCTGTTGGCTGCGGAATCATCCGCCGCTGCGTCCGACGCGGCCGCGTCCGCGTTAGCTTCCGCGCGCGCCGCATACGCCGCCTGCAGGTTGGATGAGATCAGATAATCCGTGAGCCAGAACGCGGCCGACGGATAGACGGGATACGGATTCCAATAGGCTCCGTAGAACCCGAACCAGGGCGAACCACCCCAGCCCCAGGCCCCTACACCCCATGCCAACGGCGACGCCCACGGGTTATACGCCCATCCGTAAAACCCGGGATGATACCAGTACGGATTGTAGTATCCGAAGTAAGCATGACCTCCCCAGTTGTAGCCGACGTAAACTCCGGTTCGGTACGAGCCATGGTAATAGTAGGTGCGCGAATAATAGGAATGGCCGCCGCGGGTGACATAAGCGCGCTGCACATAGCCGCCGTGTCCGGTAGTTACGATGCGTGCGCCATTGCGCGTGCTCACGACGGTGCGCCCGCCGTGCAGTCCGCGGTTAATCTGCATGCCGTTCCGGTTCACCGAGCGAATCTGCCCGTTCGGACGCACACTGGCCGACCCGCCGCCTTTCAGAGCAACCGTGCGGCCGGGCGGCGTGTGACTCGTGGTCGCGGTGTGGGTCGTGGTTCCCGTATGAGTTGTGGTTCCACCGGCATGCGTGGTCGTGCCGGTATGGGTCGTCGTTCCGGTGTGCGTCGTGGTTCCGCCGGCGTGCGTGGTCGTGCCGGTGTGGGTTGTTGTTCCTGAGTGCGTCGTCGCTCCACCGGCGTGCGTCGTCGTGCCCGAGTGTGTGGTCGTACCCGTGTGGCTTGTCGTCGCCGAGTGACTGGGCGCCGAAGAATGGCTCGGCGCGCTGGAATGCTGTGTCGCCGCAGGATGGCTCGGCGCCGCGGCATGGGCGGGGGCACTGGCATGCGGCGCCGGCGCGCTGGTTTTTTTCTGTGCTGAGGCAAAAACCGGAGCCGCCGCAATCAGGGCAACTAAAGCGCATTTCCGCAGCGCGCTTGCAAACATCGAAAAATTCATCGCAGACTCCTGAAGTCTAAAGTTTCATCCAACCTACAAACCTGCAAACACGGCTCCGATGAGAACGTTCCGATCATTTTTCCGGGTCCGGAGCAGTGGACCCAGAGAACGAAACGTCAGCGCGGGATCGGCGGGGCAGTTTGGACGCGCCAGGACCGGCTTCTCGCGGCGCAGCCACGTTATCAAAACCCTGCAGGAGGCGCAATTGTTTTCTGGATTCCTCGGTCTTCCCCGGTTCGCCGCACTGCGGTAATCTATTGCCTCGGTCCGGAGGAGCACTTTGCGTTATCTCGATCGCTTGCAGCCCCTTGCCCTGCTACTCATGCGCCTGGCGTTGGGCGCCATTATGGTCACGCACGGCTACCACAAGGTGTTTGGCGGCCTGAACCACTTCGTTTCGATGGTCGCGGGCATGGGCCTGCCGCGCTGGTTAGGGTATGTTTCCGCGTTCACCGAGTTGCTGGGCGGACTGCTCGTCCTGGTGGGCTTTTTCACTCGACCCGCCGCCTTCGCCATCTGTGTCAACCTGGCCGTGGCCATCTGGAAAGTGCACCTGCACAACGGGCTTTTGGGCTCGCCCGATCGACCGGGATACGAATTTCCCCTGGCCGCGGCCACCCTGGCCTTTGCCCTCATCTTCTTCGGCGGTGGCGCCATCGCCCTGGACCATGTGCTTCGCGGCGGAGGCGGCGGGGCTAAACGATAAATCCGAAGAAACGATAAAGCATGGGGTCATCCCGAGAAAGATTCGCAGGCCCCGGCGCAGTTCCATTTCGGGACCTCAGGCGCAACTTGTTGCACTCTGCCGGGTTTAATTTTGGCGGCTGGTCCCGGCATGCATCGCCAGTCCCTGTTGACCAGGCGAATGACCACGGGGGCGGCACAATTTGAATTCCTGCGCCGTTGAACTTATGATGGATGAGCTACCCATGCACTTGCATCCAAATGGTTTGGCGGTCGCATCTTACCCTCAAAACCGTCAACAACGATTCATCACAGGAGGTTCCTCTTGAGAAAGTTTGCCTTCTTTGCGACCGTCTTCGCGTTTTTTGCTCTAGGCAGCCTGGCTTCCGCCCAGCAAGGCGACGCCATGATCGGTTTCGGCACCGTCATGTCGCCCAGCGCCGCCGAGTGCAACTTCTTCACCTGCCCCGAAAAGGGAGGTCTTTACCCCAACATCAGCGGCGACGTCATTTTCCACCACCGCCTGGGCGTCGGCTTTGATGCGGTCTGGAGAGGCGGTGTGGGAGACTTCGGCGGCACCGGCCAACCGTACCGGCCAATCCTCTACGACTTCAACGCCGTGTACCAGCCCAGGATCGCCAAGAAAGTCGGCCTTGATCTGATGGGTGGCATCGGCTTTCAGAGCACCCGCTTCTACTCCTACAACAACAGCTTCTCCTGCGTCTACGGCTTCGGCTGCTACACCAGCTCCAACCACTTCCTGGTGGATGTTGGGGCCGGCCTGCGCTATTACGTGTTTGGACACCTCTTCATCCGTCCCGAAGCCCATTACTACAACATCCTGAACAACACCGACGTTTTCAGTTCCGGCAACGTCATCCGTGTCGGGGCGTCGATCGGCTACACCATTGGTCCAGACTAAGAGTTGCTTCCCTGGGCGGCCGTGAACTGGTGTCCAGCCAGTTCCGGCCGCGATGGTTTTCCGCGCATTCGCGACTGCTTCGCCGGGCTCCGGCACTGTGGCGTAGACTCTTCAAGGAGCCGGCTTCAAGCAACTGGACGAAACTTAAAGGGGGCTGTATTTGAGAAAGTTCGCGTGGCTCATGTCCGTGTGTGCGCCTGTTCTGTTCGCCACTCTTGCCCGTGCCCAGCAATTTGACTTTGCCGTTGGCGGCGGCACTCTGTTTTCCACCCGCAACACCACCGCTTCCCAGGGTTACGTGCCGCCCGCGGAGAAGGGCGGGCTCTACCCCAGCATCAGCCTCGACCGGGTTTACAAGAATCACTACGGCTACAGCGCGGAGGTTACCTGGCGCGACAAGCTGGGGCTCTACAACGACTATCAGCAGTTCCGCCCCGTCATCTATGACTTCAACGCCTTGTACGAGCCCCACTTGACGGGACTTTTTCCGCCCGGGCAGGAGAAGAGAATCAGCATCGACTTCATGGGCGGCGCGGGTGGTGAAAGCGTGCTTTACGCCAATCCCTACGGCTACTGCGGATACTCTGCCGGGTGTTCCACTCGTCTCGACAGCAATCATTTTCTGCTGCATGCCAGCGCCGAGATCCGCTACCGGTTCTGGCGGAATTTCTTTATCCGCCCCGAGGCTCACATTTACCACGTCATCAACAACACCAGCGATTTCCACTCCGACAACGTTTTTCGACTTGGCGCTTCGGTCGGCTACACTTTCCACACCGATTAGGCTCGCGAGGCTCGCGGCTGCGCTTGTTCCCGGAGCCCGTATTCCAGCAAAACAAGAAAGGCAGCGTCGCTTGGACGCTGCCCATACTTCTAGACTCGTTAATTCCTGCAGGTCTTATTTCTTGTAAAGTCAGGTCTACGGTTCGCCCTGGCAGATTTCAGCCTCGTGAATGGCTGCGTCCAGGTGCTCGATCGTCTTGGCGCGATGGCCGTGGAACTCGCCCTCGGCGTGTTCCATATGGTCCCGGGCGACGCGCATCGCCTCGATGGCATGGTCCACCCGGGGGTGGGGAGACATGGGGGGCGCTGCCGCCGCCGTAAAGGCAAACGTGCAGAGCCCTATTGCCAGGATGAGTAGAGTGAACAACCCGAACTTCTTCATGGATTCCTCCTTGTCCGAATTCCGGCTCGGACGCAACCGTGTAATTCCTGCGACGCCACGGACATGGCCCTACTTCCGAATCGGCCCGCGACTTGGGACAGTATAGTCGCTCGCGCAAGCCCTGCCCCCTGTGCAAATGGTTACTCCGCAGGTGCTCCGTTCCGGGCGCGCCGCCCGCGCCACCACAGAAAGGCCAACACCAGCAGCACCAGAATCACCACCACCACGTCGAACCGCTTGATGTCCCGCTCCAGTCGCCGCCAATGCTGGCCAAACAGGTAGCCCGCTCCGGCAATCACTGTCACCCACAAGGCCGCGCCCAGAAAATTGAAGACCGCGAATTTCCGCCAATGCATACGCAGCGCTCCGGCCATGGGCCCCGCGATGACGCGCATGCCAAACACAAAGCGCGCAAAAAAGATTGCGACCGCGCCGTAGCGCGCGAACATGCCTTCTCCGCGCGCCAGCGTCTTGTCCTGAATCCGAAAAAAGTTCTGGTAGCGAGCCAGCAGCGGACGCCCTCCGTAGTGGCCCAGAGCGAAGCCAAGGTTGTCGCCCATGGTGGCCGCGATGGTCCCGACAAAGATGATCCACGGAAGCCGCAGGTCGTGTTCGGAGTAGGCTAAGAAACTCGCCAGCAGCAGAACCGTTTCTCCCGGCACCGGCACCCCGGCATTCTCCGCCAGCAGCGCCGCCGCCACGGCCCAGTAGCCGTAGTGGACCACCGCATTCCGCAGCATCTCGAAAATGGAGTGGTTCATGATTTCTTTCTCGAGTCGGAAAATCGTAAAGTATCCGCGGTCGCGGAACCGTCGTGCGAATTCCTTTCCGGGCTGGTGATCGCGCACAATTGCATGGGGGTTCTTCGCTTCGCTCAGAATGACAATAGTTAAGCTAGCAGGTGAGAAATTGAATCAGCGCCTGGTTGAACTCTTCAGGACATTCTTCATACGGCAGGTGCCCGATTCCGGGAAACACCACCGACTGCACGTTCGCAAAATTCCGCGCCAGCGGCTGCATTGAAGAAAAGTACACCGCCGGATCTTTGCTTCCCCACATCAAGAGCATAGGGATTGCTGACAGCGTGGGCAGCAGTGCTTCCAGTTCCTCGAGGTCGGCCGTCCAGGTGCGGACGATGCTGAGCGCGTGCTCGAACAATCCCGGAATCGCCAGAGGCGCTTTGTACCCCTCGAGGGTTCCGGGCGGAATCCTGCTTTTGTCGGCATACAGGCGCCCGTGCCAGTAAGGAAACATGAACTGCATGCGGGTGATGCCCATCCCCGCGCGAAACAACGCCGCACCGAGACGCGTACCGAAGAACGGCGCGATCCAGCGTCCGTGCCTGGAATATGGATTCACAGGGCACACCAGCACCAACCGGCGCAGTCGCGGCCCGGCATTCTGCGCACCCGAGCGTTCGGAGCCCAGGCATTCCGCAGCCGCCGCCATCGCCACCGCCCCGCCGCGCGACGTGCCGAGCAAATCAAATGACGTGAGTCCGAGATTTTCTATAAATCGCAGCACGCGCCGCGCCGTCCCGCGCATCGAGTGGTCGATTCCACGCGGCCGGTCAGAGAATCCTGCGCCCAGCAGGTCGGGCGCGTAGACGGTGGCATAAGACGCCAGCGCCTGCATTACATATCGCCACGAAAACGAATACCCCAACAGTCCGTGCAGCAGGATCAGCGCCGGCCCGGACCCAGCGCGCAGGTAGCGCATGCGGGCTCCGTCCAGATCCATCCAGCACTCTGCCACGCCCTCGCCGGCCCCGATGGTCGCGCGCGCCGGAATTTCCTGAACTTCATTCATCCAAAATCACGATTCATCCAGCCTCACGCACTCAGCGCCACAGCTGCAAAAATCTTCCCGCGCGCAGGACAACTCTTTCCCACCCGCACGATTCTATCTAAGTGAAACAACGCCTCTGACGCTTCACTGGGGGAGCTTCGGCTCCCCGTTTTTGTTTTTCGGCTTTCGGCTCCCGGCTTTCGGCTTCCGATTCACAGACTGACAGCTTGATTCTCGACGAGCGCCACAACTCCAAACCCCAAACCCGCGTCGCACGAAGCCGGAAGCCGCCTTACGCCGCCTTCTTCCTCTTCTTCCCCAGCAGCTTCTTCAGCACGCGAATCCCTTTATCAATATGCTTCTCTTCCATCAGAAACGGCGGCAGGAAGCGCACCACCGTATCCTGCGTGCTGTTGAACAGCACTCCCTCGGCCAGCGCTGCGTCTACAATCGGACGCGCCGGAATCTCCAGCTGAATCCCCTGGATGAATCCGCGCCCGCGCACGCCCGTCGCCGCCGGACATTTTTCTACTAAACCCAAAAGCTCCTGCTGCAAGTACGCTCCAACTTTATTCACGTTCTCCAGCAGCTTTTCTTCTTCCACGATCGCCAGAAATTCCAGCGCCACGCGGCAGGCCAGCGGACCTCCGCCAAAGGTCGTGCCATGCTGCCCCGGCGAAATCGCGGTGGCAAATTCTTCCCTGGCAATGAACGCCCCCAGCGGCAGCCCCGCCGCGATCGGCTTGGCGATCGCAACGATATCCGGCGTCACGCCGAAACTCTGAAACGCAAAAATCGTTCCCGTGCGCCCCAGCCCGCACTGAATCTCGTCGAAGATCAGCGCAACTTTGTGCCGGTCGGCAAGCGCGCGGCACTCGCGCAGGAATTCCACCGAACACTCATAGATTCCGCCTTCACCGAAAATCGGCTCCAGCACAATGGCGCAGGTATTGTCGCTCACCGCGGCCCGCAAGCCTTCCAGATCGTTCTGCTTCACGAACGTGACATCTTCCAGTAGGGGCTCAAATCCCTTGCGATGTTTGTCCTGCCCGGTGAGCGACAGCGCACCAAATGTCCGCCCGTGATACGACCCCTCCAGCGCCACCAGCCGGCTCTTGGCCTCGCCGCCCGCGCGATGTCCGGCCAGGCGCGCCAGTTTGATCGAGCCCTCGATCGCCTCGGTGCCGGAGTTCGAGAAAAATGCACGATTCAATCCAGACAGCGCGCACAACTTCTCCGCCAGCGGCCCCTGATATTCGTGGTAGTAAAGATTCGACACGTGGATGATCTTCGCCGCCTGCTCGCGAATCGCCTTCACGATCCGGGGATGCGCGTGCCCCAGTGCATTCACCCCCAGCCCTGAAACAAAGTCCAGATAGCGCTTGTCGTCGATGTCCCAGAGAAACACTCCCTTGCCCCGGGTGAGCACAACTGGATAGCGGTTATAAGTCTGCAGCAGATACTGCCGCTCACGTTCTGCGATCTGTTCGAAGGTATCCATAGAAGATTCGATTTTACCGGAACGTTCACCGGAATGGCTGCTTCGACGCCAGACCAGCACTGTGGATTTTTTGTCATGAAGCTAAGAAAGGTGACTAGACAGGTCGCGAAATCTGAGAACATCCGGTCTTTCTGTGGAGATTCTTTAATCTGACTTTTACTTTTGTCCCGGAATGTCCCGAATATGCCCACAATTCAGGGCTTGACCTCACCCGGCTTACTCATGCATGTGAATTTTTATTCTTGGGGAATTCATCTCGGTGTCATCGGCGCGCAACCATGCGCCGACTATTTTGACGACAGTAAGTTTCTCTGATTCAGGAGGAAACGAATGTCTTCACCGAGTTTGCTGGCGCAAGCCAGACAGCACTTCGCAGTTGGCATGAGCTTGTTCGCAGTGCTTGCCAACCTGGGAGCACCGGCCCCCGCCGCCGCTCAGGAACATCCCACTGCTCCAATCACTCCCATTCAGCACGTTATCGTGATCATTGGCGAAAACCGCACCTTCGATCACGTCTACGGAACCTTCAAACCGAAGAAAGGGCAGACCGTTTCCAATCTGCTCTCCAAGGGTATTGTCACCGCCAGTGGCACCCCGGGAATCAACTACGGGCTCTCGGCGCAGTACAGCGCGGTGGACAGCAGTGTTTTCTCCATCTCTCCCGGCAGCAAATTCGCTTACAGCAACATACCCGCGCCCGAAACCGCCGGAGCTCCCACGGCTGCGAGTGACAGCGACCCGGCGCCCTTCGTCACTTTGTCTTTAGCTGTGCTGGCGGAGCCAGGCTTGTTCCCCTCGTACAACAAATTCCTGCTCACCGGTGCAACCGGGCTGGCGCATGACATACCGGACACTCGCATCCCCAACGTCAGCACGCTGGGCTCAGGAGTGTTTCAACTCACTTCGGCGACCCTGCCTTACGATGCGTACGCGGCCAGCCCGGTGCACCGCTTTTACCAGATGTGGCAGCAAACCGATTGCAGCGCGGCCAACGCGACTTCGAGCAATCCCAGCGGCTGCCTGAACGATCTATTCCCCTGGGTCGAAACCACGATTGGAGCGGGAAGCAATGGCAACCCGCCGCCGCCACCACCAATCAACACCGGTGAAGGCTCCACTTCGATGGCATTCTTCAATGTCAATACGGGGGATGCTCCCTTCTTTAAGCAGCTCGCCGAGAGCTACACGATCAGCGACAACTTCCATCAGTCGGTGGAAGGCGGCACCGGGGCCAATCACATTATGTTTGGTTATGCGGACGCTCTCCCCTACAGCGATGGCAATGGCAATCTCGCGACTCCGCCGATCAATCAGGTCGAGAACCCCGATCCTCAATCCGGAAGCAACAACTACTACGATCAGGACGGCTACTCCGGCGGCAGCTACACCAACTGCAATGACCTGACGCAGCCTGCGGTGCCGGCAGTCGTGAACTATCTCCAGTCGCTGAACCCGCCCATCAGCCCCAATTGCGCTCCCAACGCCTATTACCTGCTCAACAACTACAACCCCGGTTACGTGGGCAACGGGACGCTGGACAGCGTTTACACGCCGTTCACGATTCCTCCCACCTCGCAACGGCACATCGGCGATTCGCTGACAGCCGCAGACGTGTCGTGGACCTACTTCGGCGAAGGCTGGGATCTCTACGTAACCGACCCGAGCGGGGCCGACCCTTACGACCGTTATTGCAGCATCTGCAACCCGTTCCAGTACGCGACCGACATCATGACCGTTCCTGCCCAGACCGAGGCCCACATCCAGGACACCACCTACCTGTATGAGGACCTGGCGGATGGAAAGTTGCCGGCCGTTTCGATCGTGAAGCCCAGCGGGTTCACCGACGGTCATCCTTCTTCCTCGAAGCTGGATTTGTTTGAAGGCTTCGTGAAGAACATCCTCGCCAAGCTGCAGGCCAACCCGACTCTGGCGGCGAGCACGGCGGTATTCATCACCTTCGACGAAGGCGGCGGATACTACGACTCCGGCTACATCCAGCCAGTGGACTACTTCGGCGACGGCACGCGTATTCCGCTGGTCATCGTCTCTCCCTACAGCACCGGCGGCATCGTCAACCACAGCTATGCAGACCATGTTTCGATCATCAAGTTCATTGAGAGAAACTGGGGTCTCGCACCCATCACCGCCCGCAGCCGGGACAACTATCCCAACCCCATAACCGCGGCAGACAACGCCTATGTGCCGACCAACAGCCCGGCCATCGACGATTTGTTTGACGCCTTTGTTTTTCCGGCAAAGAGTAAATGAAGCGAGGCAGCTGGCGGAGGTGACAATTTAAGATCGCGCCGGCCGCCGTTCTAGATGAACCGGCCGAGGGAATCTGTTCCCTTGGCCGGTCTCATCTTTCGATTGACGAGAATAGTTCGCGAGGATGATCCAATGATGCGAAACATAATGACTCGAAAAATGAGGATGAACAAGAATCGGTTCCTGTATTTCTGTCTACCTTTTTTCCTGTTGATGTTCACCTTAATGTTCAGCTCGACCTCCGGCTTCGCGGCCGGAGGCGAAGACAAGCCCGTGAACCTGACCGGGAACTGGCAATTATCCTGGGAAGCGCGCCTTGGGACCGAACACGGCACCATGCAACTCGAACAGGCGGGCTCCAGCCTAACCGGAAGCTACCAGGGACATTTGAATTGTCCCAAAATCCTGGGCACTCTTGAAGGCAAGAACATCCGCCTGAAGCTTACTTTTCCGCGAGCCCATCCCTTCACGATCGATTTCACGGGAATGCTGGACGGCGACAAGATGGCGGGAAAGTTTGAGATCGAGGGCATCCCTGACGGTTACGACTGGCACGGGGAGAATGCTCGTCCCAGCAATTATTCCTGGACGGCCGTTCGCCAGACCGAGCAAGCGCCGTCTGATGGCAGTCGGGCGAACCCGCCGAGTTCGAAAGACCGCACCGCATCCGCTTACTAAAATAAAAAGCCCCCGCGTCCTTACGGATGCGGGGGCCGGATGCAAGCACGCTGCCGCTTACTTCTTGGCTGGAGGTGCGAAGGAGTCCGCGAACGCCTGTGCGTTCGGGGTTCCCACGCCGGTTTCGTTATCCCAGCCCGGACCCGTTTTCAGGCCAGGGTTGGTGCCGAAGACTTCGGCAATCGCGGTGGATTGATAGTCGGCATAGTCCCAGATGGTGCTCAAGAAAATGCCGCCTGTGACGCCGGCCACTTCGTCCGCCGAGTACTTGTTGGTGCCGGTCGGCTCCTGAATGGATGCGACCACGTTGGTTTTTGAGCCAACGGGGACGATGTCATACACCGCGCCCGCCGGAAGTGTGTATACGTAGGAAGCAGCCTGGCCAAGCGGATAACCCGCTTCCTGGTTCGCAATCGCCCACAGGCCGGAGAACATGGGGCAGGCCACGCTGGTGCCTCCCCAGATCTGCCAGACCAGAGCCGGGCTCTCACCCGGAACCGTGATCGCGATGACTGCTCCCGTATAAGGATCGGCCAGCCAGGAAATATCCGGAACCTGGCGATACTTGCCGGGCAGGCCCTTCTGGAACGCCGGCTTGGCGAAGCCGGCGACGCAGCCGTTCGCGTTCTGGTAGGCGCAGGTGCTCTCGCCACCGCCCGAGCCGCCAGTGAAACCAAACGCGATCGGAGGATCGTAGACGTATCCTTCTTCCGCCAGCAGGGTCTGGCTGTTACCCCAGCCTGCCTGCCACGCAATCGAGTTGTCGGCGTTCAATGACAGCGTGACTCCGCCCACAGCCGTGGCATAGGGAGAATCCGCGGGATAGCTGACCGACGGCGTGTAGCCGTAGCCGTAGCTGTAGTTGCCGGAATCGCCGGAGGAGAAGTTGGTGGAGATTCCGAAGATCGACGCCAGCTCGGAAAGCAGGTTGCCGTTCTGCAGTTCGGTCGAAGCTACATAAATCTCTTCCGATCCGTAGCTGCCGGAAAGGACAGTGGCCAGGCCTTCGTCAATGGCAATATATTCGGCCTGGTCGATGTCAATAAACAGCCCGCTGGGTGGAACGATCAGGTTGATGTTAGCGCCGGGAGCGACCGCATGCGACCACTCCACGTCGATATTGATCTCCACCGAATCCGCCGAAATGCAGTCGCTCAGGGTGGGGATGTAGGTGATGGTGAAATTCGACGAGGTCAACGCCGGCAGTCCAAATTCCGCCGAGAATACGTTGGCATCGTTCTGAATCGTCGGCGAACCGCACCAGTCGATGATTCCGATGGTCTGGCCCGCGCCGTTGAATCCTTCCGCGTACACGCCGGTCAGGTTGTAGGCAGCCTGGATCATCAGCGGATCATAGCCGCAACCATTGGTCGTGAGAGTGAACAGATTCAGATGATTCCCGCCGTAGGTTCCGATGGGCAGCTGCCCGTCGCCATTGGTGGAAAACGATTCTTTCTCGGTGCCGTCGAAGCAAACATTGCTGTAGCCCAGGCCGTCCAGCGTGCCCTGGGGTGGCTTAGCAACCGCTGGGCCCGCCGACAGGTTCGCCGTACGAGCCATCGCCGGATGCTGAAATCCGCCGGAGTCCAACCCCGAAACCGTGCTCACCAGCTCGGCGGCAGGACCGTCAACAAAGGGATCGCGGTCATTGGAGCGGATCGTCTTGCCCGCCACCTGGTAATTGTTCAGCACCACATGGAAAGCGGTTTGTACGTCGGCCACCGTGCCACGCGCGCGCACGAACATGTTGTCCGGGCCGGTCGTGACCACGTGCAGATTATGCGACTCGAAGAAATCATGGACGGTCTTGGCTTCCGCCGCGGTCGGTGCAAAGCGCGCGGCAAATTGCGTCCGGTTCAGGAAATGGCGATAGTTGGGTGAGGTGCGGTCATAGAGTTGCTGGGCCAACGTATCCATCTCAGCCCGATTGTGCACGTTCAGCCAGATGCTCACGTCGATGGTTTTCGATGGATCGACAGTTCCGAGGTTCTTGGCCGTGGATACGTAGCGGGGAGTGTTATGCGCAATGGTTCCGGCCGCGCTCGCCGGCAAGGTTACGCCTGCGATTAGGGTCGCGAGGATAACGTACAGCCATATCGTCTGCCCGCGACGGTTCGCCGTCGCGGTGTGATTTGCTTCCTTTACTTTATTCACTTGTCCTCCTGGGATGACCTTCGCCTGGAATAAGCGACGAGAACGGCGGTCTCTTCGTCGCGTGTGGTCAGAGTTAGAGCTAGAGCTGAATTTGCAATTGGAAACCGCCAATCGCAGGCCGAACCAGAATCGGCGCGTGCCTTGGAACCCCACGAACAGCGCGGCATCTGGCTCCATCAATGGTGGGGGACATGCTAGCCCGGTTCGGGGAGAACCGCAATACTAAAACCCAATTTTTTTTCGCCACCAGCATGCAAAATATTTCACACCCGCAACTGAGCGCTTCGCAGGAGCCGTTTAGTACAGACCCGGCTGTCCCTCCGGCCGCGTCTTCCACCGCCGGTGCACCCACAGCCACTGCTCCGGATACTTCCGCACATAATCCTCAATGACCGTGGTGAACTTCTGCGTGTTGGCCGCGATATCGGCCTCCTGATCGCCGGTGCGAATCAACGCCAGAGCCGGATCAAAGCGCAGCCGGTACTTACCCAGCGCCGCATCCCAGATGGTAAAGGTCGGCACCACCGCCGCATCCGTGCGCAGAGCGATCCGCGCCAGGCCGCTCGCCGTGCAGGCCGGAATGCCGAAGAAATCCACAAAAATTCCCTGCGGCGGCGTCATGTTCGTGTCCATCAGCATCCCCACCACTTCGCCCGCCTTCATCGCCGAGAGCAGCCCGCGCACGAAGTCATCCTTATCCACAGCCTGGTTGCCGTGCATGGTGCGGTAGTGAAGGATCAGCCGATTCAGGTACTGGTTGTCCATGCCCCGCATGATCACGTGCATCCAGTGCCCGTGCATGGAGAGCACAAACGAAGAGAGTTCCCACCCCCCGAAATGCCCGGCAAACAAGAGCACGCCCTTGCCCCGCGCTTTGGCCTGTTCGTAGTTCTCGAAGTTTTCCAACTCCACAACTTGATCGACGTTTTTCAGACTGTATTTAGGGAAGCGGCAGACTTCGGCCAGTTGCCGCCCCAGGGAACTAAACTCCCCGCGCAGAATGCGCTTCTGCTCGGCTTCACTTTTTTCGGGAAACGCCAGATCCAGATTCCTCATGCCCACGCGCCGCAACCGCCCGTGCAGCAGATAGACGATCTGCGCGAGACCAATGGCAAATCCACGCGCCAACGGACGCGGCATCACGCCCAGGACCTTGATGAACGGCCAAGCCGCCGCGTATTCGAGTTTTCGCCGCATCTGGGGGAAGTGGCCAGTGAGCAGTGGTCAGTGGTCAGTGAGCAGCGATCAGTAATCAGTGGTCAGTTTCAGTGATCGGCGACGACCCGTCTCGACGAACCATTGGCCACTAGCCACTGACCACTGTTCTCTACTTCGCCGCCGTCTGCGCCCACTTCGCCAGCGAACTCAGGAAGGAATTCGCCGCCGGCGTCGGATCGACCTCGCCGGTCAAGGCCGCCTTCGAAGTCATCATGTGCCCGTAGAACTCGCGCGTGCTGTCTTTATCTTGTTTCACTACCGCGCCGTTCAGGCTCACTCCCGCAAAGACTCCGCGGGCGCGCGAGTAGGTGAGCACCTGGGCGCGCATGGTCCAATCGGTATTGCCTTCAGCGTGACGCCCGACCGGGCCCGCGGCCACGGAAGCGTCCGCGCCGATCTCGAACTTGTCGGCCAGCAAATGCCGCATGCCGTCATCATTCATGATGAGCATGACCAGGTCGACCGCCTGCCCGCCAATCTGAAAGCCGAAGCTGCCGCCTTCGATGGTGAAAAATGCGGGAGTGCTCCAGCCCTTCGGGGTGCGGCAACTGGCCAGGCCTCGGCCATACTTCGCGCCGAAAACAAACCCGCCCTTCAGCATCGACGGCACGACCGCGACACACTCCGCCTTGCCCAGAATTTCCTGCGGAATGCCGGAATCCGGCGCCGCCTGGATCTCATTCAGCACGTCGGCCGCCGCCTGCACCCGGTCGGCCGCCTTCGATTCTTTCGCCTGAGCAGCGCCCGTCTGAGCAGCGCCCGCAAATGCTTGGGATAACGAAACGCAGCACGCTACTACCGCCAGCAATGCAAGCTTGTTCATATTCCTCACCACAAACAGATTGACTGGGATTTCGTACTTGGATTGTAAATCAAGGCGCGGCGGAAGAGTTTCCCAGGGCTAAAGGCAAAAAAATGCGGGGCTGGAAGTAGTGACCCTAATCGCTACTCCCAACCCCGTCTCCCAGGTTCTGTGGTAGGTGAAGCGAGTATGCGTCTCCCCTCGATTCCCCACAAGATTACGAAGGTAAGTGTCCTGAAGTAACCGGCGTCCAACTCGATTCGACCCGTGCAGGTCGGGGTCCGTGCCTTGGCTAAAAGCCAAGAGCTAAAGGCCAAGAGCCGTTCTATTTCGTCACCACCAACGAATGCGTAATGGCATGCACCGACAAGGCTATCCGGTTCTGCACGCCCACCTTGCGCATCAACTTGGCCACATGCGCCTTTACGGTGCGTTCCTCGATGCCTAACTGCCCGCCAATTTCTTTGTTGGAGCGGCCGGCCACCAGCATTTCCAGCACTTCTTTTTCGCGGTCAGTGAAGGTCACCCGGCCCGCCGGGAAAATCCGCCCTGGCGCCGATGACACCCGCTCGATGAACATTGACAGCACGCGCCGCGGAGCCCAGACCGATCCCTGATTCACAATGCGAATCGCCTGCGCAAATTCCGCCGGAGTGGCCGCTTCGTCGACATATCCCTTGGCTCCCGACGCAATCGCCTTCAGAATGGTTTCTTCGTCAATGCCAGATCCTGTCACGATGATCCGCAAGTCCGGCCGCGTTGCCTTCAGCGTGGCCATCACGTCAAACAGGTTTTGGCCGTTCCGGTTGCCGAGCAGAACGAGATCGATGCCTTGCAGCGTGCTCATCTCGGGCAGTGCCGCGGAGATCAGTTCGAACTCGGGCTCTGAGTCGAACAATGCGCGGAACCCAACAAAGCGCAGTGGATCGCTTTCCACCACCGCGATTCTGATTACTGGTTTTCTGGCGACTGCTGCTTTCATAGTTTTCCCTGTAGGGTGTGAATTCTTATATCCAGCATAGTGATAATTCATCACGATGCAAAGAGAAGGTGACCGAAGTGAAATTACGGGAGTAACATGGAAAAATCAGGCGAGACGCCGCATTGGCAGTCGAAATTAAACCTCGCTCATCCGCGCCTTTCCGGGAACGCATCCCGGCAGGTTACCTTGGGTGCAATAATCTGGGTGTCAGGAGAGCCGTTCGCATGACCGGTCATACAACGAAAGCGCCAACGCTACGTTTCGTCGTCATCATCCTCGCTGCATTGTTGCTCGCAGCCTGCGCTCTCTCTGCGCAAGAGGCTCCGCCTGCCGCCGCTCCGCCCGCGCCGCAGGCTCCGACCTACACGCCCAAATATCATGGCGACCCGGCTCGCTCCGACTCGGAGTTCGCCGCGCTTGCCTATATGCGCGGAGTGATGCGCGCCCAAATGCTGTTTAACAAGCAGTACGGTCACTACGCCACGTCGCTCACTCAACTGGTCCACACCAACAACTTTACCCAGCGCATGGTGAACCCCAACCGCGGCGACTACACCGCAGGTTTCAAAGGAAAGACCACCAGCTTCGTCCTGGTCATGACGCCAACCAGCCTGGACGCTCAGCACCGGTCGTTTTATGCCGAGGAAGACGGCAAGATCCACGCCGACGAAACCAAGGCCGCCGACGCCAATTCACAAGTGGTGGAGACTCACCGCTGGTAAGAGAGTGAAGAAAAGACAGGGACCAGTTAAGGAAGCTTTATGTGGGGACAGCCGCCCCCGGCTGTCCGCCGCGCAAAGCGCGGCCTGTCCCGCTGCCTTTGACTTTCTTGATCGCCGGCCATCCGATCAGGGATGCTCGTTTCCCGCTACCGTTGGCTGTAGCAACCGCAGTCCGCGCAACGGACACACATCCTGAAATTCGGCGTATGAAAAAGGCTTCCCACCTTTAGGCTGAAAATGCTGCAGCCAGTCGACCACTTTGGCAACCGGACCTGGGAACGGACTCTCACCGTCCGCATTCAACCACTGCAAGCGCCAGACATCCCGCTCAAGCGAACTCGAGGTTCCGTCCGCATGCTTCTGCAGGGGGCCCGGAATTTCAGCCCCGAAGCTCTCCACATCCTGACGAATCAACCCGCCATGGTCCCCCGACAGAGCCCGGAATTCAGCAGCTTCCAGCAGCTTCGTCAATTGTTGAACTTGTTCCTTCGGCATTTGCCCGTGCAACCGCTGCGTCTGTCCGTCGTCCGTGGATCGCACAATTCGATAGTCCCCATCGCGAGAGACGGCAACACAGACGTGCTGAACTCCGCCTCCTTGCACCATCCCCGATCGTTCGAAGGAAAGTCGCGCGAGCAGGTCGGAATCGTCTAGCCGATTGCCCTCTTGAGCCCACACACCAAGTGAGATCAGGAAAAATGAAACAGCGAGAAGCGTCTTTGCGAGGAAGCGCACTGCGGACCTCCATCGATGTACTGCGCCATTTTAGTATGAAGGCAATCCTGATTGAAAGAGCGTTTAGGATGTTCGGTTTCCGCCGCTGGAGCGCCTACTGTTCTTCCTCATTCCCCGGAATCACCGCCACCTGCACGCTCTTCCGATCCCCTTCGCTCACCGGCAGCGCGCTTCCCTGTCCCTCGTAGTTCTTCAGAAATTCCGGATTGTAATACGCCTCGCCGTCCACACTCTCCCACGCGAACAGCGTGTAATCGCCCGGCTCGATCCCATGTAACACGAATCGTCCACTCTGGTCGCTGACCGTCTTGCGATAGCGTTCCACCTGCGTCCGCAGACGCGTCTCGGGCACGGCAACGATCACCGCGTCCGCCACCGGCTCGCCTTTTTTGTCGGTGACCACTCCCTCGACCACTCCGCCATTGGCGCTCGCCCCCAAATCCAGCGCCACTGCGCCGCCATTCACGCTGATCCCCGCATCGCCCACATCGCGGCCACCCGCCAAGATCGACTTGAGAAATAAATCCGAGTTCCCGCTGCCCTCGCCGGCCAGTTGCACAAAATAGGTTCCCGGCGGAACGCTCTTCCACTCAAAGCTCCCGTCCATCGCCACGTGAGCCAGATGAGAAAATCCGTCGCCCATGCTGAACCCGCCCACCTCGTCGTCGCCGTCGGCCGAGCGCAGGGTTAAGAACATCTGGCTCACATCGGCCCGGCTTCCGTTCTTGTTTTCGACGCGCAGACGCCCGTGAATCCATCCTCCGGGCTGCGGCGACAATCGCAGATCGTCCACGCTGTTTGAAACCACCTGCAGCGCCTGCCGCGCCATCATCGGCACCGCCGCGTTCTCCACCGTGGCCAGAATCGTGTACGCTCCCGGCGCGACATCGTGGATCACGAAGCTGCCGTCCTGATGCATCTCCGCGCCATTCAGCACCAGGCTGAAATCGCGCGACTGCAGCATGATCACCGCCGAAGCCCGCGGCGGCAAGTTCACCACCGACCCGCGCACGGTCAGGCTCGGACTCGGCGTCAGCGAAAAATTCGCCGGAAATTCATCTCCCGCGTGCAACTCA
>Ga0302324_100002568_pt1 | contig 41705 bp, 31 predicted proteins | sample Palsa_T0_1_FD_201949 | JGI IMG/M metagenome (GOLD analysis project Ga0302324, IMG submission 201949) | Peat permafrost microbial communities from Stordalen Mire near Abisko, Sweden - Palsa_T0_1 | ecosystem: Environmental > Terrestrial > Soil > Palsa > Peat permafrost | place: Sweden: Abisko...
CCGCGCATTTCTCCCGAGGGTGATCTGGTCGCATTCTTGGATTTTCCGATCGGAGCTGGCGGCGTTGGCTCCGTTGCGACGGTCGACTTGAAGGGTAACAAGAAAACTCTCACGCAGCTTTGGTTGGGCTTCATTTATGGGCTAGCGTGGTCGTCCTCCCGCGATGAGATTCTATTCGCCGCCGCGGCTTATAGCATCACAACGTCGCTTTACGCCGTAAATCGGGCGGGGCATCAGCGCCTGGTTGCGCACCTTCCCGGAACGTTTAACGTCCTCGATGTCGCCCCTGACGGCCGGGTCCTGATGTCGGGGCAGGTCCTTTCGCAATCGCTTTTCTATCTGCCTGCGGCGGGTCCTACAGAAGCTGATCTATACTGGCACGACCTCTCCGAGCTCCGCGATATTTCACGCGATGGAAAGTCGCTGTTATTCGCCGAAGGCGGGGATGCAACCCGGAGCGGCGAAGACTACGTAACCTATCTGCGAGGCACTGACGGCTCGGCAGCCGTCCGGCTAGGCGCTGGGTTTCCGCTGGAGATTTCTCCCGACGGCAAGTGGGCGATGGTACTGGGATCTGAGCGCGCACCGTCCCAGTTGGTGTTGCTACCCACTGGAACCGGGGAAGCACGGCCACTTACCCACGACGCGATCCATCACCAGGGCGCCGCTTGGACGCCGGACGGCAAGCGGATCGTATTTGTGGGAAATGAACCCGGCCATCGCATCCGCTCCTACGTGCAGAGTGTGGATGGCGGTGCACCTCGTGCGATTACGCCGGAGAATGTGAGCTTTAGCAATATCGATCCAGTCAGCATTTCCCCCGACGGGAAATCGGTAGCCGTTGCCGGCCTGGACGGGAAGATTTTGCTTTACCCTCTGGACGAAGGTGCGCCGCGCAACGTTCCCAAGCTGGCGGAAGCCCTCGCGCCCTTGCGCTGGTGTCCCGACAACTCGTTGATGGTTTATCACTCAGGAGACATGCCCGTGAAGATCCTTCGAGTGGACGTTGAGACTGGCGAGCAGGCGCCCTGGAAGGATTTGGCGCCGGCGTATCGGACTGGACTCGGCGGCATCACAGAAGTGAGGGTGGGCGCGAATTGTCAGGCTTCGGCCTATTCAGCGCAATACGCTCCCTCGGCGGTATGGATCGCCGACGGCCTGCGCTGAGGCGCTGCCTCTTGACACATTCCTATATCGGAATATAATGTCTTTGTGCCTCGAGCGGCCACCACATCGGACGCTTTCAACGCGGTTGCCGAACCTCGCCGGCGGGAAATACTGAGCTATCTGGCGCTGAAGGAGCGGCCGGTGGGGGACATTGTCACGACTTTGAGGCTGGAGCAGCCTTCGGTCTCAAAGCATCTGCGCGTCCTCAAAGACGTGGGCTTGGTACACGTGCGGCGCGACGGACGCCGGATCTTCTATCGAACCAACGCCGAGGCAATCCGGCCACTGCATGAGTGGACCAGCACGTTTGAACGCTACTGGGCAAATCAATTGGATCGAGTCAAGCAGCGCGCCGAGCGCGCTGAGGTGAATCGTATTAAAGAACGAGCTGAGAAGAAAGGCAAGGAGGAATCATGACCGCAACAGCGCAAGCCATCGAAAATTTGACGCTGAACATCACGCAAGAGATTCACGTCCACGCATCGCTGGAAGCCACATTCGCGGCGCTGCTGGAAGAGATCGGGCCGCACAACGAAATGGCCGACGGCAAGCCCATGCCGATGAAGATTGAGCCATGGCCGGGAGGCAGGTGGTATCGCGACCTGGGCAACGATAACGGCCATTTCTGGGGGCACGTGCAAGCCATCAAATGGCCGACGTTGCTTGAAATCACCGGCCCGCTGTTCATGTCCTTTCCGGTGGTCTCGAATGTGCAGTATCGGCTGAGCGAAGCGGACGGGGGAACGCTCATCAAGTTCCAGCACGCGGCGCTGGGGCTTGTGCCGGAAGAACTGAGGAAAAATGTGTCCACCGGCTGGGGCAGCCTGCAAGAGCGCATCCGTGCACGGGCGGAAGGGAATCGACCATGACGGACCACAAAGTGGTGTCACAAGACGAATGGCTGGGCGCGCGCAAGGATCTGCTGGCCAAGGAGAAGGATTTCACGCGCCAGCGGGACGCGCTGAGCGCGGAGCGCCGCAAGTTGCCGTGGGTGAGAGTGGTGAAGGACTACGTCTTCGAGGCGCCCGGCGGAAAGAAAACGCTGGCCGAGTTGTTCGGAGGCAGAAGCCAGTTGATCGTATACCATTTCATGCTCGGTCCAGGATGGAAGGAAGGTTGCCCGAGCTGCTCGTTTCTGGGCGATCATTTTGATGGCAGCGTGGTACACCTGGCGCACCGCGACGTCACGCTGCTGGCGGTTTCACGCGCACCGTCATCCGAGATCGAAGCGTTCAAAAAACGCATGGGCTGGCGCTTTCCGTGGGCGTCGTCGTACGGAAGCGACTTCAATCACGACTATCACGTCTCATTCACCAAGGACGAACTCGCGCAGGGCAAGGTGTACTACAACTACGCCGAGACCGAATTTCCGAGCGAAGAAGCGCCGGGCTTGAGCGTGTTCTACAAAGACCAGAACGGCGGAGTCTTCCACACGTATTCCAGCTACGCCCGCGGGCTGGATATTCTGGTGGGCGCGTACAACTTCCTGGACCTGGCGCCCAAGGGCCGCGATGAACAAGGCTTGAAGTTTACGATGGCGTGGGTTCGCCACCACGATAGGTACATGGACGGCGACTTGGTCGACCTGGCGAATACCTACTCGCAGCCGAAGAGCATAGCCGCAAGCGAAGGAGACGCAAAATGAGCAAGACACTTCAACCCCGGATACTTGAGTCAATGATCGATGAAATTCAGCAGGAAGCGGCCACCACGAAACGCGTGCTGGAGCGCGTGCCCGCGGATAAACTCGCGTGGAAGCCTCATCCGAAATCGATGTCGCTCGGCCAATTAGCCTTGCACATCGCTACAACTCCGGGAGGCATCGCGAGAATCGCGCAGCAGGATCAGTTCGATGTTGCCGGGGCGGCTTTTGATCCGCCGGCTCCGAAGAACACCCAAGAGATTCTCACTGCGCTTGACGACAGCGTGAAAGCCGCGCAAGAGTATCTGTGCGGAGTCAGCGAATCGGCCGCCATGGCAAACTGGCGGGTGCTGGCGAACGGCAGAGAAGTATCGGCGATGCCGCGCGCCGCGATGCTCCGAACGCTCATGCTGAACCACTGGTATCATCACCGGGGGCAATTGTCGGTTTACCTGAGATTGTTGGATGTTCCCGTGCCTGTGATCTATGGCCGCAGCGCGGATGAGAATCCGTTTGCGTGATGCTTGACTCGCGGGTGCTTTGCTGTCAACGGCATGGCGCGACCAAGTGAATGCTGGAGCGGGACGAAATGATCTGGCTGATCATGAACTTATTCAGTTTCGCGACAGCGGCCATGAACCGGTCGTGAGAATCCTCGTATGCCTGAGCAGCGCTGTCGGTACGCGCCCGCCGTTCTTCGGAAGACCGCTCGGCTGCAACATCCATCAGAACCGCGGTGAATTGCCGGGAGGCATCCGTCATGTTCTTGTAGGCCACGTCAAAATCGGCACGCAAGGAGCGATAAATACCTTCGCTTGCCGATCTGGAATCCGCCGCTGTGGCAGTCATGGTTTTGAGATATACTGGGCGCTGGCAATGGGGGCGGACAACGCTAGCTCGGACCACCGCGCCGACGGAGGGTCTTAACTTGTCGCGCTCCCAGGGCCTAATTCTTTCTGCTTCTAGACCTCTTTGTTAGGTTGTTACAAAGATAACTCCAACTAATATCGCGGGCTAGCTGGACAAAGGACCAGGAGTTCCCGCTTGCTGCTGGCGTTCAGATGAGGCCAACGTCCAGGGCATATCTGGTGAGCTGCGCGGTACTGCGCAATCCCAACTTGCGCTTCAGATTATCTTTGTGGAACGCAACCGTCTTTTCGGAGATGGCCAGGGCGTAGGCCACTTCCTTCCGGCTCTTGCCTTCCGCGGTCAACTGAAGGATCTGGCGCTCCCGTGCGGTCAGGCGCAGTGAGGCGGCAGCGTGCGCTGGATCTTCACTGCGGTCCAGCCCGTCGCCACCCACGCCTGGCGTGATGTACCGGCCCCCTCCAAGGACCTTTTCAACGGCGGCGAGAATCTCGCTCCGGCCGGAAGACTTTACGGCGTAGCCATTGGCCCCTGCTTCGAGCGCAGCTTGCAAGTAGCTGGGACTGGTATGCATGGTGACGAACAACAGCTTCACCTGCGGCTGATGTTTTCTGATCTCGCGAGCCGCATCGATTCCGTTCAAGAGCGGCATGGTGATGTCCAGGATGATGAGGTCCGGGGTCAGACGAATGGCGGCCTCAACCAGCGCTTTCCCATCTTCCACGGTCCCCACCACGGCGTATTTGGGCCGGAGCAGGTTCGAGAAGCCGTCGAGCATCAGAGCGTGGTCGTCGGCTAGAAGAATTCGCGCGCGTGTCATGGGGCAATCCTACTGCAAGGGCACGCTCACGGAAATTCGGGTGCCATCCCCCGGCTTGGAGTCAATAGACAGTGTGCCTCCCATGATGCGAGCGCGCTCGCCGATGCTGACCAAGCCGAGCCCGCCCTTGCCTTTGACGGCCTGCGGAGCGAATCCAATTCCATCGTCGTCCAGGGACAACACCAGGTCGTGATCCCGCACGGCCAACGTAACCGACAGATGTTTCGCCTTGGCGTGCTTCGCGACATTTCGCAGACTCTCCTCCGCGATGCGGTATAAGCCGGAGGCTATTTTCTGAGGGACCAAAACCGGCAGCTTGCCGGCGTTAAAATCGACGCGCGTTTTCCCGGTCTTGGAAAATTCGTCGCACAGCGCTTTCAAGGAAACCACCAGGCCCAAGTCATCCAGGACTGAAGGATGCAATTCGTAAGCGATATGGCGGGCCTCCTCCGACACCTTGATGGCCCGCGCGCCCAGGTCCTGAAGACGAACCCGAGTGGCGGCGGGAGGGGGAAGCGCGACCGCCAGATTCTCGACATCCAGGGCGAGCGAAGCCAGCTTCTGGCAGAGACTATCGTGCAGTTCCCTGGAAACCCTGCGACGCTCTTCCTCCTGTGCGGTGATCAGCTGCGCGGCGAGCGCGCGAATCTCGGCGCGGTAGGTTTCCGACAAGGTCTCCAGCCGCTGGCGCTCGGCGATGTCCGTCATGAATGCCACGGTGAGCTTGACGCCGGCCTGATCGATGGTGCTCAGGCTGACTTCGAGGGGGAATCTCGATCCGTCGTTGCGGCGGCCTGCGATCTCCGGGCCGGGATGGCCGCCGGCGGGGAGGAGGAGATCGAGCGGCTTCCCGAGCAGATCGGCGCGTCGGTAGCCGAACATTTTTTCCGTGGCGCCGTTGATCAGTACCATCTTTCCGTCCGCGTTGGCCGCGACAATGGCTTGCTCGGCGGACTCCAGCAGCATGCGGGCGTAATCGCGAGATTCCTCCAGCTCGCGTTTGATTATGTCGGTGTCGAGCAGGATCACGATCACGCCGTCGATTTTGTTATCGCTGGTCCGGTAGGGGCGGATGCGAAGCGAGAGCCAGCGGCCGGTCCGGTCCTTGACTTCGCGCTCGAGCGGATGAACCTGACTGGTCACTTCGGCGAACAGCGCTTCCCAATCGGAGACCTCGAGCGCCGAGGCGACATCGCTGAATGGGCGCCCTACGTCGGTTTCGATCAGATTCAGAAGCCTTCCCGCCATGGGAGTAAACCTGCGGATGTGCAGACTGCCGTCGAGAACCACAACGGGAATTTCGACGCCCACCAGTACATTGTTTAGGTCGTTGGTCAGCACGCTGAGATCGAGATTGCGGTGCAGCAGCTCCTCGTTGAGAGTCATGAGTTCTTCATTGGAGGACTGGAGCTCCTCCTTGGCCGTTTCGAGCTCCTCATTGGTGCTTTGCAGCTCCTCGCTGCTGGAAAGAATCTCCTCGTGGGCCGCCTTCATCTCCTCCTGGGCCGTTTCGTGATCGGCGATCAGGGAACCTAAGTATTCTCGCGTGGCAGCCAATTCCCGTTCGAGGCTGGAGTCTTTTTTCGCGTGACCCTTAGCGCGGGTTTTCGGGCCGGGAAGCTCGGCCGGCGTCGTGTCTTTGAAGACGACCAAGAGGTCGGATTTTTTTCCGTTGCCCTTCGTCAAGGGCGAGACTTCCAGGCGCACGGCGCCAGGTTGGCCGCCGTGCTCGAAGTGGATCAGCTGCGTGGCCGCCGCCGTCTCTTGTTTTTGGGCCTTGGAGATTGCTCTACGCAGGTCGAGTAGGAACTCGGGACGGAGCATCTTCAGCAGGTGAACAGTAGGCGGGCCGGTGGGAAGAACCAGATAGGGGCCCATGTTCCCCTGAAGATGCAGGATACGGAGATCGGAATCGATCACCAGCGCCGGTGGTGAGTAGCGCTGGAGCAGAGCTTGTTCGGCTTGCTTCTGGAAGTCGGCCATCACTAGCGGCAACGCAATCCTGGGCGAGGCCGAATCCGGCTCCTTGTGGTCATCGAGCCGCCAATCGAAACGAGGAGCCGGGGTTGCGTCGGGCCTGCGGGAGAAGATTTTGTGATTGCGGTCCTCCGGGGCGAACGTAGCTGAGTAGGCGCTGATGGCCTCCGATTTCCCCAGGAACAAAAATCCGCCGGGCTTCAGCGCGTACTGGAAAGCCGACAGAATCCGGTTTTGCAAACTCGGCCCGGCGTAGATCAGGACATTGCGGCAACTGATCAGATCGAGCTTCGAAAAAGGCGGATCGTTGGCCAGGTCGTGGCGCGCAAAAACGCACAGGCCGCGGACGGCCTTGCTGATCTGATGGCCGTGCTCCACCTTGAGGAAGAAGCGTCGCAGGCGCGCGGGTGAGACGCCGCGCAGGGCCGCCTCGGTGTAGATGCCGGCCCGGGCACGCTCGACGGCCGGTTCGCTGACGTCGGTTCCGAACATCTGAATTTTGGTTTGCTGGGCGTTCTCACCGAGGGACTCGAGCAGCAGCATCGCGATGGAGTAGACCTCCTCGCCGGTGGAACAACCGGGGACCCAGACGCGAAGCGGCGCGGTCCGCCGATTCAAATGCAACTTCGGGAACACGTACTTTCGCACAGCTTGGAAACATTCCGGATCGCGAAAGAACCCCGTGACGTGGATGAAGATGTCGTCGGCCAGCGCCTTGATCTCGGCGGTGTTCTGCTTCAGGAACCGCACATAGTCGTCTAGCGTCCGCATCTTTTGCAAGGCCATCCGGCGCGCGACGCGGCGGCTGACGGTGGGCTGCTTATAGAGGCGGAAATCCACGCCGGTGGCGGACCGCAGCAGCAGGTAGATCTTGTCCAGACCATCTCCTTCGGGCTCTCCGTGATCCAAGAGATAGGGATGGCGGCCGATGCGCGCCAATTCGGCGGCGATGCCGGCGGGAGGCAGGACAAAGTCGACCGCGCCGGCGGAGATCGCGCTGGTGGGCATGGCCGGCCAGGCCGCCGTTTTCGGTTCCTGCGCGAACGAGACGCCGCCTTCCGCCTTGATGGCCTTCAGCCCGAGCGTGCCGTCCGATCCGCTGCCGGAGAGAATTACGCCGATGGCCGCGGTCTTCAGCTCGCGCGCCAGCGCGACATAAAACTCGTCGATGGGATGATGAGGAACCGAAGAGCGCTCGCGCGGAATCAGCAACAGAGCGCCGTCCCGGATGGTCATGATCTTGTCGGGTGGGATCACGTACACGTGGTTGCGCTCGACAGCCATGCCGTGGGTTACTTCCAGGACCGGCATGCTGGTGGCTTTGGAGAGAAGCTGGGTCAGAGCGCTTTCGTGCTGGGGGGCGAGATGCTGGATCACGGCCACCGCCATCCCAGTCCGCGCGGGGAGTGCCTTGAGAAACGCGGTCAAGGCTTCCAGTCCTCCCGCCGAAGCGCCCACGCCGACGATGGGGAAAGATGCCGCGGGCGATTTAGGAACGGCGGCCGCGCGTTGCGTTTTGCGGCGAGCCTTTTCGGGCTTCGATGCCCGCTTCTTCTTGGCCATCGACACTCACCACAACCGGCACTGCTCGTTCGGTGGGCGCACCATCGGATCGCCCAGCTTGCACGCGAACGCCTTGTGGAACTCGGGCACGTTCTGCAGAGTCGCGTTGGTGCGGTACTTGGCCAGCGGATGCGGGTCCGTGGCAAGCTGGCGGCGCATGGCCTCGGGGCGCTGGCTGGCGGCCCACACTCGCGCGTAGGCCAGAAAGAAACGCTGGTCGCCGGTCAGCCCGTCAATCACCGGCGGCTCTTTCCCGTTGAGCGACCGGTGATAGGCCTTGTACGCGAGCGTCACGCCGCCCAGATCGCCCATCGCCTCACCGGTCACGAGTTTGCCGGTGTGATGCAAGCCTTCGCCCACATCGATAGAATCGAACTGGTTCACGATGCACGCTGCGCGCGCTTCGAACTTGGCCCGATCCTGATCGGTCCACCAGTTCTTCAGATTGCCATCGGCGTCGTACTTCGAACCCTGATCGTCGAACCCGTGTCCCATCTCGTGGCCGATCACCACGCCGATGGCCCCGTAGTTCACCGCGTCGTCCGCATCCATGTCGAAAAACGGCGGCTGCAATATTCCAGCCGGAAACGTGATGGAGTTGCGCGACGAGGTGTAGTAGGCGTTCACCGTAGGCGGCGTCATGGTCCACTCCGTGCGATCCAGTTTCCTGCCGATCTTGGCCGCGTCGAACTTGCGTTGCGCGACCACCGTCGCCTCCTTGTCCGCCAGATAACTCCCGCGCGATACCTCCACATCCGAATAGTCCCGCCACTTTACCGGATAGCCGATGCGAGGATCGAACGTCGCGAGCTTGCGCAGCGCCTGCTGGCGGGTCTGGGGCGCGAGCCAATCGGCCGACTGCAATTCTTCGCCCAGTGCGGCGCGCATATTGGCCACCAGCTGTTGCACGCGCCGCTGCGCCTCCGGCGGAAAATGTTTTTCCACGTAGAGCCGTCCCAACGCCTCTCCCAGGGCGGTGTCGGTGGAGGAAGCGCACACCTTCCAGCGCGGCTCTTGTTGAACGACGCCGGACAATACCGTGCGATCGAAGTGGTACCACTCGTCATAGAAAGCCTTGGAGAGGAACTGCGCGCGGCCATTCACCACACGCCACCGCAGCCAGGTTTTCCAAGTTTCAATCGGCGCCTGATCTAGTTGCGTGTTGAGCGCCTTTAGGAATTCCGGCTCGGAAACATTCACGGGGTCCGTGGCCGCCACATTCAGGATCTGGAACGAGCCCTTCCAGTCATAGGCCGGGGCCAGCGCCTGAAGCTGCGCGAAACTCATTTTGTGAATCCGCTGGTAAGGATCGCGCCGCGCCACGTTGGTCAGGGTCGCATTCGCCAGCGTGGTTTCGAAGTCCAGCACGGTCTTGGCCTCGGCGGCAGCGCCTTCCTGGGAGTCGCCCAGCAATTGCAGTAAATTCCGCGCATACACGACAAATGCATCCCGAATCGATTTGGATTTCGCATCATCGCGGAAATAATAATCGCGATCGGGCAGCGAAAGACCACCCACCGCGATCCCCGCGATCACCTGATCCGCATTATCCGGATCGGAAACATTGGTGATAGTGGTGGGAGCAAGGCCGATCTGAAGTTCCAGGCTGACCAGCATCGCAGCTAAATCCTGCCGGCTCCGAATGGCGGCAATGCGTCCGAGAAACGGTTCAATCGGCTTGGCGCCCGCCGCGTCGATGGAGCCCGTGTCCATGCAACTCGCGTAATAGTCGCCCACCTTGCGCCTGTCACCGGTGGCATTGGGATCCGCCGCGGCCGAATCCAGAATCACCTTCAGCCGCTCCAGGTTGGCGTCGGAAAGCTCGTCGAACTTTCCCCAGCGCGCGCGGTCAGCCGGGATCGGATGCTGGTCCACCCAGGTCCCGGTGGCATAACGCCAAAAGTCGTCGCATGGCTTGCAGGTGGGATCGAACATCCCGCGGTCGATCCCGCTGCGGGATCCTTGCTGCGCCAGGCACAGCCCCGCGATCAGCAATAGAGTCGGCAGTTTCCTCATGTTTACCTCCGCCGGGGAGCGTCGCAGCTACGGCGCGGGCTCGATGCGCAGCACCGCTCCTTCTTTCGCGTCGGTCAGCAAGTACAACAGCCCGTCGGGACCCTGCCGCACGTCGCGGATGCGCTGGCGAAACTCGCGAAGCAGCGCCTCGCGCCGCAGTTCCTCCATCTTCTCGTTGAACAGGATGCGCTCCAGGTGGCCGGTGCCCGGAATCTCGCCCTCGCGTAGCGAACCCACGAAGACGTCGCCCTTCCATTTGGGGAATTTGTCGCCGGTGTAGAACGTCATGCCGGAAACCGCGATCGCGGGAATCCAAATCACGACCGGCGGCTCAAAGCCGGCATGGCCGGGAGGCGAAACTTGCCAAGGTCCTTGATAAGTGCGTCCGTAGCTCACCAGGGGCCAGCCATAGTTGAGACCGGGCTTGAGGATGTTGATCTCGTCGCCGCCGTTGGGGCCATTCTCGTTCTCCCACATCTCGCCGGTTCCCGGATGCACTGCCAATCCCAGCGCGCTGCGATGCCCCAGAGTGTAGACCTCGGGCCTGTGGCCCGCTTGCCCCACGAACGGGTTGTCGGGCGGAACGGTGCCGTCGTCGCGTAACCGCAGCACTTTGCCGCCCAGCGTATTGGGATCCTGTGGATCTCTGCCGGTGGTAGTCAAATAGAGCATGCCGTCGCGGCCGAAAGCGATTCGCGACGTGCCGGCTTCAGGCAAAACGAAAATGTCCTTCACGTCGGCGAGCGCGCTGCCATCCCAGCGACCGCGCGCTATCGCGGTGGTCGTCTTCTTGTCGCCGAGCGGCTTGGTGTAGGTGATGTAAACGAAGTGATTCTCGGCAAATCGCGGATGGAGGGCGATGTCCATATAGCCGTGGACCGCGCCTACGCCGCCCGACTCGCCGGTCCAATAGGAGGCCGGGCCGCCGGCGACGGGCGTGGGATCGAGCACGCCATTGCGCCCTGGATCTCGAAGGATCCGAAGGCGGCCAGTGCGCTCGGTGATGAGCATGCTGCCGTCCGGAAGAAACGCCAGCGCCCAGGGATATTCCAGGGCCTTGGTAACCACGACGACCCGGATCTTCTGTCCTTCCGCGGTGTCGAATTCCACGGGATGATCCGGCAACGGGCGGGCCGCGAGGCCGGTTGGCGCGACAGGGATGTTGAACTTGGGGTCAAACGGGACCTTTTGCTGGGCGGAGGCGAGCTGCGCGCCGGTGGCGAGAAGCGATAGGACAATCGGGAGAACGACGGGGCTGAGCGATCGCGGCTTCGACATAATGAAACCTTTCATGATCGTTTCGATGCTATCACGACAAGCGCCATTTGGTGCGCGTGTACGCGATTCGAAAGCCTTTGCGCTCGGCATTGCGCTGGGATTCGCTGCCGGCCTCGGCCACCATCATCGCCAAATCGCAGCCCTGGTCGAAGGCGTAGCGCATACGCTCTTCCAGCAGCGCCGCTTGCAATCCGCGGCGGCGCAGTTCTGGAACCGTTGCCGCACCTCCGAACAGCGCGACGCCGTCATGGATGCAGAGCACGCCGGCGGCGCCGGGCTGGCCGTCAATTTCGGCGAGGAAGCACGGACTCTGCTCTCGCGCTGAGGAGATAGCGCCGGCGTGCAGGACAAAATCCAAGAGTTCCGGGTGTTCGTGGGTCCAGCCCCTGGCGCTGATTTCATTCCAGAGTTGCGCTTCTTCCGGACCTGTAACGCGCGCTGTAATATTCGCGTGGCCTTTGACCGCGGGCCTCTCGACAGTCCGGTACATAACGTTGCTGATCTCGATGGGTCTGTACTGGCGGGCGCAGAGCAAACCGAGCGCCGCGACGCCGGCGAGCGGACTCACTTCATGCAGCACCTGCGCCCCGCGGTCTTGGAAGAAGCGCTCGATCACATCCAGCGATGCCGCGCTCAGTTCCTCGAAGATGCCGAGTCCGAAAGTTTGAGTGGCGGGAGAATCGATCCCGTCGAAGACCGCGTAGGCTCCCCCGCATTCCATCCACTCAGCGCCGCTATCGGGGAACAGACGGCGGCGAGCCTCGGCGAACTGCAGGCACGCGTTTCCTTCGGCGCGCTCCAAGCGTCTTGAAAGGGTGAGGTCGGCAAACACGATGTCAGGCCTTTGTAACATCACTGATTTCGACCGCGAACACTCCCGGATGCTACCACAGCTAACTTCACACTTTGTTGATGTCGGAGGTTTCCAGCACCGGTCTCGGCCAGCCCTGCCTGGCCATGTGGAGCATGGCGTGGCCGATCTGCTCGGTGGTGGTCACATACTTTGGGAACAACGCGTTCAACAGCGGCAGCAGCGGCCCCAACACCACGTAGAAGACGCGGTAGAGTTTGGTCTTCGACTTGACGCCGTGGAGCGGCACGATCACTCCAGGGCGAAACATATAGGCGGCCCGGAACGGCAGGCGCAGCAACTCGTTCTCGGTCTTGCCCTTGACGCGCGCCCACATGCTGCGGCCTCGCTCCGAGCTGTCCGTGCCCATGCCCGAGACATAGATGAAGGTCATGTTCGGATTGAGTTTCGCAAGGACCCGCGCCGCCGCCATGGTGAACCCGTAAGTGACGCGCTCATACTGCTCCTCGGTCATGCCGGCCGAAGAAACGCCCAGACAGAAGAAGCACGCGTCGAAGCCGGAGAGCTGGCTTTCGACGGCCGACATATCCAGGAAATTGCCGTGCAGCAGTTCGCGAAGCTTGGGATGCTGTTGCCCGGTGGCGCCGCGCCCGATGGAGACCACGCTTTCGACATCGGTATCCAGCAGGCATTCGCGCAAAACGCCTTGCCCCACCATGCCCGTGGCGCCGAACAGAAGAACCTTCACCTTTTCATTTTGATGCGGAGCGATAATAAATACCAATGCACGCGACTTCTCAAAAACCCAGCTTGACCCGGCAGTTCAAACTCGCCGCCCGGCCCGTGGGGCTGCCCAAGGAATCCGACTTCACTCTGGTGGAGACGCCTCTGTCCGCGCCGCAGCCAGGCGAGGTCATCGTTAAAACCAGCTACCTCTCCGTGGACCCCTACATGCGCGGGCGCATCACGGGCGTCCGCACCTACGCGGACCCGGTGAATATCGGCGACATTATGGTGGGCTCTGCCGTGGGAGAAGTAATCGAATCTCGCGATCCGAGCCTCCAGCCGGGCGATTTCGTGGTTGGATATTGGGGCTGGCAGGACCACGCCGTGGCGCGCGCCGCCGGCCTTCAAAAGCTGAACCCGCAACTGGCGCCGGTATCGACGGCACTGGGCGTCCTCGGCATGCCGGGGATGACCGCGTATTTCGGCTTCCTGGAAATTTGCCATCCGCAGGCGGGCGAAACCGTGGTGGTGTCGGGAGCGGCTGGAGCGGTGGGATCGCTGGTGGGCCAGATCGCGAAGATTCACGGCTGCCGCGCAATTGGCATCGCGGGAGCCGACGACAAGATCCGGCACCTGGTCGACGACCTGGGCTTCGACGCGGCGTTCAACTACAAAACTGTCAGCGATTACGTGGCGAAGTTGAAAGAGCTGTGCCCGCAGGGGATCGATTGCTATTTCGACAATGTCGGCGGCGACATCAGCGACGCGGTTTTCACGCTGTTGAATACGTTCGGGCGCGTTTCGGTGTGCGGGCAAATCTCGCAATACAATTTGCAGAAGCCCGAGCCGGGGCCGCGGCTGCTCGGCCAGATCCTGGTGAGGCAACTCAAGGTGGAGGGCTTCATCGTGACCCGATTTCAGCCGCGCTGGCCGCAGGGCATCGCGCAGATGGCGCAGTGGATCAAAGAAGGCAAGATCAAATATCGCGAAGAGATCGTCGCAGGCTTCGAGAAAACGCCGCGCACGTTCATCGACATGCTGGAAGGCAAGAATACGGGCAAAATGCTGGTGAAAGCTTGACCGCAAGACCGGTGGCGACAAACGAAATGGCGTATTCAATCACGAAGAAGGAAATCGCGCCGCAGCCGGTGCTGGTGCTGCGGCGACAGGTGAAGCCGTCCGAAATCGCAACCATGCTGGCGGAAGCGCTCGGCCGCGTGTTCCAGCACGCGCAACGCAACGGGATCGCGCTGGCGGGGCCGCCAGTGGCCCGCTATCTCGAATGCGGACCGGGGTTGTGGACCATCGACGCCGGAATGCCAGTCACGGCGCACACCGCGGTCCCCGCTGAGGCAGACATTCGGGCCGACACGTTGCCCAGCGGACTCGTCGCAACCACCACGCACGCCGGCCCCTACGACCAGCTCCCCGGGGCCCACGCCGCGGTTCAACATTGGATCGAAGCCGAAGGTCTAACCGCCGCGGGAGGGCAGTGGGAGAGTTACGTCACCGATCCAGCGGATTATCCCGACCCCAAGGATTGGAAGACCGAGATTTTCTGGCCGCTGGCGTAGACACGGCGCCGATTGACCCTTGCCGACCTCGCGGGATAAACTAGCCTCCTAAGCCCTGTTATCAGCGCGAAAGGTGGCGTGACCATGTGGAGTCAGCGATTTTCTTTGTTGGCCTTGATGTCCGCGGCGGCGTTCGCGCAGCAGGGCTACAGTCCCGCCGACATCCAATCCGGCAAGCAGCTCTACGGCGTCAATTGCTCGAACTGCCACGGGTCGAACGGCGATTTCGTCTCCGGCGTGCATCTCGGCCACGGGAATTTCCGCCGCGCCTCCACCGACAATGAACTGGTGGCCATTATGGTTCAAGGCATCATGGGAACACCTATGCCGCCGGCCAACTTGAGCGACCTGCAGGCGCACCAGATCGTGGCGTACCTGCGGTCGCTGGCAGCTTCCGAAACTCCGGACGCGAACAAAGCGGATCTGGCGCACGGCAAGTCGCTGTTCGAGAGCAAGGGCTGCCTCAATTGTCACCGCGTGTGGGACCGTGGCTCGCGCGTGGGGCCGGACCTTACCAGCATCGGCGCGCAGCGCAAGGCGTCCGAGATCGAGCGTTCCATCGTGGATCGGAACGCCAAAGTTCTACCCGAAAACCGCTACGTTCGGGTGGTCACTCGCGACGGCGCAACCATCACCGGCCGAATCCTCAACGAAGATACCTACTCGCTGCAACTCATCGATACTAAGGAAAACCTGGTCTCGTTTCAGAAGGCAGACCTGCGCCAGTTCGAGTTCTTGAAGAGCTCGCCGATGCCTTCCTACCGCGACAAGCTGAGCGGCGACGAACTGTCGGACCTGGTCGGCTATCTGGTTTCCCTGAAAGGACTCTGAACCTCCCATGAATAGCGGAATAGCTCGCCCCACATTTGCGCTGATGCTCGCGGCAGCGTCGTTATCCGCCCCCGTCTCGGCGCAGGTTTCGTTCGACCGGCTGCTGCACTCTGGCCAGACGCCGCAGGACTGGCTCAGCTACTCGGGAAGCTACCTTAGCCAGCGCTACAGCGCGCTCGACCAGATCACCCCCGACAACGTCAAGAACCTGGAGCAGAAATGGATTTTTCAGGCGCGCTCCATCGAAAAGTTCGAAGCCACTTCGCTGGTGGCTGACGGCGTGATGTACACGGTGCAAGCGCCCAACGATATCGTTGCGCTCGACGCCGCCACCGGCCGCATCTTTTGGATCTATTCGTATAGCCCGGCTCCACAAGCGCGGCTATGTTGCGGACGCGTGAACCGCGGCCTTGCGATTCTCGGCGACACGCTGTTCATGGGAACCATCGACGCGCATATCGTCGCGGTGGACGCCAAAAACGGCCATCTGCTTTGGAACACGCAAGTGGCGAATCCCGAAGCCGGGTACGCGATCACGCACGCGCCGCTGGTGGTGAAGGACAAAGTGATTGTTGGGACGGCCGGCGGCGAGTACGGCATCCGCGGCTTCCTGGCGGCCTTCGATGTGCACACCGGCAAAGAGGTTTGGCGCTTCAACAATATTCCGGGACCCGGCGAGAAGGGACATGAAACCTGGGCGGGCGATTCATGGATGCACGGCGGGGCTTCCGTGTGGATGACTGGCTCGTACGACCCGGATTTGAATCTCACGTACTGGGGCATCGGGAATCCTGGGCCGGACTGGAACGCCGACCTTCGCATGGGTGACAATCTGTACACCGATTGCGCGGTCGCGCTGGATGCCGACACCGGCAAACTCAAATGGTATTTCCAATTCACGCCGCATGATGATTTCGACTACGATTCCGTGCAGGTCCCCGTGCTGGCCGATCTCGAATGGAAGGGCGCGCGGCGCAGAGTGCTGCTGTGGGCCAACCGCAACGGCTTTTTCTATGCGCTCGACCGCGCGACCGGCGAATTCCTGCTAGGCAAGCCCTTCGCGAAAGTCACATGGGCGAAAGGGCTCGACGAAAAGGGGCGGCCGATGCGCGCCGTCGGCATGGTGCCCACCGCGGATGGCAAGCTGATCTATCCGGGCAACCAAGGCGGGACGAATTGGTACTCGCCATCGTACAGCCCGCACACCGGACTGTTCTACATTCCCACTTGGGACAACTACTATTCGGTGTACAAGAAGGAAGACGTCGAGTTCGCCGAAGGGCGGTTGTTCACCGGGCCGCTGCCGGCGTCGCCGGTGCCATTAATCCGGCCGCCGCAGATTGTGAGTCGCGGCGAAGAAGACGGCTATGGAGCCATTCGCGCCATCGATCCCGAAACCGGAGACCGCAAGTGGGAATATAAAATGACCGACGTCACCGACAGCGGCATCCTGACCACTGCCACTGATCTGCTATTTACAGGCGGACGCGAAGGCTACTTCATGGCGTTGGACGCTCGCACCGGCGCGCTGTTGTGGAAGGCGGCGGTGGGCGGCCAGGTTTCGGCGGGACCGATGAGTTACTCGGTGGGCGGCAAGCAATATGTCGCCATCGCGGCGGGGAACTCGCTGTTCGTTTATGGACTGAGGTAATAATTGCGGTTCAGCACCACGGTAATTCTGGCATTATCGCTGGCGCCCGTGGTGGCACTGGCGCAGGTTCGGAAACCCGATCTTTCGGGCGTGTGGGAGCCCGACGGATTGCAGTCGATGCACACCGCGGCTAGCGCGCTGTTGTTGCATCCCGAAGCCGCCAAGGGCCCGGACCCCGACGCGAATTGCACGCTGTCCGGCGTGCCCCGGCTCGACTTGGGACCCCAGCCATTCAAGATTCTTCAGTCGCCGGATGAAGTCGTGATTTTATACCAGGCCTTCACAACGTTCCGGCAAGTGTTCACCGATGGCCGGCCGCTGCCTGAGGACCCTCAGCCGTCCTGGCTCGGATACTCGGTGGGCAAGTGGGATGGAGACACGCTGGTGGTGGATACCGTCGGCTTCAACGATACGACGTGGCTAGACAACGCGGGCACGCCGCACAGCGAATCGCTGCATGTGACGGAGCGCTTTCATCGCCGCGACAAGGAGCATCTGGACATTCAAATCACCATTGACGATCCAAAGACCTTTAAGCATCCGTTCACTGTGACCCAGCAGGCGAGCCTCGCGCCCAGCCTCGAACTGACGGAGTTCATCTGCCTGGAGAATAAAAAATGAAAAAACTCCCGGGCGCCTCCGTGTTACTGGTTGCGCTCGCGCCCTTGCACGCTCAGTGGCTAAACTACCCAACCAAAGGCGCGCCACGAACCAAGGATGGCAAGCCGGACATGTCGGCGCCAACGCCGCGCACCAAGGACGGCAAGCCGGACATCACCGGCATCTGGCTGGCGAACGGGCTGAAGTATCTCATCAACATCGCCGCTGACCTGAAGCCGGACGAGGTGCCGTTCCAGCCATGGGCCGCCGCCCTTTACAAGGAGCGCCGCGAGAACCTCGGCCGGGACGATCCCAACAATCTATGCCTGCCCTCCGGCACGCCGGAGAAGGACGCTGTCACGTCGCCGTTCAAGATCCTGCAGTTTCCGGGCGAGATGCTGATCCTATACGAGTCGCGCACCATCTACCGCCAGGTCTTCACCGACGGGCGAACGATGCCGAAAGATTTCCAGCCGTCGTGGCAGGGCTTTTCGACCGGGCATTGGGACGGCGACGATTTCGTGGTTGAGACCGCCGGGCTGAACGGAAAAATCTGGATGGATACCAACGGACATCCGCTCTCCGAGGCCGCGCGCGTCACCGAACGCTACCGCCGCCGCGACTTCGGACACATGGACATTCAGATCACCATCGACGATCCAAAAGCTTATACCAAGCCGTGGACCATTACCGAGAATCCGCACCTGCTGGCCGACACCGAGTTGATGGAATACGTGTGCGAAGAGAATAACAAGGACGCGCTGCACATTGTGGGCAAGTAACCAAGTGCGCCTCATCAACTGAGCGAAATGAAGAACAGAGCCGACTTGGCCGTTGTCGGGGCCGGCATCATGGGATTGGCGCACGCCTACGCGGCCGCCTCTCGTGGCTTGAAAGTCGTGGTGTTCGAGCGCGGTCCGCGTGCTTCCGGCGCGTCAGTCCGCAACTTTGGACTGATCTGGCCCATCGGGCAGCCGCACGGAAGAATGCACCAACTCGCATTGCGCAGCCGGACGCGCTGGGTTGAGGTGCTCGATCAAGCGAGGCTTCCGTATTGGCCCGAAGGATCGCTGCACGTTGTCTATCGAAACGATGAGGCCGCGGTTGCGCGCGAATTTGCCGAGCTGGCCGCCGGCCTCGGTTATGAATGCTCGTGGCTGCCCGCGGATCAAGTACTTTTGCGCTCGCCGGCCGTCAAAGCGGAGGACTTGATCGGCGGGCTTTGGAGCAGCACCGAACTCACCGTCGATCCGCGCGTCACCATCGCCGCGCTGCCGGGGTTTCTTCAGCAACGCTTCGGCGTCGAGGTGAAATTCGGCTGCGCCGTGCATTCCATCGAGCTTCCGATCGTGGAGGCCGGCAACGAGCGCTGGATGGTCGATCGCGCCATCGTCTGCGGCGGCGACGATTTCGAGACGCTTTATCCGCAAACATTCGCGGCCAGCGGACTGACCCGCGTCAAGCTGCAGATGCTCCGAACTTCGCCGCAGCCCGAGGGATGGCGTCTCGGGCCCGCGCTGGCAGCCGGCTTGTCACTGCGCTTTTACTCTACCTTCAGCGTTTGCGCCACGCAGCCCGCGCTTCGGAATCGCGTCGCACAGGAAACTCCGGAATATGAGCGCTGGGGTATTCACGGTTTGGTCTCGCAGACGTCACGCGGAGAGCTGACGCTGGGCGATTCGCACGAGTATGGCCCCTGTGTCGACGTCTTCAATCGAGAAGAAGTGGACGACCTGATCCTCGGCTTCATTCGCGGATTCCTCAACGCGCCGGTGATGAAAGTCGCACAAAGATGGCACGGAGTGTACGCGAAACACCCGGAGCAATCTTATCTCTCGATCACTCCCGCTCCCGGCGTACGAATCGTCACTTCACCAGGAGGCTCGGGCATGACGCTCTCGTTTGGGATCGCTGAGGAAACCATCCAGGACATGGATCACTAAGATATGAATCTATGAAGCGCCTGGAGGCAGTGATTTTCGACTGGGCAGGCACGACGGTGGATCACGGATCGCTCGCGCCCGTGCGCGCCGTGACCGAGCTGTTTCACCGCCATGGCGTCCCACTCTCGGACGCCGACGCACGCAAGGACATGGGGATTTTCAAGCGCGATCACATCCGCAACATTCTTGCCATGCCGCACGTGTCCGAGCAGTGGCGCGAGCGGACCGGCGCCGTCCCCACCGAGCAGGACGCCGGCACGCTTTTCTCCGACTTCCTGCCTCTGCAAATGCGGATTCTCGAAGACTATTCGCAAGTCATCCAAGGAGTGCCCGCCCTCACCGAAAAGCTGCGAGGCCGGGGCCTGCGCATAGGCAGCACTACCGGCTATACGCGGCCGATGCTGGATGTCTTGGTGGAGCGGGCGGCGGCGCAGGGCTATCATTCCGATCTGGCGCTTTGTCCGGACGATGCTCCGGGCGGCCGCCCCCATCCTTGGATGTGCCTTCAACTGGCGATTCACTTCCGTCTAAGCGCGACGTCGTCAGCGGTTAAGATCGGCGATACAATCAGCGATATTGACGAAGCTTTGAATGCCGGTATGTGGGCCGTGGGTGTTGCCGCCACGGGCAATGAAATCGGCCTCAGCGCGTCCGATCTTGCCGCGCTCCCGGAAGAAGAACGACGCGGGCGTATCGAAGCCGCGCGCAATCGCCTGATGGCCGCCGGAGCGCATTACGTCGTTGACAGCGCCGCGTGCTGCGAAGCTGTCCTGGATGAAATCGATAGCCGCCTGGCGGCGGGAGACCGCCCGTGATTAAAACGAAACGCCCGTCCTACTGCTTCAGACTGATGTTCCGTTCCTTGAGAATGGTCCCCGTGGCCAGCTGAAACGCGGCGATCGCTTCGCTCATGTCAGCCTCCGACCGCCGCTCCTGGCTGCGCGCGGTGATCATGGTCGCTTGACGCTGTTGCACCAGAAACAAGGTTGACGTGCCGGCGCGAAATTGGCGTTGCTCGCTCTGATACTGCTCTTCGGCGGATTCCTGCGCCACCTGTGCGGCTTGCAAACGGAGCTGTGCCATTTGAAGGTTCTCCATCCCGTTGCGCACGTCGGATTGAATGTTCTGCTCGGTTTGCTGCGTTTGATTTCGGATGCGCCGCGTCTCCGCCAGGGACTTGCCGAGATTCCCGTCCGCCGTCCGATTCCGGATCGGAAGCGAGATGTTGAGTTGAACTTCCGTGGTCGGAAAATTTCCGCCCGCGATCGCCGACAGCGATTTCCCGTAGTTGCCGACCAGCTCCGGAGGAACCGTGCCGCTTCCAAATGCAATGCCGGACAGCGGAGGAAGTCCCGCCAGAGCCGACAGTTCATTGATCTGAGTCGTCAGCGGACCGAACGCTGATGTAAACGGATTGGGGCCCGGAGGAAGCACCTTGCCGGCCAAGCCCACGCGTGAATATTGCGCAGTCAGATTGATTTGCGGCTTGGTCTGTTCGCGATAGTAGCGCACGTCCTTTTCATTGATCTCGCCATTGATCTTCAGTTCGGCGATCTCCGGACGATTGGCCATGGCCTGCGCAATGGCGTCGGACAACGGAGTGATGGGCGGTTTCACGTCCGCGGGTGTCACCGGAATAAGCGCGGTGGACCACAGCGCGTCCGAGCGGTCCGGCAGGATCAGCTCCTTCAACGCATTCTCCGCGCCTGTCAACGCGGATTGCGCCGCGTAAGCGCCCACCTCGAAATTCGCGAGCTGCGTCTGCGCGGCAACCACGTCGATGGGCGCGAGCAGCCCTTGCTCTTCTTGCCGCCGGTTGCTCTCGTCCTGTTGGATGCCGATGCGCACCGCCTCCAACTGCACCTCCAGATTGTTGTAGGCGTACGCCAGCTCCCAATAGCCCTGCTCGGCCTGCTGCACTATCGCCATGACGCGCTGCCGGAACTGCTCGTCGGTCAACGAGCGGTTCTTCTTGGCCACGTCGATCTGGTGACGATTGCTGTCATAAAGCAAGTTTCGCCAAAGCGGCTGTGTGTAGGAAAAATTGAGCGACGTCTCGTATTGCGGGTTCAGCGAGAGAAAGGTGTTGGTGGAAGAAGCGTCCGCGGACGACAAATCGGTCTTGAACGTGCCCCCGTACCAGGGCAAAGGCTGCGTGATGCCGGGGTCCGACAGCCAGGTTTTGTTCAACAGGCTTCCGGTCGACGATCCACCCAGAGCGGAAGCAATGGGAGTGATTTGCTGCTCCCAGTAACTGTTGACGTTGAGTATCGGATCGTACGCTCCTTGCGCCGCGGTCAATGTGTATTCCGACTCCAGCTGATCGATCCGCGAAAATTCGATGTCCTTGTTGTTCGCCAGCGCCATCGCAAGCGCTTGGTCGAGGGTAATCTCCTTCTGGGTCTCGACGCCGGTCCGCGGAGGCAGGCGGAAGGGCCGCACGGGTGGAACCAGCGTGCTGGGCCGCGGCGACGATAAGGCCTGCACGGGCGGCGACTGTTGAGCACTAGCCTGTTGACTCATGACAAGCGAAAAAGCGCACGCGAACAACCCGTATACTCGCATCAAGCGCGTTCTCCTCCTTCGAAATGCATGGGCTGAGGCGCTACATCCAAACCGGAGACCACCTCGCGCGATGCTTCACGCTTGCGCGCGCTCCTCCGAAACATCGGCAATTGTTTCATGTCGTCGAAGAGCGAATAAAATACCGGCACGGCGAGCAGGGTCAGCAGCAGACACAGAGTTTGTCCACCCACCACCAGCACTCCGATGGAGCGGTTGCTGGCCGAGCCTTCGCCGTTCGAAAGCACCAGCGGCAGCATGCCGGCCACCAGCGCGGTGGTGGTCATCAAGATGGGCCGCAGCCGGTCGCGATTGGCTTGGATAATCGCTTCGTAGCGGTTCACGCCCGTGGCGCGCAGCCCGTTGGTGTGATCGATTTGCAAAATCGCATTCTTCTTCACGATCCCGAACAGCAGCAGCAAACCGAGCCCCGACATGATGTTCACCGATTGCCCGAACATCAACAGCGACAGGATGCCGAACGGCACCGCGATCGGCAACGTCAGCAGAATGGTGAATGGATGTATGAAAGATTCAAACTGCGCGGCCAGCACGATGTACATGAAGATAAACGTCAGCGCGATGGCCAGGATAAAGTAGTAGGCCGTGCGGTTCAATTCTTTCGAAGTTCCCACCAGTCCGGTACGATAGCCGGCGCCCATGTGGAGATCGTCGGCGAACTGATTCAACGTGGAAATAATCTTCTGTTGCGATCCGCCCGGCAACACGTTGGCGCTCAACGTTACCTCGCGCTGCCGGTTCAGACGCCCGATGCTGGAAGGGGCATCGCCGCTCTTGATGCGGACCACTTGATCCAGCGGAACCCAGCCGCGCGTGTTGGTCGAAAAAACCGTGAGTTGGCGCAACCCTTCGGCGCTCGTGCGGTACTGCATGTCGGCGCGCAAGCGCACGTCGTACTCTTCGCCATTGGAAGGGAACGACGACACCACTTGTCCGGCCACCATGGTGTTCAAGGCTTGCGCGATGTCGCTGACGCGCACTCCTAAATCCGCCGCCCGCTGCCGGTCGATCTCCACCCGCAGCTCCGGCTTGCCATATACCAGCGATGTATCGGCATCGGCCACTTTCGGGATCTGCTTCAGCTGTGCAAGTAAGGTCTGCGAATACATGTTGAGCTTGTCGAGGTCCGGCCCGGTGAGCGTGAATTGCACGTCGGCCTGGCCGCCGCCGGGACCATCGGCCGCCTGGCCCACGCTGGTGCGCAGATCCTTCGGATAGTGCGTGAGAATCTCGCGCGCTTTGGCGATCAATTGATCCTGGGTCTCCTTGCGATCGTCGCGCGGCACCAGCTTTACGTAGATGGAGGCGCTGTTAGCCTCGCCCGCGCTTGATCCGGTGAAGGAAGCGGACCCAATGCCCACCGACGTTAAAGTTGCGCTCACGCCCGGTAGGCCGCGGATATCGCGAGCGATGCGCTCGCTGACAGTCACCGTGGCCGCCAGCGAGGTTCCTTCCGGCGCGCGAACGTTGGCTTGAAACTCGGACCGGTCATCGGCCGGGATAAAGTTCTTGTTCACCAGCATGAAAAGAGGAACCGTGCTCAGCACCACCGCCACGCACATCGCGACCATGGTCTTGCGATGCGCCATGGCCCACTCCAGCATCGTGGTGTAGTGGCCGTCCAGGAAGCGGAAGAAGCGTGAATCCTTCGAACCTTTCGATCCCTCGGTCTCCGCGCCCTCTGGCTTGGGAAGCACCTTGACGAACCGCGAGGTGAGCATGGGCGTCAGCGTGAACGACACCAGCAGCGAGACCGCGATGGCGAACGAAGCCGTGAATCCGAACGACGACATGAATCGTCCCACTATCCCGCCCATGAATCCGATCGGCAGGAACACGGCCAGCAGCGACAAGGTAGTCGCCATCACGGCTAGGCCGATATCTTTCGTCCCTTCGATCGCGGCGCGATAAGGCGACATGCCCTTTTCTTCCATGAAGCGATAGATGTTCTCGAGCACAATAATGGCGTCGTCGATCACGATGCCCACCATCAACGTCAACGCCAGCATGGTGATCTGATTCAAATCGAAGCCGATGGCAGCCATCAAGGCGAAGGTCGAAATAATCGACGTCGGAATGGCCAGCGCCGAGATCAACGTGGTGCGGATGTTGGCGAGAAATGCGAAAACGATCGCCGCGGCCAGTATGCTTCCTTCGATCAGATGCTCTTCCAGCGAATGGACCGTCGCCTTGATAAAGATGGACTGATCGTTGATGACTTGAATGTGGATGTCTTTCGGCAGCGTAGCTTGGATCTCTTTGATCCGATCCTTCAGCGCATCGGCCGCGGCCACGGTATTTTGCCCCGATTGCTTGGAAACCACCATGGTCACTGCGGCCTCGCCATTCAGCCGCGCGGCGGTGGTGGGTTCTTCCTGCGAATCCTCCGCATAGCCAATGTCGCGCAACTTCACCACGTAGGACCCGCGCTGCGCGATCGCGATCTCGTTGAATTGCGCCGGATCCACCAAACGGCCCAGCGTGCGCACCGCCAGCTCGCGAGCTCCGGCGTTCACGTTTCCGGCCGGCATTTCCATGTTCTGCTGGCGTAGCGCGTTGGCCACATCCGAGATGGCCAGGTTGTAGGCGCGCATTTTATCCGGATCTACCCAGACTCGAATTTCGCGCTTCAATCCGCCGACCAGTTGAATTTGCCCGATTCCGTTGATGTTTTCAAGCTGCGGCTTGATCTGTTTGTCCGCGATTTCGGTCACTTCGCGCAGCGGACGCGGCGACGAAAGCGAGATCTGCATGATCGGCGTGGCGTCGGGATCGAACTTCTGCACCACCGGCGCCTTGGCCGTGTCCGGCAGATCGTTGACAATCAGGTTCACCTTGTCGCGGATCTCCTGCGCGCCCACGTCGCCGTTCTTATCGAGATCGAAGGTGATGACGACCGTAGAGGCGCCTTCCACCGAAGTGGAGTTAATCGAATCGATACCGCTAATCGTGTTGACGGCGTCTTCCACTCGCTTAGTAATGTCTGTCTCCACTTCCTCGGCCGACGCCCCCGGATTACTGACGGAGACCGATACCGTCGGCAAATCGATTTTTGGAAACAGATCGACACCCAGGGTAAAGAACGAGAATCCGCCCACCACCATCAGCGCCACGATCAGCATGGTGGCGAAAACGGGCCGTTTAACGCACAATTCAGCGAGTTTATGCACGGCTATCCTCCTGCCCCGAAGACCGCTTGCTCACGCGCCACCCGTCCGGTCTTCTTCAGGTCGATGTTCTCCAGTGCACGACTTCCGGTTGTCTCCGGGTGTGCTGCTGGCGCGCGGCTCAGCAAAACTACCGAGCCGCGACCGTAAGGGAGTCGGTCAAAAACTACCGAGCCGCGACCGTAAGGGAGTCGGTTAAAAACCACCGAGCCGCGACCGTAAGGGAGCCGGTCAAAAACTACCGAGCCGCGACCGTAAGGGAGCCGGTCAAAAACCACCGAGCCGCGACCGTAAGGGAGTCGGTTAAAAACCACCGAGCCGCGACCGTAAGGGAGTCGGTTAAAAACCACCGAGCCGCGACCGTAAGGGAGTCGGTTAGCCCCAGTAGGCACCGCACCATCAGTATCCACCGGCTCGCCGTCGAACAAATCTTGAAGATGGTTGGTGGCGACCACGAAATTCTCCGCGATGCCCGACAGAATCTGGATCATATCGCCGTCCACCGCGCCCAATTGCACCACAGCCACGCGCGCCTTGCCATCACGAACGAAGAAGACTTGCGACGAGTTAGTGCTGGGGTCGGTCAAGACCGAAGAACGGGGAAGAAAGATCCCCATGCTGCTGCCGCTCAGCAGAATGCGCGCCGTGGCGAACATGCCCGGCTTCAGCGCCAGATCCTGATTGGCGAACTTCGCTTCCACGGTGACCGTGCGTGAATTCGCGTCGACAGTCGGATTGATGGACGTCACACTGCCGTGGAACGTGCGGCCCGGATAACCGGGAACGCTGGCTTCCACATCGGCCGCGAGCTTCAACTGCGGGGCGTTCGATTCCTGGACCTGCAGATCCAGCTTCAGCGGCGTCACTCGCACCAGCGTCGCGATCTTCGCCGTCAGCGCGACATATTGCCCGACAGCGATCGGGCGCGAGCTGATATAGCCGTCAAAGGGCGCCTTGATGATGGTGTCCTCCACCGCTTTGCGCGCGATCGCGGTCTGCGCGCGTGCGCCGGCCAGCGATGCCTGAGCGTTAATCACGCCCTGGAAATTCTGGCGTGCGGAATTGAGCGCGGCTTCAAAAAGCTGCCGCGCGGAATTGGCCTGTTGCTTGGCTGTGTCGGCCTGCGTGCGCGCCTTATCGTAGGCGCTTTGCGAGACGTCGCCGGTCTTAATCAAAGCGTCGTAGCGCTGCGCGTCGGCTTCCGACATCTTGGCCTCCGCCATCGCGGAATCATAGGAGGCCTTCGCCGAAAGCACTTCCGGCACGCTGTTCGCGTCGAACCTTCCCCCCTGCGCCAGGCCAATGCGCGACTCCGCTTGCCGCAGGCTCGCTTCGGCTTGCTGCTCGGAAGCCTCCGCCGCTTGCAAACGAAGCTGCGCATCGCGATCCTCGAGCTTCGCCAGAAGCTGCCCTTCCTTCACGAATGCCCCCGCGTCCACCGGCGTCTCAATCACCCGGCCTGCGGCGGGCGGCGCCACGTCCGACGATTCCTCGGCGAGAAAGCTCCCCGTCACTTGCACCGAAGAGGAAACCCGTCGCGTCACGGCGCGCACGGTCGCTACCTTCAACACCTTGGCTGGTCCAGTTGCGGCTTCTGTCAGGGAAACGCTTTTGCTCGCGCTGTTGCATCCGGCGGCGGCGAACACCGCGATTGCGCCCAGGCTCGCCAGCATTGCTTGTACAGCCGCGCGGGATCGCAAAATTGTACGGCTTGCCATGAAATTACTTCTGCTTTCCTTTCGCTATACGGACGGCCGCGGGCCGTTGTTCCAGACCGCCCAGGATCAACTCCACGAACTGGTCCACGATCACCTCTTCGGCTGGCGCAAACTTTTTGGCGCCAAGAACGTGGCGGGCCATTGCATAATGGATGGTCGATCCGATGATGAACATCACCGCCGCTTCCGGATGGCATTCCCGAAACGCGCCTTCCTTCTGCCGCAGGGCAATATAGCGCGCCAGAAAATCGCCCATGGGCAGCCCGAACCGCTCATGGAACAGATCCGCGAGCAAATGCCCTTCCAGCGAAGCGTAGAGCAATAAACGGTGAAAGGCCGCGTCTTCGCGAAACGAGCGAATCAACTGCCAGGCCACGTGACGGAAGAGGCCGCGATCGTCCCGGCGGTCCGCCAATTCGTGCATCTCCACAAACCATCGGTCACCACCCATGGTGGCTTCCTTCTCGTCCAGGATCGCGTGGTACAGATCTTCCTTACTCGCGAAATGGCGGAAGAGAATAGCTTCGCTTACGCCTGCGGCTGCGGCGATGTCCTTGGTTTTCGTACCGCTGAATCCGTTGCGGGCGAAACTATCGATGGCCACGCGGAGAAGCTGCCGGCGGCGGTCGTCGCCGGGCATCCGTGGCGTGTTCCGCGCTGTCCGGTTGGCAGGCTCGGGCGCCTTCGCGGCAGGAGCCTCGGGTAAGAAGGAACGCGCCTTGGGCAAAGAAGGCTTGGCTGGATCTGTCGCGCGAGCGCGGGCTGCTTCCATAAGTAAGTACTCACTCCTGTTCGGCGAAATCATAAGACGCCTCCCGCCACGCCAAGGTTACCGGCCGGATGTGATATGCTTTTCTTCCATGTGGTCAGTCACTTACCACATGGCTCGCGTTTCGGCGCCGTTGGGCTGCTAACCCCTCCCCGCCGATTCAGGGGAGGTGACCGCCATGCAGCCGGAGGCGGCCTCGATTGGTATCAGCCTCATGGGCGACATGCCCTGGGGCACGCACTTCTGTTATTTCTTCGAAACCAAGCAGGACCTGCTGGACGCTTCACTTCCATTCTTTCAGGCTGGCCTGGAGCATCACGAGTTCTGCCTTTGGATCGTCTGCGCCCCCCTCACCGAAGCCGATGCCCTGCGGGCTTTACGTGAATCGATTCCCGGAATGGATCGTTATCTGGCCGAAGGTGGAATGGAAATCCTGGTGCATGGCCAGCCCATCACTCCGGGCGACAGCCAGACCGCGCGCGGCCGTGTGCATCACCTGCACGAAAAGCTCGCCGATGCGCTGGCCCGCGGCTACGCCGGGATGCGGGTGGCCGGAAGTCCAGCCTCCATGCAGAAGAAAGACATGGGAGTCTTCCGCGACTTCGAGCAGGAGCTCGGCGAATCGGTGGCCAATCGCCGGATGATCGCGCTCTGCCAGTTCCCGCTGGCCGATAGCAGCGCGGCCGAAATTCTGGACGCCGCAAGGACGCATCAGTTCGTGGTGTCCCGGCGGCATGGGGATTGGGAGATTATAGAAACGCCCGAGATCAAGCTCACCAAAGCGGAAATCGCGAAACTAAATCACCAGCTCGAACGGCGAGTGGAGGAACGCGCCCTGGCGCTGGAGGCAGCCAACCAGGAGCTGCGAGCCGAGATGGCCCGGCGCGAGAGAGTAGAAGAGGACCTCAGGCGGCAGAAAGAGATCCTGCAAACTGTCTTCGATCACATCCCAGTCATGCTGTGCTTCGTGGATAAGGATAGCCGGATCAAACTGGTGAATCGGGAATGGGAGCAGACGCTGGGCCGCTTGCTGGAGGAAATACCAAACCGGCACATTGATTTTATGGTGGCCGAGAATTACCCGGATCCCGCGGATCGCCAACAGCTGCTCGATCACGTGAACAATTCGAATGGGGAATGGGCGGACCTAAGAGCCACGGTTCGGGACGGCCGGGTGATCGACACCTCCTGGGGTATACGCCATCTTTCCGACGGCACTATCATCGGCATCGGGCAGGACACCACCCAGCGCAAACAGGCCGAGCGGGATCTTCTCCGGCAAAAAGAGATCCTGCAAACCATCTTCGATCACATTCCGATCATGATCAGTTTCATCGACGGGGATGGCCAGTTCAAGCTGGTGAATCGGGAGTGGGAACGCGCGCTGGGATGGTCGCTCGACGAGATCAAAAGCCAAAACATCGACATCCTGTCGGAAAACTATCCGGATCCGGAATATCGCCAAAAGGTCGAGGATTTTTATCGCGGGTCCCACGGGGAATGGGGCGACTTCAAAACCAGGGTTGCGGACGGTCGGGTGATCGACGTTTCGTGGGCAGTGCTCCACCTTTCCGACGGCACCGCGGTCTGCTTCGGGCAGGACATTACCCGGCGCAAGCGCGCGGAGGAAGCGTTGCGCGAAAGCGAGGAACGCCTCCGCCAACTGGCCGAGACCATCTGCCATCTGTTTTGGATAAAAACCCCTGATATGAAGCGAGTCATTTACTACAGCCCCAGATACGACAGTATCAGCGGCCGATCTCGGGAAGAAGCTTACCGGGATCGCGATTATCAGTTCTTCCTCAACAGGATTGTCCCCGAGGATCGGGACCGCGTGGCCGAGTTCCTGCGGCGCGGCGTGGAAGGGGATTTTGAGATCGAGTATCGCATCACCCGCCCCGATGGATCGGTGCATTGGATCTGCGATCACGGATATCCGATCCGCGACTCTTCCGGGCAGATCTACCGAGTGGCGGGTCTCGCTCAAGATATCACGGAGCGCAAACTCGCCGAGGAAGCGCTCCGCGAGAGTGAAGAACGCTTCCGGCAGATCGCGGAAAACATAAACGAAGTGTTTTGGATAACCACGGCTGATTTTAGCCGGCAGATATACGTCAGCCCCGGGTTTCAAAAGCTGACCGGCCGGCCCCCCGAAACGCTCTATGCTGGCCCTGGCCGCAAACCGTTCTTCGCCTTCGTTCATCCCGACGACCTCTCGCTGTTGACCGAGCTTACAAAAAACCCCGGCCAGAAATTCGATGTCAAGTATCGCGTGCTTCGTCCCGACGGCTCCGTACGCTGGGTGCGCGACCGGGGCTTTCCCATTCGAAACCAATCCGGCGAAATCTATCGTTTCGGCGGCGTCACCGAAGACATCACCGACCGCAAGGAAGCCGAAGACCGTCTCAAGGCGAGCAGCGAACAGTTGCGCGCCCTATCCGCCAGCCTTCAATCGGCGCGAGAGACGGAGGCCACGCGGATCGCTCATCAGATCCATGACGAACTGGGCGGTCATCTCACCGGCTTGCGATGGGAATTGGAGGCTCTCGAAAAAATGATTCTTCAGGCCGGCGAAGGCGAGCAGCTCAAAGCCATGCGGGACAAACTGACCACGATGGTCGGCCTCACCGACACCACCATTAACGTGGTGCGCCGCATCGCTTGGGATCTGCGCCCCAGCATCCTGGACGATCTGGGTTTAATGGAAGCCATCGAGTGGCAGACCCAGCAGTTCCAGGCGCGCACGGGAATCCAGTGCCTGTGCGACTGTGCGCCGCCAAGCATTGCGCTGGGCGATCAGCAATCCACTGCCGTGTTCCGCATCGTTCAGGAAGCTCTGACGAACATTCTCCGGCATGCGCAAGCAACCCAGGTCGGCGTCGCGATGAAAGAAGAGGACGGAACGTTCATTCTGACCGTGACCGATAACGGCCGCGGAATCACGCAAGCCGAAGTGCTCAGCTGGGCCTCCCTGGGGCTCCTCGGAATGCAGGAGCGCGCTCACCTGATCGGCGGCCGCGTGGATATCGTGGGCCTGAAAGGCGCGGGCACTACCCTGCACGTTCGTGTGCCCCTGGAGGGAAGAGAGCCGGGAGGAGCGTCATGATGCGAAAAATTCTTATCGTCGACGATCATGAAATGGTTCGGGATGGCGTCAAGAAACTCTTGGACGAACAACCTGGCGCCGTTTCCTGCGGTGAAGCCGGCACGCCGGATGAGGCCCTGCATATGGCCCTTGCCGACGAGTGGGACGCCGTGGTGCTGGACCTTTCCTTCGCCGGCAAGAGCGGGCTGGAAATTCTCAAGGAGCTGAAACAAATTCGCCCGCGTCTTCCCGTGCTGGTGCTGACCATGCATTCCGAGGAGCAATACGCGCGCCGCGCCTTCAAGGCGGGAGCCGCTGGATTTATTACCAAGGACAGCCCGCGCGCCGAACTCTCCAAGGCCATTCATAAGGTGTTGGAAGGCGGGAGGTATTTGAGCCCGGCGCTGGCCGAGAAGCTGATCGTCGACCTGGAGCGCGGCGTCGATCGCCCGCCGGATGAAATCCTATCCGATCGCGAGTTTCAAGTGATGCGCCTGATCGCGTCGGGCAAAACCCTGAGCGAGATTGCCGATCTGTTGTCCTTGAGCGACAAAACCATCAGCACCTATCGTGCCCGTGTCATGGAGAAGATGGGTATGCGGACCAATGCCGAGCTCACCCACTACGCCATCCAAAACAAGCTGGTGGACTGACTCGTAGGACATATACCTACACGAACGTAGTCCCGCATCGGACAGCATAATCACAAGCATCCTGATAGTCACCATCCCTGCTTGCACTTAGACTGGGATGGGCTTGAGCCGTCCAGGGGAGTGCGATTCAATGAATGCGAAAAGGCCAGTTGGCCCGCAGTTGATGGGCAACAGGGTCGGCATGTCCTCGACATTCGCGAGCGCGCTCTTGCGGCAGCTGCGCCGCGAGCGTGACCTCGTCGATCGCGCGATCATCGCGTTGACGGAACTGGCTCGGACCCGGCAATCGCGCGACAGACGCCCCACCCGGAACTAGTCCCTGGCAGATGCGGCCCTGGTACATGCGGCCCTGGTACATGCGGCCCTGGTACATGCGGCCCTGGTACATGCGGCCCTGGTACATGCGGCCCTGGTACATGCGGCCCTGGTACATGCGGCTTCAGCCGCGTCTCGGGGTTCTCCTGTTGGCCGGCCTCTTCCGAAACCCGTAGTGGTGCAAAACCGGCCCGGCCCGGGTTACCATAGTAGTGCCCGTCCTCTTTAGCACGCCACGTCAGCGAAGCTGCGGCAGTACCACTAGTGCTATTTTGAAAGTGACTCCCGAAGTTTCAAACCCATGCTTGCAACTAAACTCGTAACCAGCGAGGACCCCAACACAGAGGAAACCAGCGAGTGGCTGGAAGCGCTCGACGGCGTCGTTGAAGAAGGCGGCGCGGAGCGCGCGGCGTACCTGCTCAGCCGCCTCATCGACCGCGCGGCTCTCTACGGCGCCCACCCTCCCAGCGGGTTGAAAACGCCCTACATCAATACCATTCCTGTGGACGAAGAAGTTCCTTACCCCGGCGACCGCGCCCTCGAACGGCGCATCAAAAGCCTGATCCGCTGGAACGCGATGGCCATGGTGGTGCGCGCCAATAAGCACGACCCCGGCATCGGCGGCCATATCTCCACCTACGCTTCCCTCGCGACCCTGGCTGAAGTCGGCCACAACCATTTCTTCCACGGGCGGCACGGCGATCAGCCTGGCGATTTCGTCTATTTCCAGGGCCACGCCTCGCCCGGCGAGTACGCCCGCGCGTTCCTGGAAGGCCGTTTGAACGACAAGCACCTGGAGAACTTCCGGCACGAATTGCGCGAGCACCCGGGCCTGTCCTCCTACCCGCATCCCTGGCTGATGCCGGATTTCTGGCAATTTCCGACCGTTTCGATGGGCTTAGGGCCCCTTAACGCCATCTACCAGGCACGTTTTATGCGCTATTTGGAGAACCGGGAGATCATTCCGGTTACCCCGCGCAAAATCTGGGCCTTCGTGGGCGATGGCGAGACCGACGAACCGGAATCGCTGGGCGCCATCGCTCTGGGAGCCCGCGAACAATTGGACAATCTCATCTTCGTGGTGAATTGCAACCTGCAGCGCCTGGATGGCCCGGTGCGAGGCAATGGGCAGATCGTGACCGAACTCGAAACCCATTTCCGAGGCGCCGGCTGGAATGTCATCAAGGTGGTCTGGGGCGGATCTTGGGACGATCTGTTAGCTCGGGACACCACCGGGCTGCTCATCAAACGCATGAACGAGTGCGTCGACGGCGAGTATCAGAATTTCAAAGCCAAGGGCGGCGCTTACACCCGCAAGGAATTTTTCGGCAAGTATCCCGAGCTGTTGAAGCTTGTGGAGCATCTCTCGGACGAAGAGATCGGCGCTTTGCGGCGCGGCGGACATGATCCTCTAAAGGTTTACAACGCTTACAAGCGCGCGATAGAGCACACCGGGTCGCCCACCGTCATCTTGGCGATGACCGTCAAGGGCTACGGTTTGGGCGAGGCGGGCGAAGGCCGCAACGTCACGCATCAGCAGAAGAAGCTGAACGAAGACGAAATGCTCTACTTCCGCCGCCGTTTCGATATTCCGATTTCCGAGGAGACCGTCCATACGGCTTCGTTTTACCGGCCGCCCGAAGACGCTCCGGAAATGCGCTATTTACGGGAGAGGCGGGAAATGCTGGGGGGCAACCTTCCGGCGCGCTCGGTTCCCAAGATCACCATCGAGGCGCCGCCGCTGGATCTGTTCGCTGAATCGGTCTCAGGTTCGCAGGGCCGCGAAGTCTCCACCACCATGGCCTTCGTGCGCATCCTCACACTGCTGCTCAAGGACAAGCACCTCGGCCGGCACGTTGTTCCGATCATCCCCGACGAAGCCCGCACATTCGGAATGGAATCGCTGTTCCGGCAGTATGGCATCTACGCCAGCCGAGGCCAGCTTTACCAGCCAGTGGATAGCGAGAATTTCCTATTCTACAAGGAAGCCAAGAACGGCCAGATTCTCGAGGAAGGCATCAACGAAGCGGGCTCCATGGCGTCGTTCACCGCGGCTGGCACCGCTTACGCCACCTACGGCGTCCCGATGATCCCGTTCTTCACCTACTATTCGATGTTCGGGTTCCAGCGCATCGGCGACCTGATCTGGGCTTTTGCCGACGCGCGAGGCAAAGGTTTCCTGATGGGCGGAACGGGCGGCCGGACCACGCTCGCGGGCGAAGGATTGCAGCATCAGGATGGCCACAGCCTGGTGCTCGCGAGCACCGTTCCCACCTGCCACAGCTACGATCCGGCGTACGCCTACGAAATTGCGGTCATCATTCAGGATGGAATCCGGCGCATGTACCAGCAGATGGAAGACCGGTTCTATTATCTGATGCTGTATAACGAGAACTACGCGCAGCCGCACATGCCGGAGGGCGCAGCCGATGGCATCCTGCGTGGCATGTACCGATACAACAATGCTGAGCATGGCAATGCGCAGGTACAGCTTTTCGGGAGCGGCCCGATTTTGAACGAAGCCCTGCGCGCGCAAAGAATCCTGGCGGACAACTACCAGGTGCAGGCCGACGTCTGGAGCGTTACCAGCTACAACGAGCTGCGCCGCGACGCTCTGGAAGTGGAGCGCTGGAACCGGCTGCATCCCACCGAGCCGGAACGCAAGCCCTACCTGCTGCAAACGCTCGAAGGCGTCGAAGGCCCCATCGTCGCATCCACGGATTACATGAAGGTGGTGGCGGATCAGATTGCGCCGTGGCTCCCCGGCCGTCTGGTTACGCTGGGCACCGACGGCTTCGGACGCAGCGACAATCGCGAACATTTGCGGAAACACTTCGAAAACGGCGCGGAAGCCATCGCGGCTGCTGCGTTGGCGCGCTTGGCTCGCGACGGCAAATTTGATAAGCAGCGAGCGCAGACGGCCATCTGCGATTTGGGACTCAACCCAGAGAGCGCGGACCCAGCGACAAAGTAGGTGCTCTACCTCACCGAAGAAGACGTACGGCGACTATTGCCGATGCACGAAGCCATCGGCCTCATGCGCGGCGCCTTCGAAGCATTGGCGCAAGGCCGGGCTCTCAACCAACCGCGCCGGCGTCTCATCCTCGATACCGGATCGACGCTGCACAGCATGGCCGGTTCCTATGGCAACTATTTCGGAACTAAGGTCTACTCCACCAATCCCCGTCACGGCGCGCACTTTTTCTTCGTGCTGTACGATGCCAAGACAGCTCAGCCACTCGCCTGGATGGAGGCGGGCCATCTGGGGCAAATCCGCACCGGCGCCGCCAGCGGGTACGCGACCGACCTTTTGGCGAATCCCGAAGCGAATACTCTCGCCGTGATCGGCTCGGGATTCCAAGCTCGAAGTCAGGTGGAAGCGATTCGCGCAGTCCGGCCCATCAAAACCGTGCGCGTCTGGAGCCGGGACGAGGAGAAACGGCGCAAATTCGCCGAAGACTGCGGGGGCCAGACGGCAGCTACGGCTGAAGAAGCCGTGCGCGGCGCTCAAATCGTCGTCACCGCGACGAACTCGCAAGACCCAGTTCTGGAAGACGGCTGGATCGCGCGCGGAAGCATGATCAACGCCATGGGCTCGAACGCGGCCAATCGCCGGGAACTGCCGGGCGAGTTGGTTCGGCGCGCGGCTTTGGTGGCTGTTGATTCATTGCAGCAGGCCAAGCTCGAGGCGGGCGACCTGATCCTGCCAAATAGCTGGGCCAATGTCCGGGAGCTTCAAGACGTCCAGCGTCACTTCGACCCGAGCCAAATCACGATCTTCAAATCGCTTGGTATTGGCGTGGAAGACGTGGCTGCGGGAGCTTTTGTCTACGAGCGGGCGCTCGTCACTCCTGAACGCTTTGCTGATCGGAATCGCGCCACGCGCTGATTTTCAAGCGCCGGCAAACCCAGCACAATCCCTCCGAGCAATTCGGCGCGCAGCTTGCGCCGCAGACTGTACACTTCTCCACCCGCTTCATCTGATCGGGCATCACCGAAAGCTTCGCTTGATCGAGAAGCTTCTGCTCGATTACCGGATCGGTGGGCACGGGCTGTACGGGGGCCGCTGGCTTTCGTTTCATTAACTGAGACTACAGTAACATGTCTCCGCAATCGCGCGCCGCCGTAGGTTTGTCCGGCTCTCACTGGTAGTGGTACACACGGCTTCAGCCGCGTTTTGCCTACCCTTCGCCCAGAATCGCGAGCCGCTGGCGCCCAATTCATACCTGAACCTTAAGAAACCTCTCCCGCAGCGCAAAACGCGACTCAAGCCGCGTGTACCAGGGTCCACTTTGATGTAGCACACCCGTTACGCGGCCCGATCCATGCGCATGATATACGCCGGGTCGAGGGCGGCCGAGCAGCGCGAGCACTTTTGACCGGGTTTCACCTTGGCGGTCTTTCCCGCCGCGACCACAATCCCTTCCACGGTGTGCGTACAGATGGGACAGTAAACGAAAGCTTTGGTTTCGTATTGGGGCATTGCTTGGCGGACTGGCGGCCGCACCTGAGGGCGAGTCTGAATGTTCATGCCTCCTCCTTCTTCAGTTGGATCAGACGCAAGTGATGGGCCAAAGGATCTAAAAACTTCGGTTCAGGAAGCAGCTACACTGAAAACTGTTTGTTCTCTATATGAAAACAGCGTTCGTTTTCCCAGGGCAAGGCTCGCAGTACGTCGGGATGGGCAAGAGCCTTGTCGAAAAATTTGCGGCCGCACGTGCGATTTTCGACACTGCCGACCGCGCTTTGACATTTTCGCTCAGCGAGCTTTGCTTTAACGGCCCCGCCGAAACTTTGCAGCTCACCGAGAACATGCAGCCGGCGATGCTGACGGTTGCGGTGGCCGCTTGGCGAATATTGGACGAGCATGGTATCCAACCCGACTACGTCGCCGGCCATAGCCTCGGCGAGTACGCCGCACTGGTGGCAGCCCGATCGCTCGACTTCGCCGACGCCGTGCGCCTGGTGCGCAAGCGAGGCAAATATATGCAGGAAGCAGTCCCGGTCGGCGTAGGCGCAATGGCGGCCTTGCTCAAGCTCCCGGATGGCAAGCTCGACGCCATTCTCGCAGAAGCCGCGCAAGGCGAGGTGGTGACCGCCGCGAACTTGAATTCGCCGGATCAGGTAGTGATCGCGGGCCATGCCGGAGCCGTCGGGCGAGCGGTCGATTTGGCCAAGTCAGCCGGCGCACGGCGCGCCCTGTTGCTGCCTGTCAGCGCTCCGTTCCACTGTCCGCTCATGCAACCGGCCCAGGAGCGGCTGAAGGCGGATCTGGACGCCACCGAATTCCGCGACTTGGCCGTGCCGCTGGTCAACGGCTGGCAAGCGCGGGTGATTCGCACTGGCGCCGAGGCGCGCGAAGGTTTGTATCAACAGGTGCCCAACCCGGTCCGCTGGACCGAAGTGATCCAGAAGCTGGCTTCGCTCGGAGTCGGTCGGTACCTGGAGGTCGGCGCGGGTGGGGTACTCACTGGTTTGCTCCGCAATATCGACAGCCAATTGGAAGGTTCCAAGTTTGGCGAAGCGGAAGATCTGGAGAAGATACATGCGGCGATCGCTTAGGATAGCTTTTGTTCTCGGAGTTGGGTCCGTGCTCTCGGTAACGAGTTGCAAGACAGCGGCGCCTCCGGCCCAACCGGATTTTGGCAAACTCACCGATGACTTCGTTTATGGATCGCTTGCGCTCTCGCCGGCCGGAGCGACGTCGGCCGGTTATCACGAGCACAATGGCAGGCGCCTTGATGAAGAGATCGATGATTATAGCGCGGCGGGCATCGACCAACAGCACAAGTTTTATTCCGATTTCCACAATCGTTTGGCCGCCATCGCGCAAGATTCGCTCTCGCCCGAGGACCGCGCCGACTATCAGATCATCGATAACCAGATCAACCTGTCGCTCCTGGAGCTCGACAAAATCCAGAGCTATCGCCACAATCCGACGGTCTATGTGGAACTGGTGGGCAACGCCCTGTTCAACCCATTCGTGCTCGAATACGCGCCCATAGAGACCCGCTACCGGCAAATCATTCAGCGGCTCCAGAAGATTCCGGCGCTCATGCAGCAAGGCGAAGCGAACCTGGCCGACGCGCCGGAGGTTTGGAATCGCGTGGCGCGCGAGGAAAACGAAGGTAATCTGGATCTGATCGACAAGACCCTGCGCGCGAAGGCGCCCGACGCGTTGAAGGCGGATTACGACCACGCAGCGGGTCCGGCTCTGGACGCTCTGCGCGGGTTCACGAAATTCCTGAAGGACGATCTGTCAAAGAAGACCAGCGATTGGCGTCTCGGCAAGGAAAAATACGATCCCAAGTTCGCCTACACTCTGGTATCCGGAAAGAAGCCCGAGCAGGTGCTCGCGGAAGCCGAAGCGGCACTGAAAGACGTTCGCGAGCAAATGGCCAAGCTGGCCGCGCCCGAAACCGTCAAGCAGGCTCTGGACAAAATCGCGCAACAGCACACCACCCCCGCCGCATACATGGATCAAGCCAAGCAGGACCTAACGGAAGCCACGAATTTCGTGCGGGAAAAGCACCTGCTGACTCTTGGCTCGGTCGGCAACCTGCAAGTGATTCCCACGCCCGAGTTCATGCGCGGCATTTACTCTGTCGCCGGTTTCAACGCGGCCCCGGCGCTCGAGCCGCAACTGGGCGCGTTCTATTGGGTGACGCCCATTCCAGCCGACATGCCGAAGGCGCGCGTGGAATCCAAGCTGCGCGAATACAACCGCTACGGCATGATGGAGATCACCATTCACGAAGCCATGCCCGGCCATTACGTGCAGTTCGAATTCGCCAACGCCCTGGAACCGAAATCGCGGCGCGTGCTTCGTAGCGTTTTCAGTAACGGACCCTATGCCGAAGGCTGGGCCCTGTACACGCAGCAGATGATGTCGGATGAGGGCTTCCTGAATAACAGCAAGGAGCTGCGGTTGACGATGATGAAGCAACTGCTGCGGTCGATCGCTAATTCGATTCTCGATATTCGGCTGCAGACCATGGGCATGACCGAACAGCAGGCGCTGGATCTCATGATCAACGACACATTCCAGGAAAAAGAAGAGGCCACCGGCAAAATCCAGCGCGCGCAGTTGTCCTCCTGCCAGCTGCCGATGTATTTCATCGGATGGCGCGGATGGCTGGATACTCGCGAACAATACAAGATGCGCAAGGGCTCGGCCTTCCAGCTCCAGCAATTTCACGATGCGGCGTTGAAGGAAAGCGCGGTGCCGTTGCCGGCCCTCGGCGCCTTGTTAAACTGAGCCGCGACCAAAGGGAGCGTTTGCTACAAATTCCGCTTCAAATACGCGCAGATGTGATATCCGTCGATAAACTTGAACGGCGTCTCTCCCAGCGTATAGTGCCCGCACGGCAGCACCACCACCTTGTGATCCACCGAATATTCGCGCATCATTCCCACGATGTTTCGCGATAGCTCGGGCGGAAACGTCGTGTCGTAGGCGGCGTAGATGAATAGCGACTTTTGTTTCTTGGCCGCGAACTTTTCGATGTAGCTCACCGGCGAAACCGCCATCCAGACTTGCCGCAGCCGGTCCAAGTCGATGTGCTCTTCCATGCCCTGGCGGATGTGCTGAGTGGAAAGCCCGGCCCAGACCACGTCGGCCACGTACGTGGAACAGTGATTGAACACGTTGACGGAAACGCGATCGTCGTGCGCGCTCACCATGCACGCGTAAGCCGAGCCCAGGCTGGTGCCGACCAATCCCAAGCGGTCGAAGCCCTGCGATTCCAGCCAGTCCAGACAACAGCGCACATCGATGACGGCCTGGCGCGCGGCATCCATGGTCCGGCAGATGTTGGACGAAACCGCGTAATCGGCGCGGTTGAGCTCGGCCGGCATGCGAAAATCGTGATACGGCAGGCTGATCCGTAGCGCGGAGATTCCCAAGCGGGCCAGCCCGCGGCACAACGCGAGGTAGCTATCGGCAGGACCGTTCCAGTGCGGCAGCACCACCACGGCCTTTTTTGAGCCCATCGCCGGAAACCATTGCGCGTGGACCAAATTGTTCTCGTGATACGGCGTGCGCACGGGCGAATGGAATCGCAGCATGCCATCCCGTAGCTCGAAATCGCGCGGCTTCACATAGCCGAAGAACTCGTCGCTATCCAGCATCGCGAGCTGATTGAGCTTCGCGACATAATCCTCGGGAGCTTCGCCGTTTTTCGGATGACGCTCGGCGCACGGCCACTTGTGCGCCCATTCCAGGCCCCATTCGAAATCGCGAACCACGCGATTGGTGGCCCGAAAGCACAGCGCCTCCTCGCGCGCGCGAATCCAGCGCTCATACCGGCCTGCGATTGCTTTCACCATGTAGCTACTTCAGGATAACGTCATTTCCTCAACCCGGCCTGCCAGTTCATCACCACCGTGATCGGCGTCGCGCCGCTTTGTTCGACCGGCACGCCGATCAGGAAGCGGCCGTCTTTGCCGACATCGTAACTGCCAGTTGAGCTCACATCGAATAACGGCTTGGGAATCCCGGCTTCGAACGCAGGGCCGGCCTTCACTTCCACCGACGTCATCTTCCCCTCCGCGCTAACGTAAAAAAGTTCCTTTCCGTCCCGGCTCCACACGGGATAGCTGCCGCCATTGGTCGAGATTTGCCATTTGCCGCCCGGTTGAGGAAACGTCGTGACGTAGATCTCGTTTCGCTTACTCTCATCCGACTGATACGCCAGCCACTGCCCATTGGGTGCCAGCTTCGCCGAAGATTCGTTGGCAGTGCTCTGCAGATAGGGAAACGGTTTCTTATCGCCAAAGAGAGGCAGGACCCATATGGCGGTTCCGGTGTTGGAGTCGGCGCGAGCCTGCTCGATGATATAGCGGCCGTCCTTCGACCAATCAACCGGAGATTTCAACCGCGTGCTCCTATCCAGGATCTCGTCCTGACCCGCACCGTTGGTCGCCCTCTGATTCACAAAAGTGCCATCGAAAAAAGCGATGTGGCTGCCATCCGGAGACCAGACTGGGCGGATATTGTAGGGAGAGTTGGAAGTAAATCGGGAATTCGTGCCGCGCGCCAGATCGTACAGCCAGATATCGAAGACGCCGGTCTGCGGATCCAGGCGGCTGGTTGCCACCGAATTACCATTGGCCGAGATGGCGGGTCCGACGAGCCCGGCAGGGGCGCCTATTGTTCCAGTCGCCTTTCCGGACCGGTCGAACCAGGTCAGTTGCGAATTGGTCGCCACGCCCAGCCCGCCGGATGAATGGTAGACCAACACGCCATTTTGCGACGAGGAGAAATATGCCCGAATGTCGATGGCCGTGTAGCCAACATGCTCGGCAACCGGAACGGCCTCTCCGGTCGTCTGGAGGTTAGACGCATCGAATGGCTGGGCCATCAGTGTCAACTCGCGAAGGAACAGCAGGTAGCCGGGCGAGGCATACACTACGTTCGACGTTGCGGGGATCAGCGCACGGCGGGTCTTCGACGCCAGATCGGCGACGTAGACCATAAACTTTTCCCGGGTTGAGCCATACGCGGTGTAAAGAAAATGGCGGCCGTCCGGTAGGAACCAAGGGTAACGATGGGCGGGCTCCTGTTCATTGGGCGCAGTCGCGAGAACGGGCGTTCCACCCGCTGCGGGAACACGGAACAAACCGCTAGTAAGCTCCGGAGCGAATACGATCACGTCGTTTCGGCTCCATGTGCCGCCGCGGCCAACCGGAGCGTCGCAGAGAGTCTGTACCGGTCCGCCTGCAGCCTCGGTCTTCTTCAGTTTTCCATTTGCGAAGAATCCGATGAAACGGCTGTCGGGCGACCAAAATGGGAGACTGGCGCCCTCGGTTCCCGGCAAGGCTCGGGCTTCGAGAGATCCCAGATCGCGCACCCACAAACTGGCCTTGCCGTCGAGTGCAGCCGCAAAAGCGACCCGCTGCCCATCCGGGGAAACCGCGGGGATGTCGCCGAGCAACGCCGACTTCTCCG
>Ga0302324_100002569_pt1 | contig 41703 bp, 40 predicted proteins | sample Palsa_T0_1_FD_201949 | JGI IMG/M metagenome (GOLD analysis project Ga0302324, IMG submission 201949) | Peat permafrost microbial communities from Stordalen Mire near Abisko, Sweden - Palsa_T0_1 | ecosystem: Environmental > Terrestrial > Soil > Palsa > Peat permafrost | place: Sweden: Abisko...
ACAGGATTCCGCGCACATTTCACGGCGTCTGATCGCCTTCGCGGCGATCATCATCGTGCACGTGCTGGTGATCTGGGCGTTCGTGAGCGGCTTTGCCAATCAGGGTGCGCGCTACGTGCAGACGATCCTGGAGACCACCGTTATCCAGACCGAGAAGCCCAAGGACCTGCCGCCGCCGCCGCCGCCGGTGGATCTGAAGGAGCGCCCGCCGGTGCAGATGATTGCGCCCGACATCAATATCACGGTGCCGGTGGAAGCGCCGCCGCCACCGATCACCAATGTCACCACGCAGCCCACGCCGCCGCCGGCGCCACGCGCGATCGTACCCGGAACGCCGGTGAAGCCGACTTTCGTGCCCGATGTGCAGGACTATTATCCGGAAGTCTCGCGCCGCAACGCGGAAGAAGGCCGCGCGATCGTCAAGGTATGCGTCAATGCCACTGGCAAGATCGATTCTGTGGAGGTGGTGAACACCACCGGTCACCCGCTGCTGGATGAGGCCGCGCTCAAGGTCGCCAAGGCGTTTCGCTTCAAGCCGGCGACCTCCGAAGGCAGGCCGGTAGCGAGCTGTCCGACGCTGCCGGTGAAGTTCGAACTGCACGGCGGCTGACGGGCATTGAAGGTTTTGTTTCCGGGATTGATCGTGGGTTCGATTGGATTAGCATCAGGGCCGCCGGCATCGAGCCGGGCGGGAACGAGTTAAACGAGGAAAATTATGGATACCGCAGCGACCGCAGTAGCAGCAACAAGCACCGCCAGCCCTTATGGCCTGATTCCGCTCTGGGTGAACGGCAACATCGTCAGCCGTTCGACCCTGACGGTGCTGGTGATCATGTCCCTGGGCTCATGGTTCATCATGTTCACCAAGCTCTGGGATCAGCGCGCCCTCAAGCGCTCCGGCAAGATCGTCGAGAAGCAGTTCTGGACCGCCCCGTCGGTCAAGGATGGCGTCGAGCGCCTGAAGAAGGGCGACGAATATCGATTCATTGCCGAGAGCGGCCTGCGCGCCGCGTCGCACCACGAAGGCCGGCTGACCGACCGCATCGATCTGCATGAGTGGATCACGATGGCGCTGCAGCGCTCGGTAGATGCGGTCAACAGCCAGATCTCCGGTGGCCTGACATTCCTGGCGACCGTCGGCTCGGTGGCGCCGTTCGTCGGCCTGTTCGGCACTGTCATGGGTATCCTGAACGCGCTGATTGCGATCGGCATCGCCGGCCAGGCGAGCATCGATCGCGTCGCCGGTCCGGTCGGTGAAGCGCTGATCATGACCGCGATCGGCCTGTTCGTCGCGGTGCCGGCGGTGCTTGGATACAACTGGCTGCTGCGCCGTAACAAGCTGATCCAGGATGACGTGCGCAATTTCGCCAGCGATCTGCACGCCTACCTGGTCAGCGGCGCGCGCGTCGCCAGCTGAGCGGCGCCAACCTCAACGGCACCCGACGGGAGTCCGCATTATGTCGATGACTACAGGATCTGGAAGCGGTGAGGATCGCGGCATCATGTCGGAGATCAACACCACGCCGCTGGTCGACATCATGCTGGTGCTGCTGATCATCTTCCTGATCACGATTCCGGTGATCACCAAGAATGTACCGGTGTCGGTGCCGAAGGCGGTCAATATCCCCACCCAGACCAAGCCCGAGAATATCACCATCTCGGTGACCGCCGACGGCGAGGTTTACTGGGGACAGCAACATGTGCCCGACATGAAACTGCTGGTGGATAAAGTGGAACACGAAGCGGTCAAGGTGCCGCAGCCGGAGATCCATATCCGTGCCGATGCTCAGACCGACTACAAGAACGTCGGCAAGGTGATTGCCGCGATCAACCGCGGCGGGGTCATCAAAGTCGGTTTCATCACCGAGCCTGATCACGGCGTGCGCGGCCAGCGCTAGAGCCAGGAGTCGAACACCATGTCAATGAGTGTAGGAAGTAGCGAAGGCGCGGAAATGTGCGATATCAACACCACGCCGCTGATCGACGTGATGTTGGTGCTGCTGGTGACGCTGATTCTGTCGCTGCCGATCATGACGCATGCGGTCAAGCTCGACATGCCGCCGCCGAACCCGAACCAGCCGCCGCCGCCCGTGCAGCCGGAGATCATCAATCTGGACATCTATTACGACGGCACCATCTCGTGGAACGGTGGCACGATCCCGAACCTGACCGAACTGGAACAGCAGTTCCAGGTGGCCGCCGCCAAGGATCCGCAACCGGAATTGCACCTGGCGCCCGACAGCCATGTGAAGTACGACGTAGTGGCCAAGGTACTGGCCGCAGCGCAGCGCAACCACATGGAAAAGATCGGTTTCGTCAATACCAGTCAGTTCGTCGAGGAGTGAGCTCTGGTCGAGGCGTGAGGTCGATCGCCGCGCCGAGCGCCGCTGGCGGCCATGTCGCGCGTCAACCGCGGAGTCGCGGTTGCGTAGTAGCATCTGCAAGCACCGTCATTGCCGGGCGGCAGCTTGATAAGTCCATCGCCCCTGGTCGTTAAGCGCTGCAACCACCGAGGAACATCATGAGGAATCGCCTGAAATTCGTCGCCCTGTTGGCCTCGGCCTGCACTGGCGCCTGGCTGTGCGGTGCGGTGATCGCGGCGGATCAGCCGGCCGGTCCGACGGTCAGTAAGTCGGTCGCCAAACCGCTCAAGGCGGCGCAGGATGCAATGCAGGCCAAGAAGCTTGACGAGGCGCTGGCCCACGTGCGCGAAGCGCAGGGCGCGGCGGGTGAGAAGACCGCGTACGACAATTTCGTCATCAACATCATGCTGTTCCAGATCTACCAGCAGAAACAGGACATGGCCGATGCCATTCCGGTGCTGCAGTCGGCGGCGCAATCTCAGTATGCGAGCGCGGAACAGCAGAAGACGTGGCTGAAGAACATTGCGCTGTATTACTTCCAGCAGAAAGACTATGCCAGGGCGCTGGAAGTGGCCGATCAGGCGGTCAAGCACGGAGTCAATGACCTCGACACCCTCGGCCTGATCGCGAAAGCGCAGTACCTGTCGGGCAAGTACAAGGACGCTGCGGCGACGATGCAGGAGGTGGTCGGCAAGCAGGAAAAGCCGGATGAGGAATCGCTGAAACTGCTGTGGCAGTTCGACCTGAAGGCCGACGACAATGCCGGTGCCGCCAAGGCGGTGGAAAAGCTGGTCACCTATTATCCCAAGCCCGAGTACTGGGCCAACGCGCTGGCCCCGCTGGTGCGCATGGACATCAAGGATGCGCACCTGCAGCTCAACGTCTATCGGCTCATGGCCGATGTCGGGGTGCTGAAGCTGCCGTCCGACTATGCGGAGATGGCCGAGATCGCGCTCGATGCGGGCTATCCGGGCGAGACCCAGGCGGTATTGCAGACCGCCTTTGCCAAGAACGTGTTTACCGAGCAGCGCGACAAGGATCGCTACCAGCATCTGCTGGACGGTGCCAAGCAGCGCGCGGCCAACGATCTGTCGCAGCTGCCCACGGTCGAGCACACCGCCGAAAGCGCCGCCACCGGCGATTCGCTGGTGCAGGTTGGGGCGGCCTTTATCAGCTATGGCCAGTACGACAAGGCAGTGCCGGCCATCACCAAGGGTATTGCCAAGGGCGGCCTGAAGAGTCCCGATGAGGCCAATCTGCTGCTCGGCATCGCGCAACTGCGGCAGAAGAACGGCGCGGCCGCCCAGCAGGCCTTTGACAAGGTCGCCGCTTCCAGCAACAACGGCTACGCACGGCTCGGAAAGCTGTGGGCGCTGCGCGCGCACAGCGCCTGAGCGTCGTCACTACACCATCGCGAGGAGCTTAGGCGCCATGACCATCAAAGCCGGCGATCACATGCCCGAGGGCAAATTCAAGACCATGGGCGACAAGGGGCCGAAGGACCTGAGCACCGCGGAGCTGTTCGGCGGCAAGCGCGTGGTGCTGTTTTCGGTGCCCGGGGCCTTTACCCCAACCTGCGATGCCAAGCATCTGCCCGGCTATCTCGGGCTGGCCGACCAGTTGCGCGCCAAGGGCGTGGATACGATCGCCTGCATGGCGGTCAACGACGTTTTCGTGATGAACGCCTGGGGCAAGCAGTCCGCCGTCGGCGACAAGGTGCTGATGCTCGCCGACGGCAATGGCGAGTATGCGCGGGCGCTGGGGCTGGAGCTGGACGCGAAGGGCTTTGGCATGGGCATGCGCGGCCAGCGCTTTGCGATCGTGGTCGACAAGGGCGTAGCCACGCACGTTGACGTAGAGGCTCCGGGGCAGTTCAAAGTGTCGGCGGCCGAGCACGTACTGGCGCAGCTCTAGGCACCCGGCAGTCTGGCAGCCGCCGTCTGGCACCCGGCATCCTGGCGCCCCGCCGGCTCTATCGCCCGCCAGCCAGCGTGGCCGGAAGCGTGAACGCTCCATCGTGCGCGCGACGGCGAGTCGCGGTAGGCTGCATGCATGAGCCTTGATAACGCCATTCGACCCAGTGAGTCCCTGAAGAACGTTCGCTACGAGATCCGTGGCAGGCTGGCACGCCGCGCCCACGATATGGAGCGCCAGGGCTACGAGATCATCTCGCTGAATATTGGCAATCCGCGCCTGTTCGGCTTTCGTACGCCCGAGACCATGCGGCTGGCGATGATCGAGAACCTGTCGGACAGCGAAGGCTATTGCCACCAGAAGGGGATCTTCCCGGCGCGCGAAGCGGTCGTGATGCAGCAGCAGGGGCGCGGCGTGACCGGCGTCAGCGCGGAGGACGTGTTCATCGGCAACGGCGTCAGCGAGCTGATCGACCTGGTGCTGCGAGCGCTGCTCAACGACGGCGATGAAGTGCTGGTACCGAGCCCCGACTATCCGCTCTGGACCGCATCGGTCAATCTGAATCGCGGCCGTGCGGTGCACTATCCGTGCCGCCCTGAAAGCGGCTTCGTGCCCGATCCGGCCGAGATTGAAGCGCTGGTGACGCGGCGCACGCGCGCCATCGTGGTGATCAACCCCAACAACCCGACCGGCGCGACCTATCCGCGGCCGGTCCTGGAGGCGATTGCGAGGCTCGCGGAACGCCACCAACTGGTGGTGTACAGCGATGAGGTCTACGATCAGATGGTGTATGACGACGCCGCATCGATCCCGATGGCGACGCTGGTACGAGAAACGTTGTGCGCGACCTTGTCGGGGCTGTCGAAGGTGTACCGAGCCTGCGGGTATCGCGTCGGCTGGGCGGTGTTCTCCGGTCGCGTGCGCGGGGCCGGCGACTACCTGTCGGCGCTCGAACTGCTGTCGTCGCTACGCCTGTGCAGCAACGTGCCGGCGCAGTGGGCGGTGCAGACCGCGCTTGGCGGCCACCAGAGCATTCGCGAACTGGTCAGCCCTGGTGGGCGATTGCACCAGTCGCGTCGCGCCATCATCGACGCGGTACAGGCCAGCGCGTACCTGAGCATGGCGCGCCCCGACGGGGCGATGTACGCGTTCATTGGCGTGGATCCCAAGGCACTGCCCGGGTTCGACGACCAGCAGTTCGCGCTCGACCTGCTCGAGCAGCAACACGTGCTGGTCGCTCCCGGAGTGAGCTTCAACGTGCCGTACCGCAACCACTTTCGGGTCACCTCGCTGCCCGACGCCGCGACGCTGCGCGTGGTCTTCGAGCGCATCGAGGCGCAGCTGGGCGCGCAGGCCGCACACGCGCCGCAGGGCAGCCGCAGTCACGTGGTCGAGGCGCAGGCCAGATTCAAGTAACTTCGAAGTATTACCAGGCATTAGTCTGATTTGCTTGAGCTTAGTAACGAGCTACTAGAGCACATTCGGAGCGGTGGCGCGCTCGTGGTGCCTAGCCGCCAGCGCGCCACTGCGGTCCGCCTGGCACACACCGCCGCGATGCTCGCCGCCGGTCGGCGGGTGTGGCCAAGCGCCGACGTATTGCCCTGGAGCGCGTGGGTTGAGCGCGAGCTCGACGCCGCGCGCGCGCGCGGCGAGCCGCTGCCGCGCCGGCTCGCGACGGCCGAGGAATGGCTCGTTTGGCGCGGTGCGGTGCACGAGGCCTGCGCCGGGCTGGGCGTCCTGATTCCCGATGCGCTGATCGAACCGGTGCGCCGTGCCCTCAGTCGCCTGGACGACTACGGATTGCCGCTGCCGCCGGCGAGCGGGGCCGAGAGCGCGCTGCTGATGCAGGCGCGAACCGCGTTCCGGCGCCGCTGCGCTGAGCTCGGGGCGTCGTGCGCCACCTCCTGGCAGGACTGCCGTGCGCACCTGCGCCCTTCAAACCGGCTGCTGTTGGCCGGTTTCTCCGTCGTCGGTCCGGCGTGGCGCCAATGGCTCGAGCTGCATGGCGCGCGGGTGGCCCGCGGCGTGGTCGGCGAAGCATCGCAGGACATGGCGGACGATGCGACGCAGGTGATCGGTTGCGATGACCCGTTGCTCGAGGCCGAGGCGGCGGCGCAATGGTGCGCCGCACAGCTGGCGCGCGATGCGCATGCACGGCTGCTGCTGGTGGTGCCGCGCCTGGCGCCGCAGCGTCACCTGTGGGAGCGTGCGCTGTCGCAGCAGCTCGATACCCAGTCGCTGCTGGCCGCCGGCACCAGCATCGGCACCTCGGCGTTCGCGATCGAGGGCGGCCAGCCGCTGAACCTCTATCCGCTGGTGGCGACGGCGCTGCAGATGGTTGCGATTGGCAGCGGTGTGGCCGGGTTCGATCAGCTCAGCGCGGTGCTGCGCTCGCCTTATCTGGCGGCGCTCGATCGCGATCAATGCCTGAGGCTCGATGGCTGGCTGCGCGAACATAACCTGGGAGAGGCCGGCGCCGGGATGCTGGCGCGACTGGTGCAGCCGGTAGTGGCCGAGCTGGGGGAGGCCGCAGCGGCGCCGCTGCGGGCGCTGCTGGCCGCGATCGCGGTCTGCGCCAGCGCCCCGGCAGCGGCGCCGGCCGTCTGGGGGCGCTCGTTTGCCGACCTGCTGGCGCGCTGTGGTTGGCCGGGCGCCGACCTCGGCGCCGACGAGCAACAGGTGCGGATGCGCTTTGATGAGCTGCTCGGGGATTTGGCGGCCATCGCGGCGCCCGTCAGCCGGCTTGAGGCGGGGGAGGCCGCCGAGCTGCTACAGGACATGGCGCGGCGGGTGGCGTTCGAGCCGGCCAGTGATGACGTGCCGGTCACGGTGACCGCGAGCCTTGATGACCCGATCGTGCGCTATGACGGCATCTGGGTGGCGGGGCTTTCCGCCGAGGCCTGGCCGCCCGCCGCGCAGCCTGATCCACTTCTGCCAGCGCTGCTGCAGCGGGACGCGGGCTTGCCCGAAGCCAGCGCCGCTGGCCAACTACGTCTTGCGCTGCAGCGCATGCGCCAGTGGCAGCAGCGCTCGGCACGCCGCGTGTGGAGCTGGTCGCGCAGCGAGTCGGACCTGCCACGCGATCGCAGTCCATTGCTGGGCGAACCGTCCGGCGCCGCGGCCGCACCCGGCTTCGAGCTGCGCGCCTGGCTGCTGGCCCAGGCGCCGACGCTGGAAGCCTGGCATGACGACTGTGGATTGGCGTGGCCGCGGTCACGTGAGCCGCGCGGCGGCACGACGTTGCTCGAGCTGCAGTCGCAGTGCCCGTTCCGCGCGTTTGCCGAGTTGCGGCTTAAGGCGCGGCCGCTGCCGCAGCCGCAGCCTGGAATAGATGCGCGGCTGCGCGGCCAGATGCTGCATTTTGCACTGGAACAGTTCTGGCGCGCGACCCGCAGTGCCGCGACGCTGCACAGCCGCTCGCGCGATTCCACGCTGGCGTTGGTGTGCGACTGCGTGCAGGCCGCGACTGCGCGCATCGCGATGCGTCTGCCCGGCGCGATCGACCCGGGGCTGCTGCGGCGCGAGGCAGCGCGCGCGCAGCGCCTGCTCGGTCAGCTGATCGACTGGGAACTCACGCGCGGTGCGTTCGAGGTCCAATCGCTGGAGGCCGCGCAGCGCCTGGCAATCGCCGGCACCACGCTGCCGTTGCGGCTGGATCGCGTCGATCGGCTGGATGACGGGCGCCTGGTAGTGATCGATTACAAGAGCGGCACCGCGCAGCCCTTCGATGCCTACGCCGAGCGGCCGCCCAAGCCGCAACTGCCAGCGTATGCGATCGCCGTCGGCGAGCCGGCGGCGGCCGTGATCGCTGTGCACCTGGGTCGCGAGCTGAAGCTGCGCGGCCTGGCGGATCGACCCGGGCGCGTGCCCGGACGTGGGATCGACGTGGTGAGGGGCGGGGAGCACAACTGGCCGCCGCTGTTGCAGCAGTGGCGCGAGCGGCTGGGGCGGTTGCTGTGCGAGTTCCTCGAAGGCCGCGCGGCGGTACAGCCCCAGCCCGGCGCCTGCGAGTACTGTCACCTGCCGATGCTGTGCCGCGTCGATGCGCAGGTGCTGGCCGCTGCGGCCGTGGTTGCAGTCGCGGCTGCCGAGGACGATGAGCAGGCACAGGCAGCGCAGCCAATCCAGGGCGAACCGCTGTGAGTGACGCGCGCCTGCAGGCCGACCAGGAGGCACTGCAGTTCGACCAGCGTGCGCGCCGCGAGGCGCTCGACCTGCGGCGCTCGATGCTGCTGCAGGCGCCGGCCGGCTCGGGCAAGACCACGGTGCTGACGGCACGCTTCCTGGCGCTGCTTGCCGCGGTCGACGCGCCCGAGGAAATCCTGGCCATCACCTTCACGCGCAAGGCCGCGGCCGAGATGCGCCAGCGCATTCTGGCGGCGCTGCAGGCAGCGAGCGCCGGGCAGGCGATTCCCGGCATCGACGCCGGGCTGCTGCAGGCGGCGCGCGAGCGCGACATCGCCCGCGGTTGGAATCTGCTGCACAACCCGTCGCGGCTGCGCATCCAGACCATCGACGCCCTCAATCACTGGCTGGCTACGCAGTTGCCGATCGCGGCACGCGCTGGTCCGGATCTGCAGATCGCGCCTGCCGCCGCACCGCTGTATCGGCGCGCCGCGCGTCGCTGCCTGGCGCTGGCCGGGCAGGAACCTGCGGTCGCGGCCGCTGCGGAGCTGCTGTTTGATCGACTCGACAACAGCTGGAGCCGGCTCGAGCGGCTGCTGGCCGATATGCTCGAGCGCCGCTCGCACTGGCTGCCGCGCGTACTGCAGACGCGCGGCGTTGACGCGCTGGCTGAACGGGTGCAGGAGAGCCTGGAGGCGACGTTACGCGCCGAGCTGGCCGCGGCGCTGGCGCTGCTGCCGGCCGCGCTGGTGCGCGAAGGCGAAGCCCTGTTGAACCACGTGCTGCGAGTGCGCGCCGCAGCCGCCGCTGTGGCGGCGGTGACCCTGGACGGGGAGCCGCGTAGCCTGCCGCATTGGCGCGCGCTGTGCGAGTTGGCGCAGACCGACAAGGGCTGGCGCAGGCGTGTGACGATCCGCGAAGGCTTCAGGCCGGACGACCAGCCGATGAAGAGCCGCGTGGCGGCCTGGATCGACGCGCTCGCGGCACTGCCCGGCGCGCAGGCCGCCTGCAGTACGCTGCGCGCGCTGCCCGACGCGCAGCTCGACGCCGATGACCGCGCAGCGCTTGAGGCGCTCGCGCTGCTGCTGCTGCGCGCGGCCGCGGAACTGCAGCTGGAGTTTGCTGGCGGCGCCGGCGTCGACTACGCCTTCGTTGCCGCCGCCGCGCGCCAGGCGCTGAACGATCAGGGCGCACCCAGTGATTTCGCGCTGCGGGCCGGTGGCGCACTGCGTCATATCCTGGTCGATGAATTCCAGGACACCTCGTTCGAGCAGTTCGAACTGCTAAGGGCGCTCACGGCCGGCTGGGAGCGCGGCGACGGGCGCACGCTGTTCGTGGTCGGCGATCCGATGCAGTCGATCTATCAGTTTCGCGAGGCCGAGGTCGGCCTGTTCCTGCGGGCGCGCGACTACGGAGTCGGCGAGATCGGCTTCGAGGCGCTGCAGCTACGGCGCAACTTCCGATCCAGCGCGCCGCTGATCGAGTGGGTGAATGCTCAATTCTCTCGCCTGTTCCCGGCCGATGATGACGCGCGCCGCGCGGCGATCCGCTACCTGCCATCGGTGCCATCGGAACTGACGCTGGCCGAGCCGGGCGATGCCGCCGCGCTGCTGCATCGCTTGCCGGCCGCCGATCCGGCCAGCGAAGCGCACTGCGTCGTGCAGATCGTGCGTGCGGCACGCGAGCGCGATCCGGCGGCCTCGATCGCGTTGCTGGTCGTGAGCCGCGAGCACGCGGCGCTGCCGGCAGCGCAACTGCGCGCCGCGGGCTTCGCGCTGCGCGGCGTGAACCTGGAGCGGTTGCGCGATCGGCCGGTGATCCGGGATCTGGCGGCGTTGACGCGCGCACTGCTGCATGCGGCCGACCGCAGCGCCTGGCTCGCGCTGCTGCGCGCGCCGTGGTGCGGCCTGACACTGGGCGAGCTCGAGCCATTGCTGGCCGGCTGCGAGGGCGACCTGTTCGCGTGGCTGCAGCGCGCACTGCCGGCAAGCCCGGATGACGCCCCGAGCGCGCTGGCGGCGCGGCTGTCGCGCCTGTGCAGCGCGCTGGCGCCCGCCATCGTCGGAGTGGAACGCGGATTGCCGCTGTGGCGGCGGGTCGAGCACTGCTGGCTGCGGCTCGGTGCGCCGCTGGTGCACCCCGGCAATGGCGATCGGCTGGACGCGCACCGCTTCCTCGACGCGCTGGCGATGCATGATGACCCGGACCGGCTGGTAGGGGAGGCCCTCGGCGAACTGACCGAAGGATTGTATTCGGGCGCGGCCCCACAGCCCGGCGCCATTGAGCTGATGACGGTGCATGCCGCCAAGGGGCTGGAATGGGACGTGGTCATTCTGCCTGGACTCGGCCGCAAGACAGCGGTGGACGCCGATCCGCTGCTGCATTGGATCGAATTGCCGCGTGCCAGCGCGGGCACCGATCTGCTGCTGGCGCCGATTCGGGCCAGCGTCCAGGAGCCACGCTGTTCACTGGCAGGCTACATCAAGCGGCTGCGGCGCGAACGCGCGCGCCTGGAACGGGTGCGGCTGCTGTATGTCGCGGCCACGCGGGCACGCAGTGCGCTGCATCTGCTCGGCGCGGTGGCAGAGCCGGTGCGCGTCGGTGAGTCACCCGCGCCTACACGCGGCTCGCTACTCGATACCCTGTGGCCGGCGATCGGCGCGCAATTCCTGGCAGCGGCGCCGGCTGCGGCCGCGCCGGTTCGCGCGCCGGTTGCCGCCTCGCCGCCGTCGCTATGGCGGCTGCCGGCGCAGTGGTCACTGCCAAAGCCTGAGCCACGTGCGCCGCTGCCGCGGCTGGCATTGGGCTCGCCGACCGCGACCGATGCGCCGGAATATCACTGGGTGGGGTCGACCGCGCGAGCGATCGGTACGATCGTGCACGCCGAGCTGCATCGATTATCGGCCGGCGCGCAGCTGCCCGCATCTGCCGCCGCCTCGATGGCGCTCGCTGGCTACGGCGCCTGGCTTGCCGAGCTCGGCGTGGCTCCGGAGGAACGGCCGCGCGCCAGCGTTACCGTGCAGCAGGCACTCGAGCGCACGCTCGCCGATCCGCGCGGGCGCTGGCTGTTATCCGGCGCGCACCTGGTGGCGCACAGCGAGTGGCGATTGACCGGGTTGTACCAAGGCCGCGTAGTCAATGCGATCATCGATCGCATGCTGGTGGACGAACAGCAACAGCGCTGGGTGGTGGATTTCAAGACCAGCACGCACGCGGGCGGCGCCGGGCAGCAGTTCATCGACAGCGAAGCGGAACGCTATCGGCCGCAGATGCAACGCTATCGTGCGCTGGCCGGGCAGCTGGGTGGCGAACCGGTGCGCCTGGCGCTGTATTTCCCGCTGCTCGGCGTGTTCCGCGAACTCGACTGAGTGCCGGCTGCAACAGCGCGTCCCGACATCGACTCAACTGAATCATAGCGTACCGGCAATCGAGAACGCGCGTCGTCCCTGCGTATCCGGCGGACCCAGCAGCTGCAACACCTGCGTCAGGTCGGCGCCGGTATCCGGCTTCGGGGCGACGCTGCCTTCCAGCTCGTAACTGCCGGTGCGCGCCAGCTGCAGCACGCCGATCACCGACAGCGGCCCGTCCAGGTCCCGTAGCTGCCCCACGATCCCCGCGTTCGGATCAGGCGGCGCGAACTGCAGTTCGAAGCTGCCAAGGTCGGCCGCCGGATTGGCGATATGCAGCTGCTGCAGCGCGATCCTGCCCTGCACGGCGACCAGATGTCCGCCCGTAAGTCGCGCCGAATCGATGGCCAGATGCATGTTGCCACGGGTCCCGGCGGGCACCAGCCCCAACCCCCCCGGCAGGGCCAGCGTCGCTGCCAGGGCCGTGATCTGCACATCGCCATCGAGTCCGAGCCGCGCCTGAGCCTGTCCATGGGCGGCCGGATCCTCGCTGCTCAGATCGGCCCCGAGTTCCAGTCGCAGCAGCGCGGCCGGATGCAGCTGCCACGACAGGCCGGCGATGACCAGCGTGCCCGCACGCAGTGCGCCGCAGGAACCGCTCCAGACAGTACCGCCGGGCGAGTCGCACACCACATCGGCCGGCAGCAGCCCGGTCAGTACCCGCGCCGGCAGGCGCACCACCAGCGTGATAACAAATACCACGCCTACCAGGATAAGGGCCGCTCGCAACGCTCAGCCCGCGTGCAGTACCAGCGAGGCGGTGACGTTGCCGCTGCCTTTGCCGGCGTCGATGGTCGCCGACTCGACTCGCACGCCGTAACGCTCGCGCAACTGCGACAGCCATCCGATCAGCGTATCGAACGGTGTCTGATCGAGCCGCACGTTCAAGCCGCCGTCGCCACTCGGTTGGCTGCCGACCAGGCTCTTGGACAGCCCGGATTCACGCGCGGTGCGATCCACCAGTACCACCAGCGACTCGCGCAGCGGCGGCGGTGCGCTGCCCTGCAATCCCGCCAGCTGCGGCGCGATCGAGCGCAGCCATTGCAGATCGTCGCGTTTGCGCTCCACGCGCTGCTCGATCGTGGCGACGCTACGCTGCAGCGGCAGCACCGTGGCCACAACGATCAGCAGCAGCGCGGCGATCGCGCCGCCCAGCACCATGCGCCGTTCACGCGGTTGCAGTCGCTGCAGGTATTGCAACGCGCGTTCGATCATCGCGCGTGCCGCACGCTGCTTTGGCTGCCGGCCGGGCGCATGATGATGCGTCCCTCATACTCCGAACCGGCGGCCGAGCCCGAGGTGAGTTCGGCCTGCCAGCCGCCGGTACGCAATGCCTGATCGACACGCTCCAGGCTGGCAGCGTCGGTCGCCTTGAGTTTCAGGTCCAGCCCGCCATCTCGAAAACTCAGGCCCTGCACCGAGGCGCCATTGACACCGTTGAGCGCCTGCGCCAGCGCGGCCAGCGCCGTCAGCAGTCCGGAGCCGCCGGCCTGGCCCTGCGCGGCGAGCAGGCGCTGCTCGACCCGCGAGCGCACCGCGCCGGTGCCCGGATCCCCGGGAAGTGCGCGTCGCGCCACATTGCCGATGGCCTCATCGAGCGCGCGCTCGCTGCGCTGCTGCTGCAGCAGCTCCAGCGACAGGCCGCCGATATGCACCGCGAACAGCGCCACCGCCAGGACCGCGGCCAGGCGCCAGCGTCGCCAGTCGCCGCCAAAGCTGGTCTTGAGCCCGAAGTCGCCGGCCAGCAGATTGATGTATCGGCCGCCCGCCAGCTGCGGCGCCAGCAGCGGCAGCGGTCCGGCGTTGAGCAGCTGTACCTTGAAACTGGCGCAGCGCCCGCGCAGCGCCTCCGCGTCGCGCGTGTGCCGTTGCCAGTCCTGCGGCGTGGCATATACCAGCAGGTTCTCCTCAGCGAGCGTCGGGCCGAGCGCGGCTTCGATCGCGGCTGCCATGTCATCCGCCGGCATCGACAGCGGCGTCTGGCCGACGCGACGCACGCTGAGCGTATCGGCATCGAGCAGCAGCACTGTGTGGCCGGGATTATCCGGCAGCAGCGCCGATTCGGCACATATCACCGTGGCCGACAGCCCCTCCGCAGCCAGCGCCGCAATCCAGCGCTCCATCAGGCTGCGCGTGACCACCGCCACCGCGGTGCGGCCGGTGCGATCATCGCGAGCGCCGACCGCGAAGTGCAGTGTCTCGATGTCGGCGGCGAGCTGCTCCTCGAGCGCGAAGGGCGCGATCTGCTGCGGGCGCACACCGCTCTTTTGCGGCAGATCGACCTCGGCGATCAGCACGTCGCTGCTGGGTACCAGCGCGGCGATCCGGCGACCGCCGGCATCGCCGGCCGCCTGTGCCAGCGTGCCGACGCGCGGCGCCGCGAGCGGCTGGCCGTGCTCGTCGGCGAGCATCCAGCCGCAGCGCTCTTCCGGGCCGCGCCCAAGCTGCAGAACGAGCCATTCCGCCATGATTATTCCGTACCGAAGGTTCTGAGTATGGGCCGGATCTGCCCGCTCGGATCGCGGTACAGCAGACTGTACAAGGTGAACCGCGCAGTGCCAATAGTGATGATCGAGCGCAGCCTGAAGTACGACGAAATGGTGCCGACACTGCCGGCGGCGGTCTGGGAGTTGGCGCTCTTGTTGAACTCGTCCAGCGTCGGAAAGCAGCCTTTTTCCTTGCGATTGGCCGCAAGTTGCGAGACGTCGGTGCTGTATTCGGTCTTGCCGCTCAGCGCATCGAGCAGTACACCGGAGGCGGTGCAAACATTGATATGCGTGCCCGGCGGCAACGCCGTGATGTATGGCGCTAGCTTGTTGTATCGATCGCGGCCAAAGCCCGGCATTGCCAGCAGCTCGGAGATGCTGGTGACCGGCAGGTTCGCCGCGCGATACGGCGGCGTCTGCGTCAGGTAGACGCTGTCCTCGGCGCCATCGGGACTGTTCGGCGTGTTGTCGGCGTCGATCCAGTCGGCCAGAATCTGCGCCCATTTGATCTCCAGGCCGAGAAGGCTCAGCAGCTGCTGAAACTGCTGTACGGCTCCTTTGTCGGTGGCGCCGCTGGAGGCGAGATTGTTGATGTTGAATTTGCCCTGCTGGTCCTCGATCTGGGCGAATTCGAGCGTCACTCCTTCACCGAGTTCGAAGGGTCCATACGGCTGCGCCCATGGCTGGTCGAGCGACTGCGCCGAGGCGCCGGCGGTGGTCTGCTTGAGCACATAGGCAGCCATGGCCTCGCCGCCTTCGCCGGCCAGCAGGCTCTGGTCGGCGCCAAACACCGTGGTAGCGCGTCGCGCCGCCATGGCGCTGGAGAATCCGATCGCGGTGGCCAGCACCGCTGCAATCGCCACCAGCACCAGCGCCGTGATCAACGCGATGCCGCGCTGCCGGCGCACGGGCGCGCGCCCGTTGCGCGCCTGGCAATGGGCCGTGGCGCGCCTCATCCGGCCACCTCGACGTGGCGCACCAGCACGCCCCAATCCTCCAGTTCGATCGTGACCTCCACCGCCACGGGGCGCAGCCGCGGCGCCAGCGTCGCCGAGCCGCCGGAGGTAAGCGGCGGCCAGCCGTTCTGCCAGTTGTGGCCCGCGTCCATGAAGCGCAGGCTGAAGTTCTTCACTTTGTCGATCAGCGGCCGCTTGACCGGCACCACCGACTCGGTGGCATCGAGCACCGGGTAGTACTGGCGCATCAGCACGCCTTTCTCCAGCGTGTAGCTGACGCGCTGCAGTTCGCTGCGCTGGATGCCGACCGGGTTGGTCCAGCCGCCACGGGTCAAGGTCACCAACGGCGTCGATGAACCGATGGCGCTGGCGCCACCGAAGCTGCTGCTGGCCGCGCCAGCGGAATTGCCGAACGCGGAACTGCCGAACGCGGAGCTGCCGAGCGTACTGCCGCCCAGGTTGCCGATGCTGTTGCTCTGCGGCGCGCTAATCGCCGGCATATAGCCGTCGCCGATCAGGTTGCGCACCGGCCGTGGCTGCAGCAGCTCGAAGTCCTGTTCCAGCGTGCGCACCGCCTGTTGCACGGCAATCAGCCGTGCCGATTGCTGGTCCACTTCGCGCCGGCTCCTGAAGGCCTGATCCAGCGCCCGATAGCCGAACGCGAACATGATCGCCGTGACGAACAGGGCGACCAGCAGCTCGATCAGCGTGAACCCGCGATGTCGACGCGCCGCCATGCTTCAGTTTCCGCCCGAGGAGCCGCCGCCGGAGCTGCTGCCGATCAGCGAGCTGCCGCCGGTGCTGTTGCTGGTGCCGGGGTTTACGATGGCGCCGGTGCCGCCACTGCTGCTGCTACTGCTGCTACTGCTGGAGCTGCCCAGGCTGGTGCCGTTCCAGTCCGGCGCCTCGCCGCTGGCCGCCGCCACCGCATCACCGCGAAAGCCAACCACCGAAGCCAGCCAGTTCTGATCCTTGCCGCCGCTCGCGAGCTTTGAAATGCTGGCGCTGACCGCGCCCAGCTGCCCGCTTGCGCCCGATGACAGGCCCAGTCCGCCACTGCTGGACGAGCTGCCGAACGTGCTGCTGTGTGCGATGCCGCCCGAGGCGCTGGAACTGCTGCTGCCCGACCGGCCCGACAAACCCGTTGACCAGCCCGAGCCCCCCGACGACCAGCCCGACCCGCCGGATGAGCTGCCAGTGGTGCTGGATCCAGTGCGTCGCACCTGTACTAAAATCTCCAGCAGGCCGGGGATCGCCGGCACCGGTTCGATGTCCCGCTGCCAATGCCAGTCGCCGTTGCCGAATGCCTTGATGTCGCCCTGGGTGATGCCGGCCTCGGGCAGCTGCAGATTCAGGCGTGCGTCGGCCACCAGGTTGAGTGCAATCCATTGCGCCAGCGTCTTGTCGTGCAGCGCCGCGATGTTGTTGGCCGCCGAGCTCAGCGACGCAAGCACCGCTCCCATGCCAAAGGCAACGATCACCAGCGCGACCATCACCTCGATGAGCGTGAAGCCTTGCTGCGAGGCGCGCCGGGGCGCTGTCATTTCTTTGGCTCCACGATCTCGCTCACCTGGATGGTGCCGTCGGCGGCGCTTTGCAGCGTGACGTTGCGACCCACGCCGTCGCGCGTGATGGTGAGTGCAAATGAATTGGTCTCGCCGTTGGAGAACAGCAGCACCTGCGGTGAGTTGTCCGCCAGCTGATCAGTGAAGCTGCTGGTGAGATCGCCGAGCGTCGACACGGTGCCCCCGGCAGGCGTCGTGGCGCGCTTGCCGAGGGTCAGCGACTTGTCGGTCAGCACGATCGGACGGCCCTCGATCACCAGCTGCAGGCTCAAGCCTGCGGGCATGCGCCGCAGCCGCAGCGTGTCATCGGTGGTCTCGGGCAGCCACTGGCTGGTGATGTTGTCGAAGTAGACGAAGCGGTAGCCGTGCTGGCCGCAGCGTATGCCGTACTCGAGCGTCAGCATGCCGCCGCGCTCGTGCACGTAGGCCATCAGGGCCGCGAGCCGGTCGCGTTCGCGTTCCAGCTGGCTGTCCTTGCCGGTCGCCCCGAGGCTCAGGATGGCGCCGAGGATCACCACGCCGATGATGGCTACGACCACCAGGATTTCGATCAGCGTGAAGCCGCGCTGGCGCAGCAGCGGCGAGCGGCCTGAGCGGTGGCTAGCGGTCACGGCGTGTGTGCCCGGCCCGCCTCGCCTCAGTTGTCGAGGTTCCAGTTGCCGATGTCCGCGTTGATACCTTCCCCGCCGGACTGTCCGTCGGCACCGAAGGAGAAAATATCCACGTCGCCGTGCGTGCCCGGGGACTGGTACTGGTAGTCGTTGCCCCACGGGTCCTTGGGCAGGCGCTTGAGATAACCGCCGGGACGCCAGTTCTTGACATTCGGGTCATTCGGCTTCTCCACCAGCGCCTTGAGTCCTTCCTCCGCCGTCGGATAGGAGAAGTTGTCGAGCTTGAACATGGTCAGTCCGGTTTCCAGCGCCTGGATATCCTGCTTCGCCTTGGCGATACGCGCGTCATCCACGCGGCCGAGGAACTGCGGCACCACGACCGCTGCCAGCAGGCCGATAATGATGACCACCACCATGATTTCGATCAGCGTGAAGCCACGCTGCAGCGGCGGTGGGACCGGTACGTTAACTCTAAAACTGGCGCTCATAGTGTTGGCTGGCCGCGGCAAAAAGCCCTAGCTGTAGACAGCGCGATGATAACAAATGAACACCAACAGAACTGACAGCAGCGCACATTCTTGGTTCCGGTCGGCAAATTGCGACGCTCGCTATGGTGTAGCACTGCTCGCCAGCATGCTGCTGCTGCTGGCGCTGTGTGCCCTCGGGGATCAGGGTCGCGAAGTGCTCGACTACCAGCGTGGCGCAATCGCACACCAGCAATGGTGGCGACTGATCAGCGCGCACCTGGTGCACCTGGGGTGGCGGCATGCGCTGCTCAATGACGTCGGTCTTGCGCTGCTGTGGATGTTGTTCGCGCGCGAGTTCGCGCCGCGCCGCTGGCTGTGGATCGTGCTGCTGGCGGCGGCCAGCATCGATGCCGGCCTGTGGTTCCTGCGACCGCAAGTAGACTGGTACCTGGGCGCCTCGGGTGTGCTGCACGGCGCCTGGGCGGCCGGAGCCTGCGCAATGTACCGCCGCGGCGACGGCTTTGGGGCGGCACTGCTGCTGTTGCTGATCGCAAAGCTGGTCTACGAGCAGCACTCGGGCGCCAGCCTGTTCGAAGGGGATCTGCCGCTGGTCAGCGCCGCGCACCTGTTCGGCGCGCTCGGCGGCCTGCTCGGCGCTGTGCTGCTGCGCTCGCCGGTGAAGCCGCTATAATCCGCGCCGTTTTGCCAACGCTGCGGGGTCGTGACGAGGCATGTCCATTGCACTGGTGTTTCCGGGACAGGGGTCGCAGTCGGTCGGCATGCTGGCCGGGCTGAGCGCGCGTTTTGCGCCGGTCGCGCAATGCTTCGAGCAGGCATCGCAGGCGCTCGGCTTCGACCTCGGGCGGCTGGTCGCCGAAGGCCCGGCGGAGCGGCTCAATGCCACCGAATGCACGCAGCCGGCGATGCTGGTCGCCGGGGTCGCCACCTGGCGCGCCTGGCGCGATCAGGGCGGCGGTGCCCCAGCGGTGGTGGCCGGCCACAGCCTGGGCGAATTCACCGCGCTGGTGTGCGCGCAAGCGCTGCCGTTCGAAGCCGCGGTGCAGCTGGTGCGATACCGCGGCCAGATCATGCAACGCGCCGTGCCCGAAGGCAGCGGTGCGATGGCCGCGATTCTCGGCCTTGAGGATGCGGAGGTGGAATCAGTGTGTGCCGATGCCGCGCACGGCGAGGTGGTGGAGGCCGTGAACTTCAATTCCCCCGCACAAGTGGTGATCGCCGGGCACGCTGCCGCGGTGGTGCGCGCGATGGCGCTGGCACAGCAGCGCGGCGCCAGGCGCGCCGTGCTGCTGCCGGTGAGCGTGCCGGCGCATTCGCGGCTGATGGCCGAGGCGGCGCGGCAGCTGTCGCTGCGGCTGGATGAAATCGACGTGCAGCCGCCGGTGTACCGCTACATCAGCGCGGTGGACGCGAAGGAGCACTCCGACCCGGCAGACATACGCGCCACCCTGGTTCGGCAGCTGGCCAGCCCGGTACGCTGGGCGCAGACCGTGCGCGCTTTGTTGGCGCTGGCGCCCAATCTGGTGGAATGCGGCCCCGGCAAGGTGCTGACCGGACTGAACCGGCGCATCGAGCGCAGCGCTCATTGCTACGCCCTGGAGGATCCGGACTCGCTGGCGGCGGCGCTAGCAGCCACCGGCGCCGCCGCCGCGCAGGACAGTGTGCATGCTTGAGTCGGATCTGGCACTGGTGACCGGGGCTTCGCGCGGCATCGGCCGTGCGATCGCGCTGGCCCTGGGAGGCGCCGGCGCAACAGTGGTCGGAACCGCCACCACAGTGGCGGGCGCGCAGCAGCTGGGGGCGGATTTCCTGGCCGCCGGCATCAAGGGGCGTGGCCTGGTCTGGAATGCCGCCGAGGCCGCCTCCACCGACTCGTTAGTCGACGCGCTCGACGGCGCCGAGGGCCTGCCAACGATCCTGGTCAATAATGCCGGCGTCGCGCGCGATGCGCTGATTTTGCGCATAAAGAGCGAGGATTGGGAGCAGACGCTGCAGATCAACCTGGCGGCCGTGTTTCGCCTGTCCAAAGCCTGCCTGCGCCGCATGCTCAAGCAGCGCCACGGACGCATCATCAACATCGGTTCGGTGATTGGATCGACCGGTAACGCCGGCCAGGTGCACTATGCGGCGGCAAAGGCGGGACTGGTGGGGTTCAGCAAGGCGCTGGCCAAGGAAGTGGCTACACGCAACATCACCGTCAATGTCGTGGCGCCCGGATTTATTGAGACCGATATGACGCGGGCGCTACCGGCGGCACAGCGGGAGGCCTATCTGGCACAGATTCCGGTGGGCCGCTTTGGCGCCGCCGAGGAGGTCGCCAGCGCGGTGCTGTTCCTGGCATCGCGCGAGGCCGGTTACATCACCGGGCAGACGCTGCATGTCAATGGTGGGCTGTACATGGGCTGAAGTGGCGCGCATCGGCTGCAGTGGCGCGCAAACTAACGGCCCACCGCGAATAATCAGAATAATCAAGTACTCCCGCCGCGGGCAAACTGGCCAGCGTCCGGGGGTTCCCCTACAATACGCGCCCCATGCGGAAACCGCCCCGAACAGGCGAGCCGGCGGGGTCTTAAAGAGTCAACACGAAAGAGGGTTATCAAAAGATGAGCACCGTGGAACAACAGGTGAAGGCGATTGTTGCCGAACAGCTGGGTGTGAAGGCAGAGCAAGTCACCAACGCCGCCTCGTTCGTCGACGACCTGGGCGCCGATTCGCTCGATACGGTCGAACTGGTGATGGCGCTGGAGGAGGAGTTCGAGATCGAGATTCCGGACGAGGACGCTGAAAAGATCACCACCGTGCAGCAGGCGATCGATTACATCGGCGAACGCCGTACCAAAGCCTGATTTCCGTCGTTACTGCCCTACGAGGCGCCGCGTGCGTAAGCGCCAGACGTGAGCGAGCGCCAGCCGTGAACAAGGGCGCGCCGTGAGCAAGGGCCACCCGTGAGCAAGCGCCGGGTAGTCATCACCGGTCTGGGCCTGATCTGCCCGGTCGGCGGCAATGTGGCCGACGCCTGGGCCGCGATTCTGCGCGGTGAGAGCGGCATCGGCCCGATCACGCGCTTCGATGTTGCGGCGTTCCCGACCCGTTTTGGCGGTGCGGTGCGTGACTTTGCGGTCGAGCAGTACATGAGCGTCAAGGACGCGCGCCGCATGGATGAATTCATGCACTACGGCATCGCCGCCGGAGTGCAGGCGGTGGGCGACGCCGGCCTCGATTTCGACAAGCTCGAGCGCGATCGCTGCGGCGTGGTCACCGGCGCGGGGATCGGCGGCCTGTGGACCATCGAGGAGACGCACGCGGCGTACGTGGATTCCGGGCGCAATCCGCGCAAGATCTCCCCATTCTTCGTGCCCTCGACCATCATCAACATGATTTCCGGTCATCTGTCGATCCGCTACGGGCTGCGCGGACCGAACCTGGGCGTGGTGACTGCCTGCACCACCTCGACGCACGCGCTCGGCCTGGGTGCGCGCTGCATTCAATACGGCGATGCGGATCTGATCATCGCCGGAGGCGCTGAGATGGCCACGACGCCGATAGGGCTGGGCGGCTTCGGCCAGGCCAAGGCGCTCTCGACCCGCAATGAGTCACCGCACAGCGCCAGCCGGCCCTGGGATCGCGATCGCGATGGCTTCGTGCTCGGCGATGGCGGCGGCGCCATGGTGCTGGAGGAGTATGAACACGCGCGCCAGCGCGGCGCGCGCATCTATGCGGAGCTTATCGGTTTCGGCATGAGCGGCGACGCGCACCACATCACTGCCCCGCCTGAGGATGGCGACGGCGCGCGCCTTTCGATGGTCAACGCGCTGCGCGATGCGCAGCTCAATGCCGACCAGGTGCAGTACCTGAATGCGCACGCGACCTCGACCGGCCTGGGCGACAAGGCGGAGACCATCGCGATCAAGCGCACCTTCGGCGAGCATGCGAGAAGACTGGCGGTCAGCTCGACCAAGTCAATGACCGGGCATCTGCTGGGGGCCGCGGGGGTGGTCGAGGCGATCTTCAGCGTGCTTGCCATCCGCGATAACGTTGCGCCGCCGACCACGAACTATGAGCACCCCGATCCGGACTGCGACCTGGATTACGTGCCCAACGGCGCGCGAGCGATGCGGATCGACGTCGCGGTGTCGAACTCATTCGGTTTCGGTGGCACCAACGGTACGCTCATTTTCCGGCGGCTGGGCGGCGGCTGAGCGCCGCCGCCGGGTCCGGCGCAAAGGCTTAGGCGCGCGCATGGCGCAGGGAGCGGTCCCGGACACACTGCTGATTCGGCCGGTTGCGGTGGCGGACGAAGCGTTGCGGCGGCTGGCGTATAGCGACCCGGAGTCGTTTCCGGTGCTGTTCGATAGCGCGACTGCAGGGGCGCTTGGCCGCTACTCGATCCTGGCGGCCTATCCGCAGGCGCGGCTGTGGCAGGACGGGCGCGGCCGGCTGCATGCCAATGGAATGCCGGCGCCGGCGGGCGGTGGCTTCTTGAGCGCCCTTGAGGCGGCCTGGCGCAGTCCCCAGGGCGCCGGCACCATCGACGCCGCCGCGGCCGCCGCCGCGGACTCCGCTAACGCCGCCGACACCGGCGCGCCGACCGCACCAGCGCGGCACTTTCCCGGTCCGTTTCGTGGCGGCTGGGTCGTGTTCCTGGGCTACGAGCTCGCCGCCGAGATCGAGCCGCAACTCAAGCTTGCGCCGCTGCCGCGCAGTGATGTCGGCGCGCCGGGCGCATTCGCGCTGCGCATCCCTGCAGGGATCGTGTACGACCATGTCGCGCGGCGCGCCTGGCTGTTCGCGGAAGCCGGGCGCGAGGAGCTCATCGACGCTCTGCACTCGGCGCTGGCGGCGCTGCCGGGCGCGGCGCTGCAACGTGGCCGCCACTACACGAGCACTCGAGTCGGCATCGAGGAGGAGGCGCCGCAGCGCTTCCGCCAGCGCGTCGAAGCCGCGCTGGACTACATTCGGACCGGCGACATCTACCAGGCCAACCTGTCGCGTTCCTGGCGCGGGTCGATCGATGCCGCGGCGTCGTTGAGCGCGGCGACCATGAGGCTGTATGCACGCCTGCGTGCGCTGAACCCGGCGCCGTTCGCGGCGCTGGCGCAGTTCCAGGACTGGCGCCTGCTTAGCTCCTCTCCCGAGCGGCTGGTGCGGGTAGTTGGCCGGCGCGTCGACACCCGACCGATCGCCGGCACGCGGCCACGCAGCGGCGCGTCGGGCACGGATGCGCGCGAGATCGCGGCGCTGATTGCGCACCCGAAGGAGCGCGCCGAACACGTGATGCTGATCGACCTGGAGCGCAATGATCTCGGCCGCATATGCCGCCCGGGCAGCGTCCAGGTGGACGAGTTCATGCGCATCGAGAGCTATCCGCACCTGCACCACATCGTGTCGAACGTGGTCGGCGAGCTGCTGCCGGCACTGACACCGATTGATGTGCTGCGGGCGGTGTTTCCCGGCGGCAGCATCACCGGTTGCCCGAAATTCCGTTGCATGCAGATCATCGCCGAACTTGAAGCCGAGGCGCGTCAGGCCTATACCGGAGGCATCGGCTTCATCAACGCCGACGGCTCAATGGACTTCAATATCCTGATTCGCAGCCTGACGCTGCATCAGCGCCAGGTGCAGTTTCGCACCGGCGCCGGGATTGTCGCCGACTCCGACTGGCAGCGCGAGCTGGCCGAGACGCGCGCCAAGGCGCGCGGCCTGCTGGCGGCCCTGAGGGACGCATGATAGGCGACGCATGACCAGCCCGCTGATCGACGGGCGCTCCGCCCACAGTATCGATAGCGCCGACCGCGGCCTGCAGTACGGGGACGGCTTGTTCGAGACCATCAGCTGCCGCGACGGTGAGGCGCGCTGGCTTGCGCTGCACCTGCAGCGCCTGCAGCACGGCTGCGAGCGGCTGCGGATCAAGTTTAGGGATTTCGAGACGCTGGCGGCGGAGATCCGCGCCCTGGCGGCCGGGCAGCGCCGCTGCATCGTCAAAGCGATCGTGACCCGCGGCACGGCGACGCGCCGCGGCTATGCACCGGCCGGCGACGAGCATCCGACGCGCATCGTGAGCCGGCATGACTGGCCGCAACCGCCGGCGCGCGCGACCAGCGGGTTTCGCCTCGGCGTCTCGGGCGTCACCCTCGGCATCAATCCGCTGCTCGCGGGGCTCAAGCACCTCAACCGGCTCGAACAGGTGCTGGCGCAGATGGCGCGTGATGAGTCAGGAGCGAATGGTGGGGCAGGAGTGGATGAAGTGCTGATGTTGTCGAGCGCGGGCCAGCTGATTGGTGGCAGCATGTCGAACGTGTTCCTGGCCGATGAAAGTGGACTGTTCACACCCGGGCTCAACGACTGCGGCGTTGCCGGGGTGATGCGCCGGGTGGTGCTGGAGGCTGCGGCCGGGCACGGCATGCCGGTGCATGTGCGGGCGGTGGCACGCGGCGAACTCGCCGGCGTGCACGAGGTGTTTGTCACCAACGTGCGTTGGGGTGTGCAGTCGGTGCAGTTGCTGGAAGGCCGGGCGCTGTTGAGCGATGCCCATGCACAGCGGCTGCGCGCCCTGATCGATGCGGCGCGCTCGCCCGACGCGCCGCATGCGCCAGATGCGGCGCGCGGCTAGGCTGCTGGCGGCGCTGCTGCTACTGGCCGCAGTGGCGGCAGGGCTGTGGCGCGCCCTGGATTGGGAGCTCGACCAGCCCGCCGCCGCCAGCGCGCCGGTGCGCCTGCAGGTGGCGCCCGGCAGCAGCCTGCGCAGTACACTGCTGATGCTGCAGCAGCAGGGGGCGCTGCGGCACGCCCGGCTGGTGGAGCTGTACCTGCGCCTGCACGGGCCGACGCCGCGGCTGCAATCGGGGAACTACGAGGTTGCGCCGCACTCGAGTGCACGCGAGGTGCTCAATCAACTGATCAGCGGTCGGGTGGTGCTCGAGTCCCTGACGGTGGTGGAGGGCTGGAGCTTTGCACAGATGCGCAGCGCCCTCGATGCGCATCCGGCGGTAGCGCACCAGTGGCGCGAGCTGACCGCAGCGCAGCTGATGGAGGCGCTCGGGCATGCGGGCGAGCCGGCCGAAGGCCGATTCTTCCCCGACACCTACCGCTTCGCGGCCGGCACCAGCGACCGCCGCATCCTGGAGCGCGCCTACGAGCGCATGCAGTCCGAGCTCGACAGTGCCTGGGGAAGTCGCGCGCCGGACCTGCCGTTGGCCAGCCCCGAGCAGGCGCTGATCCTGGCGTCGATAGTGGAAAAGGAAACCGGCCGCGAGGACGAACGGCCCAAGGTTGCCGCGGTGTTCGTCAACCGCCTGCGCCAGGGCATGCGGCTGCAGTCGGATCCGACCGTGATCTACGGGCTGGGCGCAAGCTACGATGGGCATATCCATACCCGCGACCTGGAGACCGATACGCCCTACAACACCTACACCCGCAGCGGCATGCCGCCGACCCCGATCGCGTTGCCGGGCGCCGCGTCGCTGCAGGCGACGCTGCATCCGGCCGCCATCGATGCGCTGTACTTCGTTGCCACCGGCAACGGTGACGGCACGCATCATTTTTCCGCGACGCTGGCGGAGCACGATGTCGCGTTGCGCGCCTATCTGCGCAGGCTGGGCGTGACGCCCGATGCCAGGGTGAGTGCGCCCGCCGCTACCGGGCATGTGCCATGAGTGAGCCGGGCAGATTCATCAGCCTGGAAGGGATCGAGGGCGCCGGAAAATCGACGCTCGGGCGCGCGCTCGAAGCGAGCCTTATTGCGCGCGGGCTCCAGGTGCGGTTCACACGCGAACCGGGCGGCACGCCGCTGGCTGAGAGGTTACGGTCGCTGGTTCTCGAGCGCGGTGCCGAGCGCATCAGCGCCGAGGCCGAGACTCTGATGATGTTCGCCGCGCGCGCGATTCACCTGGAGAACCTGGTGCGCCCGACCCTGAGCAGTGGCGTGTGGGTGATCTGCGATCGCTTCACCGACGCTACGCGCGCCTACCAGGGGGCGGGCCGGGGCGTTGATCCCACGCTGATCGAGCGCCTGGCAGAAGCGGTGCATCGCGATCTGTGGCCGCAACGCACGCTGCTGCTCGATCTGCCGGTAGAGACCGGGCTGGCGCGTGCGCGCCGGCGCGGCGGGGCCAGGGATCGATTCGAGGATCAGGACCGGCTGTTTTTCGAGCGCGTGCGCGCGCGCTACCTGGCGCTGGCGGTGGCCGAGCCGGCGCGCGTGCGCGTCCTTGCGGCGGCGGGCGCGCCGGACGAGGTCGCGGCGCGCGCCCTCGAGGCGATTGCCGATCTGCTGCCGGTGCAAGCCCATGGCACCGAGCGGGGGTCGACGTGACGGCGGCGCCATCGGCCCTGCCATCAGCCCTGCCGTCGGCTCTGGAAGTGCCGTGGCTTGCGCCGCAGCTCGAACAGCTGCGGCGCGCGCGCGCTGCCCATCGCTATCCCAGCGGCCTGCTGATACACGATGAGCGCGGCGCGGGGGGCGAGGCGCTGGCGCGCTTCGCCGCGCAGCTGGCGTTGTGCCGCGCGCCGGACGCGCCCTGCGGCCACTGCCGGGCTTGCCGCATGTTCCAGGTGGCGCAGCATCCGGACTTCTTCGAGTTGCATCCGCTCGAGGAATCGAAGTTCATTCGTATCGAGCAAGTGCGCGAGCTGTCGGAGCAGCTCATGCTCACCGCCCACGGTGGTGGCGCCACGGTCGCGCTACTGAGCCCAGCCGATGCGTTGTACGCGAACGCGGCCGATGCGCTGCTTAAGACGCTGGAGGAGCCGCGGCCGGGCGTGACCCTGATTCTGGTCAGCGCGACGCCATCGCGCCTGCCGGCGACCATACTGAGCCGTTGCCTGCGGCTGCGCCTGCCGACGCCGGCGCGCGCAGTCAGCGTCGCGTGGCTGGAGCGCGTCCAGGGTCCTGGCCCATGGGCCACCGTGCTCGAAGTGCTCGGCGATGCGCCATTCGAAGCACTGGGGGTCGACGCGGCCGAAGTCGCGCGGCTCAAGGCCGAGACCGACCGCAGCCTGAGCGACGCCCAGTCCGGGCGCATGGACATTGCGGCGACCGCGGAGCGCTGGGCCCGACCCGAGTCGCTGCACCTGCGCCTCGCCTGCCTTGAGACCTGGATCACATCGCGCATTGATGGGGCCGCAGGCGCGCCGCGTCAATCGTCGGAACTGCGCAGTAGCGCCCACTTGCCAGAATCAGCTTCGGACATGAATATTGCAGTGTTGCTGCGGCTGCTGGATGGGGTCTATGAGCTGCGGCGACTGCGGCTGAGTTCGATCAACCGATCGCTGGCGCTCGAGCAGTTGCTGTGGCAGCTGCCGCGCGCCTGGCAGCGCGTGGCAGCACGCGCCCCTGTCGATCATTAACGCTGAAGAAGGATTCCCCCTCAGGACCATGGCGAAGGATCCAAACTCCAGATCCGGCATCAACAAGCCGGGCCTGCTCACCCTTACGATCAAGGACAAGAGCGCCTTGTACCTGGCGTACATGCCGTTCGTGCAGAACGGCGGCCTGTTCATTCCGACCAACAGTAACTATCGGCTCGGCGACGAAGTCTTCATGTTGCTGAACCTGATGGGCGAGGACGAGAAACTGCCGGTCGCAGGGCGGGTAATCTGGGTGACACCCAAGGGCGCGCAGGGCAAGCGCACCGCGGGCATCGGCGTGCAGTTCTCCGACCAGGACCGCGGCCAGACGCGCACCAAGATCGAGAATTACCTCGCCGGCGCCATTTCCGGCGACAAGGCCACGCACACAATGTAGATCCGCGCGACCTGGGCGCTGACCTAAGGGCTGGCGCGGGCTCCGCGATCGGGCGTGGTGTCCGATCAGAAGCGGTACAACAGTGCCAGAACGGCCACCGGGTACCAGCGGATGCGACTCAGGTCGTCCTTTATGGTCGCGCGCTGCGCGTCGATGTTGCTATACAGGGCATCATATTGCGGTGATCCGGGCGGGTACGAGGTCCTGGCGTACACGTCCACGCGCGCATCGCCCTGGTACAGCACACCGGCATTGGCGATGAAGTGCAGGCCAGCCGTTCGCGTCGCGTCGCCCCAACCCAACCCGAGGTACGGCGATGCACGCTGGAACCTGACGCGGCCACTGAGGGAATTGAGCTGCGCGTGGGTGTAGGTCTGTCCGTTGATCGTGTAGCTGCCGTCGATGGCTTGCGCCGTAGCGTCGATGCGGTTGTCGTTGTAGAACAGGCCGGCGCCCAAGTGAAAGCGGGTGGGCGTGGGAAAGAAGTTCGCCATCGCCCCCAGTGCCTGCACGTGCACGGTGCCATGGAAGTGTAGCCCGTTACTGTCGTAATCGGATGAGTGGCTCAGCGGCGCGTTCAGGTCCGCCTCCAGCGTCAGTGTGCGCGGAACTAGCGCTGTCGCGATCGACAGGCCCGCGCCGAGCGTGCCTGCGCTGGCTCCTATTGCCACCCCGTTGTCGGCCGCTTCGGCCCGGGTTTGCGCCGTGAACATCAGGGCGCAGCACACCAGGGCGCATCGGCTGCACCAGGCCAGAGGCCACCTGGCCGCGCAGGGCTTGGTACAGAGTGCTTTCGTTTGCAGTGCTCGATGGACCGGCGGCCGCAGCATCGCGCCTGGAGCGTGCTTGTGGTGTAGTCCGGGTGGCAGACTTTCACCAGTGCTTTCCTACCGCTCAGATACTCCTGGAGGTTATGCTATGGCGTACGCCGCCGCTGATCGCGCGGTGATCGCGCCGCCGCAGAGCGCGGCGTGCCGGATATAGCCGGATATAAACGGGGGTGGATCACATGGACGATCGCGCTAGCAGGCGATTCCCGCTGCCGTCGGAAATCAAGGATGTGCCCGGGACCGAAGGCTGGCGGGATATGTACCCGTTCTTTACCCGCTTTCGGCCCGAGGACGACCAGCGCTTCTGGTTCTACAACTCGATGCATTTTCCTGAGCCGATACCGTCCTTCGACAGCATCACGTCGGAAGTGCCGTATACCGGGCTGGGCGCTTACACCACCCGCGTATTCGCGTTTCCGACCGCGCTCGGAATCGACCATCGGATCGTCAATGGCCGTGTTTACATAACTGCCAATACCGTCACCGACCCGGATGAGATCGAGCGGCGCCTTAAGGTGTTCCAGCTGCGCGCGCCGCGTTACTACGAAAACTGGGGTGAGCTGTACAAGCAATGGGAGCTGCGCCTGCGCGGGCTGATTGCCGAGGTCGACGCGATCCAGGTGCCGCAGCTGCCGGAATTCGAGGACGAGGCGGTGGTGCTGGAGGCGCGCGGCATCGCGCAGAATCACTATGTGCGCGAGGCCTACCACCGCTGCGTCGAGTGCTTCTCGAAGATGTGGCACCACCACTTCGAGTTCCTGATGCTGGGCTACGGCGCGTACCTGGTGTTCTTCCAGTTCTGCAAGAAGGCGTTCCCCGAGATCGCCGACCAGATGGTCGCGCGCATGGTGGCCGGCGTGGACGTGCTGATGTTCCGGCCCGACGATGAGCTCAAGCGCCTGGCGCGACTGGCAGTGGAACTTGGCGTCGACGCGCCGTTCGTCGACCGCGCCGACCCGCAGCAGGTGCTGGCAGCGGTCGCCCGGCTGGGCGAGCCCGGTCAGCGCTGGCTCGCGGAACTCGAGAAGGCGCGCGATCCATGGTTCAACACCTCGACCGGCGACGGCTTTTATCATCATCACCGCAGCTGGAACGACGATCTGTCGGTGCCGTTCTCGGCGCTGCCGCGCTATGTCGCGATGGTGCGCGCAGGCAAGTCGATCGATCGGCCGACCGAGCAGCTCAAGCGCGAACGCACACGCATCATTGGGGAATACCGCGAGTTGCTCGGCACCGATGCCGAGCGTGCGGTGTTCGATCAGATGCTCGGACTGTGCCACGTGGTGTTCCCGTATGTGGAGGACCACAAGTTCTATTGCGAGCACTGGTTCACGACCCGTTTCTACAGCAAGATGCGCGAGTTCGGCGCGCTGCTGGCGCGCAAGGGCGTCATCGACGACGGCGAGGACGTGTTTCACCTGCAGCATTTCGAGGTCGACCAGGCGCTGGTTGATGTGATGCTCGCGTGGGCCGCCGGCTCGCAGCCGGTCGGCGCCGCGCACTGGAAGCCGATGATCGCCGAGCGCAAGCGCATCCTGGAGAAGCTCAAGGACTGGACGGCGCCGCCGGCGCTCGGTCCGATACCCGACAGCATCGAGGACCCCGCGGTGCAGATGCTGTGGGGCATCACCTCCGAGACACTGGCGATGTGGTCGCGCGGCAACGATGCGCCCGATAGCAACGAGCTGGTCGGCTTTGCGGCATCGGCCGGTGTGGTCGAGGGGTCGGCACGGGTGCTCAAGAGCGTCAACGAGATCGGCCAGATGCAGGAAGGCGAGATCCTGGTGTGCGCGGTTACCGCGCCTAGCTGGGGCCCGGTGTTTGGCAAGATCCGGGCAGCGGTTTCCGATATTGGCGGCACGATGTCGCATGCCGCGATCGTGGCGCGCGAGTACGGCATGCCGGCGGTGGTCGGTACCGGACAGGCGACCAGCCGCATCCGCACCGGGCAGCGCATCCGCGTCGATGGCGACCGTGGCATCGTGACGCTGCTCGACTGAGTGTCCGCACCGATGGAGTCTTTGCCGGGCGACGCGGTTCGCTGGTTTGGCGATATCCGACTGGCCGACCGGCCAGTGGTGGGTGGCAAGGGCGCGAGCCTCGGCGAACTGACGCGCGCCGATATCCGGGTGCCGCCGGGTTTCGTGGTAACGACCTCGGCGTTCGAGGCCGCGCTGGCTGCGATCGATCCGGGCGGCACGATCCGGACTCAGATCGAGCGCCTGCGGGAGGACGATCTGCCGGCAGTCACCGCCGTGGCCGACGCGATTCGCGAGCGCTTCCTGGGCGCCGCGCTACCGCAGTCGCTCAGCGCCGCGGTGAGCGCCGCCTATCAGAAGCTCGCCGGGCCGGCATCGCCGGTGGCGGTGCGCTCCAGCGCCACCAGCGAGGACAGTGCCGAGGCCAGCTTTGCCGGGCTGCAGGACACCCAGCTGTGCGTTGTGGGTAGCGACGCGGTGGTGCGCGCGCTGGCCGCTTGCTGGGCCAGCCTCTACAGTCGCGAATCCGTTAGCTATCGGCTACGGCTGAAACTTCCCGAGCGCCAGGTCGCCATGGGCGTGGTGGTGCAGAGCATGCTGGCGTCGCGCGCCTCCGGGGTGATGTTCACGCGCAGCCCGGTCAGCGGCGATCGTTCGGTGATCGCGATCGAGGGCAGTTTCGGACTGGGTTCGGCGATCGTCAGCGGTGAGGTGACGCCGGACAAGTATATCGTCAACAAGGTCACCGGAGAGATTGTCAGCCGTACGCTGTCGGCCAAGGCGCTGCGGCACGTCGCCGCCGCCGACGGCGGCGTGCGGATTGAAGCGCTGGACGAGCGCGAGCAGCGCCTGCCTGCGCTCAGCGACCAGGAGGTACGCGATCTGGCGGTGCTTGGCAAGCAGGTGGAGCGGCACTACGGCGCAGCACAGGACATCGAATGGGCGATAGCGCCCGATGCGCACGGCGTCGAGCGCATCCACCTGCTGCAGAGCCGGCCCGAGACGGTCTGGTCGCAGCGCGACGCGCGCCCGGTGGCGCAGCCGGCTGCTCGCGCCTACGACCACGTGCTGGCGGCGCTGTACAAGCCGGGACGTTGATCGATGCTCACGCACGAGGACGTCGAGGAGATCCTGCGGCTGCTCGATGCGACGCCGGTGGAAGAGTTTGAACTCGAGACCGGGCACTTCAAGCTGACGCTGCGGCGCTCGGCCACGGGCGCCGGCCGCTGGACACAGGAGCGTCAGACCCGCGGCGCACCGGATGTGCTTGCCGCGACCGGCACCGCAGCTGCCGTGCCCGCCAGCGTATCGGCCGGGGCGCCGCCGGTCGCGCCAGCGCCGGCCGGCCAGCTCGAGGTACGCGCGCCGCTGGTGGGCAGCTTCTATCGCGCACCCAAGCCCGGGGCGCCGCCGTTCGTGGAGATCGGCACCCGTGTGGGTCCTGACACCGTGGTGGCGATCATCGAAACCATGAAACTGATGAACTCGGTGTACGCCGGCGGCGCCGGCCGCGTGATCGAGATTTGTATCGCCGATGGCGGCTTCGTCGAGCAGCATCAGCTGCTGATGCGCCTGACCCCCGAGCTCGCGTGAAGATCCGTCGCCTGTTCATCGCCAACCGCGGCGAGATCGCGCTGCGTGTGATTCGCACCGCGCAGCAGCTGGGCATCGAGACCATTTTGGGCGCCTCCGATGCCGACCTGGATTCGGTGCCGGCCCGGCTCGCGGACCACTGCGTGCGTATCGGCGCCGCGCCGGCGGCGCACAGTTACCTGGACCTGGGCGCGGTGATTGGCGCGGCGCGCGCCGTGGCGGCCGACGCGCTGCATCCGGGTTACGGCTTTCTGTCGGAGAACGCCGCGCTGGCGCGCGCCTGCCAGGCCGCCGGCATTGTGTTCGTGGGTCCCGACCCGGCCACGCTCGAAGCGGTGGGCGACAAGCTGCGTGCACGTACGCACGCCGTGGCTGCCGGCGTGCCGGTGGTGCCAGGCGCGTCGGTCGCGACGCTGGCCGAGTGCGAACAGCAGGTGCGTGCCCTGGGCTGGCCGATTCTCATCAAGGCGGTCGGCGGTGGCGGCGGTCGCGGACTGCGGCGCGTGGACTCGGCCGCACAGCTGGCGGCGCAGCTGCAGCTGGCGATAAGCGAGGCCGGCGCGGGCTTCGGCGATCCGCGAGTGTATATCGAGCGCTACGTGAGCGGCGGCCGGCACGTCGAGGTGCAGCTGCTGGGCGATGGCAGCAATGTGGTTCACCTGGGCACGCGCGACTGCTCGGTGCAGCGGCGCTTCCAGAAGCTGATCGAGGAAGCACCGGCCCCGGGACTGTCGGCGTCGCTGGCGCAGCGCATCACCGATGCGGCCGTGACGCTGGGCCGGCAGCTGCGCTACCGCGGCGCCGGCACGGTGGAATTTCTGCTGGACATCAACCGCGACGAGTTCTACTTTCTGGAAGTCAACGCACGAATCCAGGTCGAACACCCGGTCACCGAGATGACCACCGGGGTCGACCTGGTCGCCCAGCAACTGGCGATCGCCGCCGGTTTGCCACTGCGTCTCGCGCCAGCCGAGCTGGCATTGCACGGCCATGCGCTCGAGTGCCGCATCAATGCCGAGGATCTAGCACACGACATGCGTCCGAGCCCGGGGCGTGTCGGCCGCGCGGTGTTTCCCGCCGGCCAGGGCATCCGCGTCGATACACATATCGAAGCTGGCGCGTCGGTACCGCCGTTCTATGATTCGCTGCTGGCGAAGATTATCGTCCAGGCCGCGGACCGGCCTGCGGCGATCGATCGCATGGCGGCAGCGCTGGCCGACTGCCAGATCAGCGGCGTCGCGGTCAACACCGCGCTGCATGCGCGCATCCTTGCCGATGCCGCCTTTCGCCGCGGCGCCGTGGACACCGGTTACCTGCAGCAGCTGCTGGCCGCGAGCACGCCGCTATCGGCCCGCAGCGCGACTGGCTAGAGGTGCACGATGGCAAGCATTGAACTGGTGGATGTGGCGATGCGCGACGGCAATCAGAGCCTGTGGGGCGCGACCGGCCTCGGCACTGCGCATTGCCTGCAGATCGCCCCGGTGCTCGACCGGGTGGGCTTTCGGGCGGCCGATTTTACCTCGAGCACGCACATGGGAGTCGCGGTGCGGGTATTCAGGGAAGATCCGTGGGAGCGCATCCGGCTGATGCACGCTGCGATGCCGCATACGCCGTTGCAGTTCATCACCACCGGGTTTCGTTTCATCTCCTGGCAGGCCGCGGATCCGCAGTTCATGCAGCTGGTGTACCGGCGGCTGGTGGCCAACGGTATCAGCCGCTTTGCGGTCATCGAGCCGATGCATGACCTTGAGGCGCTGCTCGAATCTGCACGCCTGATCCGCGCCGAGGGCGGCCAGGAGATCGTCGCCGGGCTCACGTACACATTGAGCGCAATCCACGACGATACGTTCTATGCCGACTGTGCACGTTGCCTGGCCGCGTCCAGCGACGTGGATCGAATCTACATCAAGGACCCGGCCGGACTGCTGAGCCCGGAGCGCGCTCGCAGCCTCATTCCGGCGGTGCGCGCCGCGATCGGATCGCGGCCGCTGGAGCTGCATACCCACTGCACCATAGCGCTGGGGGCGATGACGTGCATAGCGGCCGCAGAGCTGGGTGTATCGACGCTGCACGTCGCGGTTGACCCGCTCGGCAGCGGCACCTCGCTGCCGTCCGCCCAGCGCACGGTGGCCAACCTGCGCGAATTGGGCCACACGGTCGACATCGACGACCGCGCGCTGGCCGCCGTCAGCGAATACTTTACCCGGCTGGCGCACGCCGAAGGCTTGCCACTGGGTGCGGCGCAGGAATTCGATGCGGCGTTCCTGCGCCACCAGATTCCGGGCGGCGTCGTCACCACGATGCAGCGCCAGCTCGCGGAGCTCAAGCTGCTCGATCGCTGGCCGGCAGTGATCGAGGAGGTCGAGCGCGTGCGCGCGGAACTCGGCTATCCCATCATGGTGACCCCGTTTCCCCAGATGGTGTGCACCCAGGCGCTGTTCAACGTCATCGGCACCGAGCGCTACGGCAATGTGCCCGACGAGGTTATCCGCTACGTGCTGGGGCGCTTCGGCCGCCCGACCCGCCCGGTGAATGACGATGTTCGCGAGCGCATCCTGGCGCGGCCACGCGCCGCGCAACTGGCGGTCGAGCCGCCGGCGCCGACGCTGGCGGAACTGCGCGCCAAGCTTGGGCACTCGATCAGCGATGACGAGCTGCTGCTGCGCGCCGTGATGCCGGCGGCGCAGGTCGACGCGATGATCAGCGCCGGGCCGGCGCGCCGCCGCTACAATCCACAGCTGGCCCCGGTGCTGTCGCTGCTGCGCGGCCTGGCGGGCCGCAGCATTCCGGATGAACTACAGGTCGACAAGCCCGGCTGGCGCCTGCGGCTGCGGCACGGCGCACCCCCTGCGGCATGAGCGCCGATGATTCGACATCGGTTTCCGCGCACGTGCTCGAGCGGCTGCACGGCACACGCGGGTTCGTGTTCGATCTCGACGGCACGCTGGTGCTCGGCGACAAGAGCCACGCCGGGCTGCAGCCCTTGCCCGGCGCGATCGAGTTCACCCGCGAGCTCACGCGGCGCGGCATACCGTTCGTGATTTTCACCAATGGCACGGTGCGTACCCCCGATCAGTATGCCGAGAAGCTGCGGGCGCTCGGCTTTCCGGTCGAGGAGCGCATGATGCTGACGCCGGCCAGTGTCGCCGCCGAGTATCTGGCGCGACACGCATTGCGGCGCGTGCTGGTGTTCGGAGGGCGGGGCATCACCGCGCCGCTGCAAGCCGCGGGCCTGACTACGCTGCTACCGGGCGACGCACGCAGCGACGTCGATGCGATCTTCATCGGCTGGTACCGGGAATTCTGCATCGGGGATCTGGAACTGGCCTGCGAGGCCGCCTGGGGCGGCGCGCAGCTGTTTGCGGCATCGCTGGCGCCGTTTTATGCGACGGCCGAGGGGCGCGCGCTCGGCACCTCGCGCGCGATCGCCGCGATGATCACCAGCATGACCAGCCGGCGTGCGACCGTGCTTGGCAAGCCGGCGCTGCAGGCGCTGCGGGTGGCGGCGCGTCGGCTGGCGCTGCCGTGTACCGCGCTGGCAGTGATCGGCGACGATCCAGCGCTGGAGGTGCCGATGGCGCACCGCGGCGGCGCGCTGGCGATCGCCGTGCATTCCGGCCTCGGCGGCGCGCAGGCGTTCGATGCGCTGCCTGAGCCCGCCCGGCCGCACCTGGCGGTGCGCGACATCGCGCAGCTGCAGTCGATCTATGGCCAGCCCTGAGCGACCGCCGACAGTGCGCTCACCCGTGCTGTCGCCCGTGCTCTGGCCCGTGCCCCCGCCAGTGCTAGTGGGTAGCCGCCGCTGGCGTGAACGAGAACTTCTGACCGGCGATAGCCGCGGAGTACATCAACCCGCCCTTGGCCACGGTGAATACCGCCATGCCTTTGTAGTAGACGCCGCGCGTGACCGCGTCCTGCGACGTACCGCTGGCGCCTGCGCTGGCGCCATTGGTCGCCGCGCTCGCGTTGGCGGCGGCGGTGATCGCCACGACGCTGGCATCGGCGCCGAACTCGAAACTGCCCGATTCGAATTCGTCCAGCGCGTGCTTGTCCTCGAAGAAGATGATCTCGCTGTAGGCCTTGCCGCCGGCCTGGAAGCCCACGCTCAACTGTCCGATCTGCGAGTCGCCAACGTAGCGACCGTGCTCATACACGCGGCCCTTGCCATAGGCGCCGCCGACAACAAATGCGCCGGACCCCACGGTGGGAAACACGGCATAGCCGTAACTGTTAGCGAAGAACGCTGCGCTGGCGCCCGCCTCCTTGAAGGTTTCGATGGTCTGCTTGACGGTCTCGGCATGCACCGTCGCGGCCGGCAGGCACAGCAGCAGCGCCAGCACCGCCGGGTGTCGAAGGGTTGATCTCATGTTCGATTGCATTCCCATTTCAGTTCCATTGCCAATCCAGTTTCGGGGCCGTTAGAGTAAACGCGTGATAGTCGAGGTGTGTAGGATATCGCCGGATTCTCAGCATGCAACTGCGTGAGCTGGGATCCCAGGGTCTGCGTGTCTCGGCGCTCGGGCTCGGCTGCATGGGCATGAGCCAGAGCTACGGCACGCCGGACGACGCGGAGTCGATCGCCACCATCGAGCGCGCGCTGGAACTCGGAGTCACATTCTTCGATACCGCGGAGGTCTACGGACCATACCGCAACGAGGAGCTGTTGGGTCGCGCGCTCAAGGGACGTCGTCATCGCGCGGTGATCGCGACGAAATTCGGATTCAAGATCGGCGCTGGCGCTGCCGCCGGCGACGCCGCGCCGGAACTGGACAGCCGGCCGGAACACGTGCTGCGCGTGGCCGAGCAGTGCCTGCGACGGCTGGACACCGAATACATTGATCTTTTCTATCAGCACCGTGTCGATCCCGCGGTGCCGATCGAGGACACCGTGGGCGCCATGGCGCAGCTGGTGGCGCAGGGCAAGGTACGCTTCCTCGGGCTGTCGGAGGCCGGCGCCAACACCATCCGTCGCGCCCATCGCGTGCATCCGATATCGGCGCTGCAGAGCGAGTATTCGCTGTGGGAGCGTAACCTGGATGCCGCGATCCTGCCGATCTTGCGCGAACTGGGCATCGGACTGGTGCCGTTCAGTCCGCTGGGTCGGGGATTTCTGACCGGCAAAGCCCCGCGGCCGGAAGCGACGCCGGACAGCGACTATCGGCGCCAGGATCCGCGTTTTGCCGCCCGGAACTATGATCGCAACATGCAGCTGGTGGACATCGTGACTGCCGTGGCCCGCGGCAAGGGCGTGCTGCCGGCGCAGGTGGCGCTAGCCTGGCTGCTGCAGCAGGGCACAGACATCGTTCCGATTCCCGGTACCAAGCGCCGCGCCTACCTGGAAGAAAACCTGGGGTCAGCCGCGGTCACGCTCACACCAGCGGAACTGCAGCAACTGGCAGCCATTGGCGCTCCCGGCAGCGTCTCCGGCGCGCGCTACGGGGAAGGCATGAGCCGGTTGATCGACCGCTAGGCTCGCGGTGGGCGGTAGCGATAACGTTTACGGCACCGACGCGGCGGCGCCACTGTGGGCCCCCGACGCGCAGCGCATCGCGCACGCGCGCCTGACGCATTACCTCGCATGGCTGGCGGCTCGCGGCCGGTGCATCGATTCGTACGCCGAGCTGTGGCGCTGGTCGGTCGACGATCTGGAGGGATTCTGGGGTTCGCTGTGGGAGTACTTCAGCATCCGCGCCTCGCAGCCCTACGAGCGCGTGCTCGGTAGCCGCGCGATGCCAGGTGCCGAGTGGTTTCCGGCTGCGCGCCTCAATTATGCCGAACACGCGCTGCGCCATGAGCGCGCGGGCGCCGAGGCGCTGCTGTACCTGAATGAGCGCGAACCACTGCAGGCGCTCGACTGGACGGAACTCGGTGCAGCGGTGCGCAGGCTTGCGACCTACCTGCGATCCTGCGGGCTGCAGCCGGGCGAACGCGTGGTGGCCTACCTGCCAAACTGCCCCGAGGCCGTGATCGCGATGCTCGCCACGGCCAGTGTCGGTGCCATCTGGGCCAGCTGCGGTCCGGATTTCGGTGCGCGTGGAGTCATTGATCGTTTCAGCCAGCTCGCACCCAGGGTGGCCTTCTGCGTCGACGGCTACCACTATGGCGGCAAGGCTTTCGATCGCCGCATCGAGCTCAGGTCGATACTCGGCGCACTGCCCACGCTCGAGCGCGTCATCCTGCTGCGCCGGCTGTGTCCGGACGATTCGGCCGCGCCGAGCGAACACACGATATCCTGGGAGCGGGCGCTGTCCGGCGCGCCGGTGCCGCGCGAGTCGTTCGTGTTCGAGCAGGTGCCGTTCGCGCATCCGCTGTGGATCCTGTTCTCCTCCGGCACCACCGGCCTGCCCAAGCCGATCATGCACTGTCACGGCGGCATCACGCTCGAGCACCTCAAGAGCCTGGCGTTTCATCTGGACGTACGGGCACGCGAACGCATGTTCTTCTTCACCACGACCGGCTGGATGATGTGGAACTTCCTGGCGAGCGCGTTGCTGGCCGACGCCGTGCCGGTGCTGTACGACGGCAATCCGGCGTACCCTGCGCCCGATGTGCTCTGGCGCATGGTGCAGCAGACGCGCACCAGCTTCTTCGGCGCCAGCCCGACCTACATCGGTATCCTGCAGAATGCCGGAATCGTGCCCGCTCAGCGCTTCGATCTCGGATCGCTCAAGTCAATGCTGCTCGCAGGTTCACCGGTCACCGCCGAGTGCATGGCCTGGGTATACCGCTGCGTCAAGCAGGACATCTGGGCGCATTCGGGTAGCGGCGGCACTGACCTGTGCAGCGGCATCGTCGGCGGCGTGGTGACGCTGCCGGTGTATGGCGGGGAGATCCAGGCGCGCCAACTCGGTGTCGCGGCCTACGCGTTCGACGACGACGGCCGGGCGCTGGTCGATGAAATTGGCGAGCTGGTCATCACGCAGCCGCTGCCGTCGATGCCGGTGGGATTCTGGGGCGACGCCGACGGCTGTCGCTATCGCGAGTCGTATTTTGATGTGTATCCGGGCATCTGGCGCCATGGCGACTTCTTTCGCGTGAACGCGCGCGGCGGCTGCTTCGTACTGGGACGCTCGGATGCCACACTGAATCGGCACGGCGTGCGCATCGGCACCGCGGAAGTCTATCGCTCGCTGCTCAACGTGCCGGAGATCGAGGATGCCCTGATCGTCAACCTCGACCTGCCGCAGGGCCGGTTCTTCATGCCGCTGTTCGTGCAGTTGCGCGCCGGCTGCCCGCTCGATGCGGCACTTAAGCAGCGCATCCAATCGCGCATGCGCGGCGACTATTCACCGCGCCACGTGCCGGATGAGATCTTCCAGGTCAACGCCATCCCCTATACGCTCACCGGCAAGAAGATGGAGGTGCCGGTGCGGCGCATCCTGATGGGGGTGCCGGCCGACAAGGCCGCCAACCGTTCGGCCATGGCGCAGGTCGAGGCGCTGGACTACTTCATCGAGTTCGCGCGCACGCAGGCGCACTACCGGCTGTAGCCGGCGCGCGGCTGTCGACGCGACGCAACGCACCCGGCGTGCAGCTTAAAACTGCGCAGCTTAGAACGGGTAGTGGCGCGGTCCGGCCTGCAGCGTGATCCATCGCAGCTCGGTGAACGCGTTGTTCAGCTTCGCCCGGCGCACCCCGGGGTTCAGGCCCGACCAGTCCGGAAACGCCGCCGCCGCGGCATCAGCCGCATCCCTGGCATCATCCAGGCGGGCAGCGGCAGCGCTACTGACGAGGGCGCCGCTCACCGGATTGTGGCGCTCGAACGTCATGCCGCCGCGCGCCGGCAGCAGGCGTCCCGCAATCAACAGCTCCACATCGCGCATCTGTCGCCAGGTCGGTAGGTTCTATTTTCCGCCGACGGCGTAGCAGGCCGCGACGTAGTATGGTCAGTTTATTAGGCACGTGGCTCGTCAGGCCAGAACAATCCGCACATGCAGCAGGGGAACACGGATCCGCGCGACACGTTGGCGCTCAGCCCGATGACGCCGGCGCAGGTGCGGGTGATCGCGGTCACGATCGGCCTGTGCGCGCTCGATGGCTTCGATGTGCTTGCGATCAGCTTCGCATCGCCCGGGATCGCGCATGAGTGGGGCATCAATCGCGCGGCCCTCGGCGTGGTGCTGTCGATGGAACTGCTGGGCATGGGTATCGGCGCGATCCTGGTGGGCGGGATCGCCGATCGCATCGGCCGGCGCCGCACGGTGCTCGGCTGCCTGCTGGTAATGACTTTCGGCATGGCGATGGCGATTACCGCCCGCAGCGTCATGGCCCTGTCGGCGTGGCGCGTGATCACCGGGCTGGGCATCGGCGGCATGCTCGCCGCGCTGACTGCGATTGCATCCGAGTTCGCCAATGGTCGGCGGCGCGACCTGTGCGTGGCGCTGATGTCGATCGGCTATCCGCTCGGCGCGATCGTCGGCGGCTCGATCGCCGCGCATCTGCTGGTGCGCAGCGATTGGCGCTCGGTGTTCGAATTCGGCGCGCTGCTGTCCGGGCTGCTGCTGCCGGTCGTCTTCCGATGGGTTCCGGAATCGGTGGTGTGGCTTTGCCAGCGCCGGCCGGAGCGTGCGCTCGAGCGCGTCAACGCCAGCCTTGCACGTCTCGGCTACCCCACTGAAGCGGCTCTACCGCCAATGGCGTTCCGCGCCGCCGGCGTGGATGGCGGCGGTGCGGGCAGCGGCGGTGCGGGCAGCGGCGGGATCTTCCAGCCTGCATTGCTGGCGACCACGCTGTTCGGCACGCTGGCCTACGCGCTACACGTGACGGCGTTTTATTTCATCCTGAAGTGGATCCCGAAGATCGTGGTGGACATGGGCTTCGTCGCATCGAGTGCTGCCGGTGTGCTGGTCTGGGCCAATGTCGGCGGGGCCACGGGAGGTGCGCTGCTGGGTTTGCTGACGCTGCGGTTTGGACTGAAGCGACTCACGCTGCTGTGGCTGCTGGCGTCGGCCGTGATGGTGGCGCTGTTCGGCCACACCCGGGCCGACCTGACGCAGCTGTCGCTGGTGTGCGCGCTGACGGGATTCTGCACCAACGGCGGCATCGTCGGACTGTATGCGATCCTGGCGCGAGTCTACCCGGCAGACACGCGCGCCGCCGGCACCGGCTTTGCGATCGGCGTCGGCCGTGGCGGCGCGATGCTGGCACCGGTGATCGCCGGCTACCTGTTCCAGGCAGGCTGGGGCCTTGCGGCCGTAGCGCAGACCATGGGGACGGGCTCGCTGCTTGCGGCGCTGGCGCTGGCGCTGCTGCGTGTGCCGGCGCGCAGACTTGCCGCCGGGGACGGGGCAACGAGGCGAGGTAACGAATTGAAGCGCGGAAGCATCAGGGCATGAATTTGCAGAATCCGGTCGCCATTGACGTTCACACGCACGCCGAGGTGTCATGCCGGCAGCCGGTGGATGAGGTGTGGAAGGCGTACCAGGATGCCGCCTCGAAGTACTTCAAGGCCGGCAAGCGCCCGACGATTGCCGAGACCATCGCCTACTAGCGCCTACTAGCGCCTACTAGCGCCTACTAGCCGAACTTCGCGGATTCGAGCCTTGGCGGACGCTAAGTAATTGATGCGCTTAGGGCGCACCCCCAAAGGTCGGCACTACACGAGGGTTGCGGAGACGGTCTGGGCGGCGCTGATTTTCGGCGGCGGT
>Ga0302324_100002571_pt1 | contig 41682 bp, 36 predicted proteins | sample Palsa_T0_1_FD_201949 | JGI IMG/M metagenome (GOLD analysis project Ga0302324, IMG submission 201949) | Peat permafrost microbial communities from Stordalen Mire near Abisko, Sweden - Palsa_T0_1 | ecosystem: Environmental > Terrestrial > Soil > Palsa > Peat permafrost | place: Sweden: Abisko...
GCAACAACCTAATGCTACTGGAAGTTTGATGATCGAGCAGGGCCGCCGCCGCAGTGCGCGCGTCCTGTTGAGCGTTCCTGTGCTGATCAAAGGCACTCTGGCGGACGGCAATAAGTTCGAAGAAGAGGCGAGGACTTTGGTCGTAAACGCTCATGGCGCTCTCCTGTCGCTGAGCATCCCGCTACCCAACGGACAGAAATTCACACTGACCCACAAGCTGACGCGCAAATCGCTCGAGTGCAAGACGGTGTTTGTTGGCAAGCCGCAGGCCGGAAAGGCGCAGGTAGGAATCGAGTTTTTGGAAGCAACGCCGATGTTTTGGCAGATTGATTTCCCACCGGAAGACTGGATCGTCCCCACAACGTAAGCTCTCCCTGTTTTGTGAGTTTCGTTCCCAATACCAATCAAAACTCTTGTTTGAAAATCGCCTGAGCGCGCGCTATGGGTCCGCACTGGCCGCGATTGACGACAATTCCATGCGAAATGTGCCGAGCGGCAGATCGGCTTGAATGGCAACGGGCATGCGCGCGCCGTCGCGTTGCAGCCAGATTGCGATTTTGGTGTGATCGAGTTCCTTACCGGCGGCGAAGACGTGAATTCCGATTCGCGTTGCGTCGCAGGTCAACGCAGGCACCGTTATTTTCTCGTCGGCCGCATCGCGCGCTGCGTGGATGTCGTAGAGATTTTTGCCGTCGAAGACTGGCACGCGCAATTCCGGGTAACGCTCCCAGTCGAACGCGCGCACGGATTCGATGAAGTCGAGCGGATCGCGCGTGGCAGGCGGCACGATCACCGACGCAACCGTGCCGCGCGGCACTGTGCCTTGCGGCGTCAGCTCCATGATATTTTTTTCTTTGCGGCCAAGCTCGTCGAGATACGATTCGAATTGATGGCTGACGAATGTGGCCGCGTCCGTGTAGGAATCAAATTCATCGTCAATTGTGAAGAGCGTTCGCAGCGGCGACTCAGAGCTTCCGGTGGCGCGGAAATGCCATGCATCCCAGCCGTATAGAGTTCGTCGCTCGACCACGCTGAGGCGAATTGTTCCCGCCGTCAGGAATGTTGCCCACGACAGTCTGTACTCGAGTTGTTCGCCAACGTGAAACGGCACGACCGCAGCTCTCGGGGCATCTTTCGCGGGTGGGGCCTTCTGCTTTTGGCTTCCGGCGGAAGTTTTTGCGAGGACCGCGCGGGCTACGGATTGCGCTGGCGGGACGAGCGCGATTGCGAGCACGGAAACGCACAGAAGCGCGAAGAGAGTGCGAGTGGCACGCGTTTTCGTGCTGCGTCGAGGACGAAATATATCGGCGTTCATGTCGGATATGAGCGAGCGATTTTTCCTGGGGCCTCGTTTATTTGGATGCGCCGTTCAGAAGATTCGGCAATTCTGCGAGATTGTCGAGCAGAAAGTCCGGGGAGCATTGCGGCAAGCGATCGCTTCCGAAACCGTATGTTACGCCGCACGCCCACGTGCCTGCATTTCGCGCGGTTTGCACATCAACTTCCGAGTCGCCAACAACCATGGCATCGCGCGGCGACGCGGAAAAATGCTCGAGCAATGTGGTGACGCCGATCGGATTCGGTTTTTTATTTTCGAAGCTATTGCCGCCGTAGACGTATTGGAAGTAACGCGCCACGCCGAGTCCATCGAGTATTTCGCGGCTGAATCGCACCGGCTTGTTGGTGAGAACGGCAAGAGAGCGGCCATCGAGATTCTGAAGGCACTCAAGAACGCCGGGATAAAGGACGGTTTTGTCGAGCATGTGCGCGCGGTAATACGAGAGAAAATAGGCGAGAGCCGCATCCACTTCGGCGTCGGATGCGCCGTCGCCGAGCGCACGGCGCACAAGAACGGGAGCGCCGTTTCCCACCAGAGCGGAAATGTTCTCGTGGGCGATTTCAGCGCGCCCCGCGTTGACGAGCATCGCGTTTACGCTCAGCGCCAGATCGAGCTTTGAGTCAATCAGCGTGCCGTCGAGATCGAAAATCAGGACGCGCACACCGGCAATCGTTTTGTTGTTGTCGCTCACGGTTTCGTTAGCTGTTTGATGCTCGCCAGCTAATTCTAGCAACTGGGAGCGCGATGTGTGGGCCGTGTTTCGAACCGTGAGGAGTTCGTGGCGCTGGATTGCGGCTGGCGGTTTGTTCGAGGCAGTATTGAACGAAAACCGCCGGCTGGAAGCCCTTCGAAACTCAGGGCAGGCCGGCGCTACGATTGCGTTCTCCACCTTGGTGTGGTTTCCTCGCATCGGTGTCAGTTTGTAATTATCTCCCCTCCCCTGTCTGCCTTCCTGAGGGGTCTATTTTCATACGATTAGAAATGACCGCGGTTGTTTGTTTTGTTTGAGTTGCGGCGTTTTCTAATCGTTTTGACTGTCGATTAGAAAGTCGGTGATTGATGGTCCATTGGGGCGCTGTGGCAGGCTGAGGGAGACCGGGTCAGGAGCAACTGGTTCCGTTTCCTGCACGGTTTTTCCGGTCAATTGACGGGTGACTGGTTCGGGCGCGTTCGCCGATTCGAGATGGCCCGGGGGCAGGAGCGATTGTCCGGCTGCGGCGGCCTGGCGTACCGGGAGGTCGCGCCGCGAGAGGATGAGTTCTTTGGGCGGCTCGATCCAGCGGCCTTTGGCGTTGATGTGGACGAGGGCGCGAACGGCGCGGATCACGGTATCGCCGGTGACCGGGGCGTGGATGGATTCCTCGATCAAGTGTTCGAGGGCGGAGCGCACGTTGCAGCGGCGCAAGCTAAATAGGCCGGTGGCACGGGCGTGACGGTAGAGGTTGGTCTGCGAGGGCAAGTCGTGGTCCTCGACGATGCGGTCGGCGTGGACCCAGTGGACGAATTGTTCCTCGATGGCTTCGCGATCTGGGTGTTTGCAGATCACGCATTTGCGGGCGTGACGTGCTGCAAGGGCGGCCTTTGTTGCTCGGCCGGGGCGTGAGCGAGTTATTTTATCATTAGAGTTCATAATGGAAATATAAATACCATCGCGTTTTGGAGTGCGCAAGTGGCAATGTTGTAAGACTGGGATTTTGGGGCGGGGATAGGACTACGTAGAAATACGGGCGTCAAATCTTGAGATTGACGAGGCATGTATGAACTCCCTGCATCCGTTGACGTATTTGATATAGCAACTCGCCCTGGAAATGGTGCAAACAGGGATCACGACGCTAGGCTAGAACATATATACTGCGGCTACTGGCAACATAGGAATGTGCCCCGGAGGCTTCTGAACCTATCAAGCCAAATAAGCATAAGGAGGCTTAAGCATGTCTGGGCCTAGTCTCCAATTTCATGCCGAAGACAAGTCAATAGAGGATGTGCTCTTCACAAACTCGAAATATAGAGTACCGAGATACCAGCGTCCGTATTCTTGGTCAGCTGACCATATCGACGACTTCTGGACTGATCTGCAAGAAGGTGGCGCTAACACTTTCCTCGGATCGTTCGTTTTTAACCACGAGAGCCTCAAGAAAGACGGCTACCTAGAAATCATAGACGGCCAGCAACGACTACTAACGATCACGCTATTCATGGCCTTATTGAGAAACATGGCCTTGGAGTTGGGGGACGAGAAGTTCGCTGAACGCCTGCAACGAAAATGTATCGCTTTTGAGGATCTTACCGGAGCGGAATCCTACCGAATTCAACCCGGAGATTCATTGCGCGAATTTTTCGAGGGGCAGATTCAACATTTTTCGTCACCGACATGGCCAGTAAAGCCAAGTAGAGAACATGGACTGATCATCTCGAATTACGGGCGACTGACAGAACTAGTTGCCGAGCAATTGGAAACCAAGAAAGAAAAGGCCGAAAAGTTAGAAGAACTGCAACGGCTGTGGGTGCGGATCGCGGCTCTTCGGGTCATACAAATTGATATAAACAACGAGGAGGATGCTTACACGATATTTGAGACTGTTAACGCTCGGGGAGCCGAGCTCACCGCAGCTGATCTCCTGAAAAACCTAATATTCAGAAACGTCAAGAAGCTACCCGGTGGGGATGACAAAGCCAGAGCCAAGTGGCAGGAGTTGGAAGAAAACATCTCGGGTACGCGCATGGATTTATCGAAATTCATACGCCAGTATTGGCTGTCGAGGTACTCCTTTACGAGCGAGCGTTCTCTGTACAGGCAAGTAAAGAATGGGACCACAGACTTCGCAAAACTTCTAAACGAACTTGTTTCAGCGTCTGAGTGGTACAACCTTTTGTTGGCGGGCACGAAGGAGGATTGGACCGGACACAATCTCAAAGGCGAGAAAGATGTTTTCCAAGCCCTCAGAGGTATTCGGGCCATGCGGGTCAATCAGTGCCATGTCTTATTTCTCTGCCTGGTACGCAATGCATCAAAAATCGATATGGACTTCAGCTCGTACTTCACCAAGGTCGAAAATTTTACATTTCAGTACTCTGCAATCGGAAAGTTACAGGCGAACAAAGTAGAAAAAATCTATTCTAGAAAGGCAATTGAGATTGACCGTGCGGTTACAACGGGTTCTTCGTCAAAACATATCTTGAAGAACGTTTCAAGGGCTCTCGATACTCTCGTGAATGATCTCAGAGGGCTTTTACCGGGCCCCGAGGTTTTTAAGGAAAGATTCAGCGAGGTTGGTTACCGCTCTTCCGAGCAAACAAGAGTGTTTCTCAAATATCTGCTATCGACATTAAATCGGTTTAGCACGACTGGTGAACTAGAAGTGGATTTCGATGTTGTTAATATTGAACATATTCTTCCACAAAAGCCGGATGAGGCTTGGGGACTCAAAAAAGGTGAAATAAAAGACTATGTCAACTTGCTCGGAAATCTCACACTGGTGCATGAGGTTATAAACTCCAAAGCTGGAAACAAAACGGCAAAGTCTAAGGCTGCCGAGTTGGGAATTTCTGAGATAGGGATAACTAAGGATGTAGTTCGCCTGCTCGATTCTCGCGGGTACGTATGGGACGAAATCGGTATCAAGGAGCGGCAAGAGAAGCTCGGGAAAATCGCATATGAAAAGGTCTGGATCGTTTAGGTCCTTGGTTGATCGGCGGTTGTGTGTAATTCCCACGCGACAGGAAGCGCTCTAAAACTGCGGTTTGGATTGTCTCTCGACGGAGGCGCGAAAATGGCAGCAAAGACGATCACGGTACTGGGTAAGAAGATTCCTCGCGCGCAGGAAATGAGGACGGGCAAGAACTGGCGACTCGTTACGCCAGGCAAGAAAGGATTCAAGGCGTCTTTACTGCACAAGTTCAAAATCGGTGGCAAACGTCTAGCTATTTTCCGCGTGCTCCCCTTCGATTCGGTTTGATCGCAAATCGTCCGATTCCTGTTAATGCGGCCACACGAAGCGCAGGAGCAGGCGAAAGGCGGCGCAGCGATCGGCGCCCGTCCGGACGGCAGGAGAGGTTCCTCTTCGCGTCCTCCTCGAAACGACACGTTAAGAAAAACTCGTTAAGAATGAATCAAAAACGCCGGCCCTTCGAAAACTCAGGGCAGGCCGGCGCGACGAAAGGCGCGTGTCGTCCGCCACGGCGGACCCCCTACGAACGGCGATGCCCGCAAAGGACAATAAATTGCGGCGTCTGCCGAGAAATTCGTTGTAATGTTCGGGCGTGAAAAATTATATGCGGACGTTGGTGCTCGGTATTTTTATTTTGGGGATTTTTGTGCCTGGCGCGTTGGCGCAGAGCATTCATGAGCGCGAGATCAGTATTCCGTGGGCGCTGGCGGGGCACAATGGGCTGGATGCGCTTTTGGTTTATGCGGAATTGCCGGGGAAGCATCCGCTGGTGGTGATTACGCATGGGTCGTCGCGGAAGGCGGAGGAGCATGCGGAGGTGACGCCGTGGCAGGAGCTGCCGCAGGCGATTTGGTTTGCACGGCGCGGATGGGTGGCGCTGGTGGTGGTGCGGCGCGGATATGGGATATCGGGCGGGGAGCAGGATACGAAGCATGCCGGTCATTGCCCGGTGACCGATTATGAGGGAGCGGCGGAATATGGGGCGGAGGATTTGCGCGTGGCGATTGAGTATGGGCGTGCGCTGCCGCAAGTGGATGCCGAACACGTGATCGCGGTGGGAGTATCCACGGGAGGATTGGCGACGGTGGCGCTGACGGCGAATGCGCCTCCCGGCCTGGTGGCGGCGATCAGCTTTGCGGGAGGGCGAGGATCGAAAGGGGATCACGATGTGTGCAACCCGGGCGATTTGGTGAATGCGTTCAAGGATTTCGGGAAGCGTTCGCGCACGCCGATGCTGTGGCTCTACGCGGAGAACGACAAGTTTTTCTGGCCGGAGCTGGCGCAAAAATTCGACGAGGCGTTTCGTTCGAAGGGAGGGCGCGACCAGTTCGTGCGCGCGCCGGCGGTCGGGGAGGATGGGCACGCGCTCTTCCGGCACGTTGCGGATTGGTCGGTGACGGTGGATGAATTTCTCAAAGCGCAAAATTTGGTGACGATGGAGCAGCCGCTGCCGGAAATTACGCCGCCGAATGTTGCGCCGCCTGCGGGGCTGAGCGAAAAGGGGCTCGAGGCTTTCGAGAGCTATTTGATTCTTGGGCCGCATAAAGCGTTCGCGACGTCACAGCATGCGTTTGGATTTTCGACTGCGCGGAGGACGGTGGACGAAGCGCGGGAGAAGGCGATGGAGAATTGCAAGCACGCGACGCAGGATAGTGGGGCGTGTGCGGTTGTTTCCGTGGATAACATCGAGGTGCGGCAGTAAGAACAACGGCGCGAGGGAATGGGCGGCCGGCGGAAACAGGGGGATTCGAGCGGCTGGCGACTCCCGCGACGTATGGGTAAGTCAAAAACGCCGGCAGGATGCCCTTCGAAAACTCAGGGCAGGCCGGCGCGACGAGGAATGGGCGGCCGGCGGAGAGACGGGGGTGATGCACGAAGATTTGGGTTCAAGTAGCCAGGCTTGGCAGCCGATTTAGGTAGATTCGCGTGCGGTACGGGTTTGTGCGGCGGGCTGCAGTGATGAAGTGGGCGGCCGGTTTTTGCTGAGTGGTGAACGCTGGAAGAGTTCAATCATGAGCGTGAAGGCGTCGGTCGCAAGTTTTGCGAATCAGGTTCTGAGGCGGTATAACGCTCAGATTGTTCCTGCGAATATTTTGCATGAGTGGCAGAGGGCGCCGGTCACTCGGCCTTGCTTCAACGAACGCGGCTTGCCTGACGAAGCGGGGCGATATCTGAGGCCGGACAATCCGAAACTGGTCGAGCTGCAGCGGCGGTATGGGGCGTTTGATGCGGAGGTGACGACGCCATTTATTTGGAGCGATGGGCACGTTCGCGCGGAGGATATTGCTTATTTTCGCGGGGATAATGCGTGGGTGTGGCAGGTGAGGGGCAAAAATTCGAATGTTCTCGCGTACGCGCTGAGCTTCTACTATTTGAAATCGATTGACCGGCTGGGGCTGCTCGACAAACTGACCGAGGACAACAGCTTTGGGAATTTCACTTTCGCGATTAATGGCCGCGAAATTTCGCGCGATTTGCTCGATTCCATTGCGGAGATTTATTTTCTCGACCGGCACCTGGGGATTGCTTCGCGGGCGGGATTTCGCGTGCTTGATGTGGGAGCGGGCTACGGGCGGCTGGCGCATCGCATGGTGAGCGCGCTGCCAAGCATCGAGCGATATTTTTGTACGGATGCCGTGGCTGTTTCCACTTTTGTGAGCGATTACTATTTGAGGTTTCGGGGCGTGAAGCGGGCGCGCGTGATACCGCTCGATGAGATTGATGGCGCGCTTCGCGAGCAGCCGGTTGATCTGGCGATCAACATCCATAGTTTTTCGGAGTGCCGGATGGAAGCGATCGAGTGGTGGGCGCGATTGCTGGGCAAACATCGCGTGAAGAATTTGATGATTGCGCCGAATGGCGAGGGCGAGCGGATGAAGCGCTTGACCACCAACGATGGGCACGATTTTCTTCCGATTTTTGAGCGTTATGGATATCGCACTGTTGTGAAAGAGCCAAAGTTTATGGAGCCTGTGGTGCAGGAGTACGGAGTTTTGCCGGCTTGGTATCATTTGCTGGAATTGGGTGCGTGAGGTGCGGAGTTAGTGGCGCGGGGAAATTGCCGGGCGGCGTCGGGAAGAGGTGGGCGTGACTAGGAGTTGGATCGGGCTGCTGGCGGTTGCGAGTTTTGTCTTCGGCTTCGGGAATATTTCCGTTGCTGGGCGAGCGCAGAGCAGTGCGGTAGCGGCGTCCGGAGCTGCGCAGGCGGCGACATCGGGAGCATCGGCTGGCGTGGCGGAGCGGCGCGCGGCTCATTTACGACATGGGATTAATTTGAGTGAATGGTTTCAGGCTGGCGGCGATCCGCAGGGACTTACGAAGCAGCATTTTGATGCGGCGATTACCGATGAGGACTTGGGGCTGATTCAGGCGATGGGGTTCGATCATGTGCGGCTGTGCATCAATCCGGCGCCGATGTTCCGGCGGGGGCAGGCGGATCAGATTCCTGCCGATTATTTGGGCTACCTCGATGCGGCGGTGAAAATGATTTTGGCGCATGGGTTGGCGGTGGAGATGGACATTCACGCCAGCGGGGATTTTAAACATGGTCTCGCGACGGATGACGGCTATGTCGAGAACTTTGCGGATTTTTGGCGGGGCTTGGCGCAGCATTTTTCGAGTTACGATCCCGAGCGCGTTTTCTTTGAGATTTTGAATGAGCCGGAGGCGCACGATCCTTACCGGTGGTATGGCATCGAGACCAAGCTGGCGGGGGCGATTCGCGCGGGCGCGCCGCAGCATACGATCATCGCCACGGGGGCGCGGTGGTCGGACGACGATGATTTGCTTTTTCTTGACCCGCTGCGCGATGCGAATGTGATTTACACGTTTCATTTTTACGAGTCGCATATTTTCACGCATCAGGGGGCAACTTGGGGCGAGAGCTGGTGGCATTTTTTGCGAGGCGTGCCGTATCCGTCGGATCCTGAGAACGTGCAGAGCGCGGCGAATGAAATTGCCGACCCGGTTCATCGGCTGCAAGTTGTGCGCTATGGAACCGATCGGTGGAACGCGACGCGGATTGACAAGGAGATTACACAGGCTGCGGATTGGGCTGGGCATTGGGGCGTTCCGATCATTTGCAATGAGTTCGGAGTGTTTCGGAAGAATGCTGACGCGAAGGACCGCGCGGCGTGGATTTCGGATGTGCGGACGTCGCTTGAGAAGCACGGGATTGGATGGGCGATGTGGGATTACGACGGAGGATTTGGAGTGGTGACGCGCGAGAACGGGCACGCGGCGGCGGATGAAATGACGGTGCGGGCGCTAGGGCGCACGATGCCGGCGCGCTGAGAATGACGACGAAAACGCGGGCGAGGCGGGCTATTTTATGCCGTGGGCGAGATAGAGGTCGCTGAGGACTTGGGTGGTGCTGTAGACGTACGTTTTGCCGTCGGCAGAGATGGTGAAGCCGGCGAAGCCTTTGAAGCCCGTTGGATCGGACAGCGTGATCGTGGCGACGGGGGCGGCTTTTCCGGTAGAGAGATCTAGGCGATTGATCGTCCACGGCGGAGTCGTACGGCCGGCCAAAGCCGAATGCCCGTCGGCTCCCCATCGCACGGGACGTCCCGAATCACTTGGCCGTTCGACCACGCGCGGCTCTCCTCCGTCCACCGGATACATCATCAACCTGGCATGCTCCGGGTCACGCGCCAGGATAAATTTCCCGTCGGGCGAGACGGGATGTTCAATGGAAAAGACGCCGTCCGGGGTGATGGCGCGCGCCTCGCCGCCTTCAAATGAGGCGATATAGACGCGAGTCGGATGACCGGGCAGGCCGGCGTTATAGATGATTCGCTTGCCATCGGGAAACCAGTTAGGGTCGGAATGATCCATCGCATCGTGGGTTAGTTGCTTCGGCTCTCCCGCCCCGGTAGGGAGAAGATAGATCTGTACGGGAGACTCATGCGAATGGGTTGCAAGCACCCACTGGCCATCGGGTGACAGCGCGTTTGCGAATCCTTCACCGAGACGCACGGCGGGCGAACCATCTATTTTCCGCATATAGACCGAGTAGTCCGCGCCGCCGCCTTCGCCGCCCTCTGTGAATATGAGGGTTTGTCCATCGGATGAAATATCGTTCGGCACGGACCAATCGAGCCAGCTCAAGTCGCGATCCTCGGCGCTGCCTTGAGTGTGGGCTATCATCATCAATCGTGCGTCTTCCTGTCCGAGCAGGACGCGGCCGTCGCGCGCGACGTCGAGGAGGCGCATCGAGCCGGACGAGCGCTCGACGAGGCGCAACTTGCCCGTCTGCGTGACGGCATAAAGCATCTGACTCGATCCCGATTTGCTGGCCGTGAACCAGACTTCGTCGCCCGAGGGAGACCAGGCCAAGCCTTCGGCAGCGCTCCAATCGGTGGAGAGAGCTGTCTTTTTCCCGGCGAGATCCACGATTGCCACATCGCCGCCATTATCGCTGGTGCTGGGATGATCGATAAATGCGATGCGATCGCCCTTTGGCGAGACGCGCGGCTCACCGATCCAGCCGCCGGTCTCAAACAAAACCTTGCCGGCAGGAAATTCCAGCTGCTGTTTTCCCTTCACAAAATGCGCGATGGCCACGCTTTTGCCGTCCGGCGACCAGTCCGCCCACTCGACGTCTTTCATCAATTCGCGCGGGGCGCCACCGGCCAAGGGCACTTGCGCCAGCGTACCGCTGAAAGAAAAGGGCCCGCGTGGACCCACATTCAATAGCACGGCCATCTCGCCGGTCGCGGAGACGGATTGAATTTCCGCGCCGGCGGGTAGGCCGATGGAGCGCGATTCGGGACTGTCGGGGCGCGTGGAGAAAACATCGAATGGTCCGCCTTGCCAGCGGGCGGTGTAGAGAACGGTTTGGCTGTCGGGCGAAAATCGGGCGGTGTAGACCGTTCCGCGGCGGAATGTGATCCGCTGGTATTCGGGCTGCGTGGACGTCGCACTGCGGCGGCCGAGGAAATAGGCGCCGACGGACGCGAGCAGCAGCGCGACGATGCCGGCCGCGGTGAAGATGATCCGCCGCTGCGACGGAGCTGCAGCGACGGCGCGGCCCGCGGTGCCGGTGGCCGAAACATTTGATAGCGCTTCGAGGTCGAAGCCGAGGTCGCGGGCGGATTGAAATCTTTGTTCGCGATTTTTTTCGAGGCAGTGATTGACGACGCGTGCGAGAGCGGGCGAAATATTTGTGTTCGTGGCGCCAAGCTCGGGCGGCTCGTCCTTCAGAATCGAGGACATGGTCTCGACGCTGGTGTCTCGGCGAAACGCGCGCGTGCCTGAAAGCATTTCGTAGAGGACCGCACCGAATGAGAAAATGTCCGAGCGAAGATCGGTGGGCTCGCCGCGGACTTGTTCGGGGGACATGTATCCGGCGGTGCCGAGGACGACGCCGGAGAGAGTGGCGTCGCGCGGCGTGACTTCCGTCTGCGTCTGATCGGAATCCTGGGCTTGCGGCTGCACGAGCTTGGCGAGGCCGAAATCGAGAATTTTTACGCGGCCATCGCGCGTGAGGAAAATGTTGTCGGGCTTGAGATCGCGGTGGACGATGCCTTTGTCGTGTGCGGCGGCGAGGCCGCTGGCGATTTGGTTGGCGATTTCGAGCGCCTTGCGCGGCGAGAGGGCGCGCTCTTCTCCCGGACCAATCTCAGATCCCCCGGTTCCGCTCGCCGAACTTGCCGAACCAGAACGCACCTGCTTCCCACGTACCGACAGGCGATCGCGGAGGGTTTCGCCTTCGAGCAGCTCGGAGACTACATAGGGCGCGCCATCGTGCATGCCGAAATCGTGGACGGTGAGAATGTTCGGATGATTGAGCTGGCCGGCGGCGCGGGCTTCCTGCTCGAAGCGGCGCAAGCGCTCGGGATCTTTTGAGAGCGAGGCCGGAAGAATTTTTACGGCGACGTCGCGGCCGAGCTTGGAATCGCGCGCGCGATAGACCTCGCCCATTCCGCCTGCGCCGATTTGGGCGACGATTTCGTAGGTGCCGAGTTTGGTGCCAGCGGCGAGGGGCATAAATTTGACGGGCGTATCATACGCTAATTCGGGGACAGGCGGCGCGATACCGAGTCTCAATAACGGTATGAGCGGCATTCTGACGCACGTGCGTTGCGAAAAAAAACAATCTCAGATTTCAGATTGAAATTTCAGAAGGACGAACAGAGAGCAAAAATATGTCACGCGCAATAGAATTGCGAATCGGCGGGCCAACTCCCGGAGGCGGGGGCGTCTGGGCTCTGAGATAGAGAATAGTGTGCGTCTGGAGATTTGGATATGTGGCGAGCGCTGCGGTCACCGCAGCAGATCGATTGCCCAAATCTGACGCGGGGCACGGGGCGGAAAATCGCCGGCAGGATGCCGGCGCGACGAAGCAGAAGGCGGCATCGAGCTCAGGCCCGGAGGCAGGGGCGTCTGGGCTCTGAAATTATATTTTGCGGGGCGCGGCTAGCGTTGGCGGTGATGATCGAGGTGAGCGGTCGGAAAGACGCCGGCAAGATGCCGGCGCTACGATTTACATCGTGCCGCTAGCTTGATTCGATTTCGGATTTCAGACTGACGCACGAAGAGAAGAGGGATTCTTCGTCCGCCGTGGCGGACTCAGAATGACTGCGATGATCGCGAGAGCGCAGGAGCGCGAAGTTGAGCGGAGGCGTGGCGTCCGCCTGGGCGGACGCCACGCTACCGATGTTGTTTTCGATCAGCGACGGATTCTGAGGCTGATCGTTGTTGTTGCGGACAAGCTGCCCGACGTGCCTTTCACCGTTATTGTGTACGTGCCGGTGGTGGCGCTGCTGCTTGCCGTGAAGGTGAGAACGCTCGTACTCGTTGCCGGGTTGGTGCCGAAGGCTGCGGTCACGCCTGAGCCCATGCCGGTCGCCGACAGAGTTACGCTGCCGGTGAAGCCGTTCGCGGGATGAATCGTGATCGTGCTGGTTCCCTTCGCCGACCGATCAACCGTCAAGCTAGTGGGCGAAGCGGTGAGCGTGAAGCTGCCCGAAACGGGCGCGGTCACCGTCAACGAGACGCTGGTTGTCTGCGTAACACCTCCGCCCGTGCCGGTGATAACGATCGAGTACGTGCCGGTCGCGGTGGTCGAGGCCACAGTGAACGTCGCGACCGAAGTGCCGGATCCCGGCGCGGCGATGGGGTTGGTGCCGAAGCCAACGGTCACGCCACTCGGCTGGCCGGATGCGGACAAGGTGATGGCCGCACTAAAACCGCCAGAAACGGCAGTCGTGATCGTCGATGTTCCGGAGCTGCCCTGTACGACTGAGACCGAAGTGGGTGAGGCAGAAATGGTGAAGTTAGGAGTCTTCGAGGTTGGCGCGAGTGCGTTGATCAGGGCGGCGCCGTTCGGGCTGCCCCAACCGGTGGCCAAGTCGTAGCCAGTGACCGCGGAAAATCCATTGCTGCCGCTGGTGATGTCGTGGAAATCGGTGTCATAGCTGGACGAGAGGCCGATCTCGTAGACCGCGGGATTGATGAAGCCGGGCGCTGCATCGCCACTGGCGGCTGCTTGTTGATTGGCCAGGGCTATGTAGGCGGCCCACATTGGCGCGGCAAAACTGGTTCCACCATATTCGTTTGCCGTGCAAGTGGTTTGGTCGGCGCAGACGTAAAAAGTGAAATTCGCGTTTGCGGAGACGTCCGGGCCATTGCGATAGGTCGTGGAGCCCTTGTTGCTCGAATTGATCACGCCCGCAGTCAGTTGGTAGGACGGAATTAAAATGTCGTCCTTAGCGTAATAGCCCCCACCACCGTCAACCCAAGCGGTTTCCGAACTCCAGGGGCCGGCCGCGCTGCTGGTTTCCAAATCGGTGCCTCCGACGCAGACTACGTGCGCATCTTCGGAGGGGTAGGTGCTCGTTTTCCAGTCGCCGCTATCGCCGGCGGCTTGAAAGATGGTCTGACCTTGCGTGGCCATCTTTTCGAAGTACGGATCGTCGGTGCTCGGGTCCGCCGGAGTCCATGTCCACGACGAACTCAATTGCAGAGGCAGCGGAGAATCCGAAGACATGGCACCCAAAATGGCGGTGTCCGTGGAACCCACATACACGTACACGGTGGTTACGCCCGGAGCCATGCCGAGTGCCTGAGTGATATCAATGGTTTGTTCCGTATCGTCGCAACCACTCTTATCGAGGCACGACAAGCTGGTGCCGTCAGTGGAGATGCCGGTTACCGCGGCGGTCCTCGTTTGCTTGGCGTTGGTGTAGTAGGTGTTCACATCGGCGATGTCAAATCCGTAATATTCGAGCAATCCGATGTTCTGGCCGGAACCGGTGAGAGATGAAGATCCGAGGTACGCCGCGCGCATGTCGCTGCCGAGAAAAGAGGCTGACGGGCCGGAGCCGGTTGTGGCGTTGCGCTTCACGCTCAAATCGCGGTGATGGTAAAGCGGATGCGGAGTCGAGAAATTATCCAAACCCGAGATGTGCCAGAGCTGGAACGGCAAGTCTACGGTGGGCTCGCGGTCTGGAGCATAGAATGTGCGATCTTCCGTCGGGTGCTGGTAGACATTCATGGTCACGTGGAAGGCGGATTCGATGGCCGGGATCGAACCGGTGACTTGCACCTGCATGGCATCGCGGGAGCCGCCGACAACGGAGAGGCCGTGGGTTTTCGCGAATTGAAGCACGGCGTCATAGATTTCCTGAGTGGGGCCGAATCGCTCAGTGAATTCTTTTACGGTAAGGAACTGATGGAAAAAAGGACTTGAAGGATCGTAAAGCTCTCGCAAGAAACTATCCAATTCGGATTGATTGCGGATCGGCAGAACAACGTCGAGGCGCAGGGATTGTGTCGCCGGGAGTTTCCTGACGAACGGCGCCTGGCCGTTGAGAGTGGCTTCACGGACATGACGTGTCATCAAGGACTGTGTTTGCGCTTGGCAGACGGAATTTACGCCTGTCAACATCGCGACGATCGTGAACAAAAATAGAGTTAGTCTTCGGATCACGATATCTCCTTTGGTGGGGGTTCCCGTTTTCAAGTTCGGCCGATCATTCATTCGGAGTATCCGATTGGATGGGCTGGTGGGAAGCGATGATAGGACAGGTATATGAAAGTTCAAATATAAAATTCGGAATGTTTCCAGTTATGTAGCACATGGTAGTACTAAGAGCGGAGGCGAATTTAGGCGGGGGGGCGTCGTCGCAATTCAAGGCGCAAATTTTGAGGCAGGTAATTGGGCACAAAAACGCCGGCAAGATGCCGGCGCTACGATTGCGATGGAGGCGTTATGAAGATTTTGGCGGCGATTTTGATTCTCGCGGTGGTTGCGCCGGTTGCGGTGGCGCAAGAAGCTTATGCGGAGCTTGTGAAGCGGTTCGAGTACGGGGCGGGGACGCCGCCGTTGGCTATCAAAGAAGAAGCAGTGCAGGATCGCGGCGGTATCAAGATTCATGACATCAGTTACGGGAGTGCTGTGAGCGGGCGCGTGCCTGGGTATTTGGTGGTGCCCGCGGGCAAGGGGCGATTCGCGGCGATTTTGTGGGGACATTGGATGATGCCGGGCTCGCCGTCGGCGAATCGCGGCGAATTTTTGGAGGAAGCGATCGTGCTGGCGCAAGCAGGCGTTGTGTCGCTGATGATTGACGCGCCGATGGTGAGGCCGGGATTCAAGGCGGATGCCGATCCGCTTGGACCGCAGGCCGCTGATGCTACGCGACAGGAAGTGATGGACCTGAGGCGCGGGCTGGATCTGCTGCTGGCGCGGGCGGATGTGGATCCGAAGCGCGTGGCATACGTCGGGCACAGCTTTGGTGCCTCGTGCGGCGCGATTCTTGATGCGGTGGATAAGCGGCCGGCGGCATTCGTGTTTATGGCGAATCCGATATCTGAGTCGGACTTTTTGATGTCAGATTTGCCGATGGTGGCGGAGTTTCGTAAAAAATTCGGCGATGAAAAAATTAAAGAGTATCTGGCGAAGTATGGATGGACTGATCCTGGGGAGTATGCGGCGTATCTGGGGCCTTCGCCTGCGCTCTTTCAATATGCGACGCACGACGAATTCATGACGGTGGCGATGGAGCAGAAATATTTCGACATGAGCAAGGGGCCGAAGGAGATTAAGTTTTATGAGGCGACGCATTCGCTGGATGCGGCGGCGCGGCGGGATAGGTATGAGTGGTTGAGGAAGGAGATTGGCGTTGGGGAGTTGCCGGCGGGGGCGATGGAGAAGGTGCCGGAAACCAGGTAGCGCGGCGATGACAATCGGCTCGCCTAGCGGTGCACCCGCGAATGCGGGCGCTCGTCGCGGCGGCATCCTGCGGGCGGTTTTCGTCTGGGTGTGTGGGCACAAAAACGCCGGCAGGATGCCGGCGCGACGAGGATTACAGAAGAGCTAGGGCTTGAGTTTCGACGGCCGGGTTGTCGCCGAATGATTCTAGCCAGTGGACGTTGGGTTCTTTGCGGAACCACGTGAGTTGGCGCTTGGCGAATTGGCGCGTGGCTTTTTGAATTTCGAGAATTGTTTCTTCGAGTTTCAATTCGGCAGGATCTAGTTTTATATCAGCGGAGCCGCGTTTCGATTCATTCGATTCACCAGGGTAACGAGCTAGGATTTCGCGATAGCCGATGAAGGTGAATGGCTTGGCTTCGGGCGGGACGCCGGCGCGCAGGAGTTCGCGGACTTCGGCGGGCCAGCCGGCATCGAACATTTCGTGGACGCGCTTTTCGATGCGGGCGTAGAGAGCGGCGCGGGGCGGATGCAGGCCGATTTTTACGGGTGTGAAACCTTTGAGCGGGTCGCGGCCTTGCGCGTGAATTGCTCCGACGGGCTTTTTCGTGAGGAAGCGCATTTCAAGGGCGCGAATGATTTTTTGCGTGTCGCGCTCGCCGATGCGTGCGGCGGTATCGGGATCGAGTCGCCAGAGCATGCGATGGAGATGTTCGGCGCCGCTGCGCTTGGCGGAGTGCCGCAACCTTGTGCGCAATTCCTCGGAGCGCGCGGGCGCATCGGCGAGGCCTTCGAGAAGCGCACGGAGATAAAGGCCTGTGCCAGCGGTGACGATGGGGATGCGGCCGCGCGCGTGAATATCGCGCAAGACTTCCTCGGCGCGGTGGCGGTAGTCGCCGGCGGTGAATACGTCAGCGGGCTCGACGATGTCCATCATCCAGTGCGGAATTCCGTGGCGCTCGGATTCTGAGATTTTCGCGGTACCGATATTGAAGCGGCGATAGACCTGCGTGGAATCGCAGACGACGACTTCGCCGCCGAGTTTTTGCGCGAGGCGAATTCCGAGCGCGGACTTGCCAGAAGCCGTCGGGCCGAGAATCACCACCAGGCGCCCCGGAACGTTCATCCTCGAAAATTCCAGTAGCGAAAGAGAAGAATCGCGAGCACCAATGCGGCGAGAAGAAGCGCGCCGAGAACCTGCATGCGTTCGGGTTTCACTGGTAGTCGAGAGGGAGATTGTAGAGAAAGATGAATCGCAACTCGATGAACGGGCCGTTGAAGGCCGAGGGCAAAGGCTCGAAGGGGCTCGAGGCGCGAATGGAGGACAATGCCGCGCGATCGAGTGGCTCCTTGCCGGACGTGCGCGTGAGCGAGGGATCGGGCATCGGGACGTTGCCGTCTTTCATGATCTTGAATTGAATTACGACCATGCCTTTGTCGCCGAGGCGGGCGGATTCGGGAATGATGGCATACCAATTTCGCTGGACGGTGGCCAGCAGCCTGCGAAGGTAGGCATTGAAATCCACGCCCTGCGTGTCCGTCAGGATTTGAACGTTGTTGCCGAGCCGTCCGCCGCCACCGCCGCCTCCTCCACCACCCCCGCCACCGCCTCCGGGAATGCGACTTTCAGAGCCAAGCTGTGACCCGCCGCCGCCATTTTGAATTGCGTCGTGCACGGAATTTTCGAGGGCACGGCCGGGCGACATATTGTGAATGGAGAGATCCAATTTGCCGGGTTGCGGCTGGGTCGTGGGCTGGATGGGTTGAAGCGGCGTATCGTTCGCGGTCGGCTGGGTTGGCGTGGGCTTAGGTTGCGGCGATGACGGCAATTCGGTGACGGGCGGCGTGGGCGTCGGCTTCGCGACCACCGGACCGGGTGCAGGCGGTGGGAGCGGCGGCGCAACGCGATTGAGAGTCTTGGGGCTGATGCCGATGCCTGGGCCTGGGCGACCGGGAGCTTTATGAGGCGTTAGATTCGCGTCCGACGGCAGGTAGGTGATCATGCCGAGCTGCTGCCGCGCGGCGGCAATTTCCGCATCCGTCGGAACGTGCTTGAAAAATTCCGGCGACGAGAGCGCGAGAATGATGAGGGCGACGTGAACGCCGACGGAAAACATGCGCGAGAAATTGTTCCATTTGGCGTCGCGCTCTTCGTGGGGATCGACGAGGAGATTGACCTCGCCGGTGGTCATGACGTCGGGGTCAATGACGTCGAGACGATCGGCGGTTAGCGTGGGAAGCTCGTCGAGCTTGGCACGATCTTCGGCCGTGGGACGCTCGACGAGAGCCGGCACGACGGTGCGATCGTCGAGCGCGGTTTCGATTCGGCGCGCCGCGCCATTGCCGCCGCGAGGGTCAACGTGCCAGCCGCGCTGAATCAGCGAGCGGCCGACGATTACATCGAAGGGCACGTGATCGGGGATGTTGGATGTTGGGTCGAGCTGCTTGATAGGGAGATCGCGGGGGACGAAGGTGCGCTCGTCGAGCGTGGAGGAAAGACGGCGCGGCGCGGCCTTTTCTTCGCCCGGCTTGAACGGGCGGACATCCACTGGAACCAATGTGCGGGGAATCATCGAGCACCTTGAGGTGCGAAGGTACCGAGTTGGACGCGGCGGGCGTGTTCGAGGATGCCCGCCATGACTCGGTCGGCGAGTTCGAGGGCGCGGCGGGCGGCGGGGCCATCCACGCGTGGCAGGCGGCGCGTGCGGACCGATTCTAGAAAGGCGCGGAGCTCGGCGCGCAATGGCTCCTCGGGCTCGGACGGCACTTTTTCAAAATCGACGCGGGGCTCGGCTTCGTGAGTGAGGCCGGTACCGGGCTGGACGCGAACGCGCAGGACATCCTGGCGCGTGAAATCGAGTGAGATGTATTCGTGCTCCTGGAAGAAGCGCATCTTACGGACTTTTTCTGTGGAGACGCGGCTGGCGGTGAGATTGGCGACGGCGCCGGAAGCGAACTCGATTCGGGCGTGGGCGATGTCGACTTTGTCGGTCATCACGGGGATGCCGACGGCGCGGAGATCCGTGACGGGAGAATCGAGGAAGGCGAGGAGAATATCGAGATCGTGGATCATGAGGTCGTAGACGACGTCCACGTCGAGGCTGCGCGGCGAGAAGACGCCGAGGCGATGGATTTCGAAGAAGAGCGGGCGCGTTACGATTTTTTCCGCGGCGACGATGGCGGGATTGAAGCGCTCGAGATGTCCGACTTGCAGGATACGGCTGGAGCGCTGCGCGGCTGCGATCAGTGCGTCGGCTTCTTCAAGCGAGGCGGCGATTGGCTTTTCGACGAGGAGATCAATTCCCTGCTCGAGAAGGCGGGTGCCGATGCGGGCGTGTTCGATTGTTGGGACAGCCAGGCTCACGGCGTCCACGTTTCCGGCTAACGCGGAAATATCCGGGAGCACTTGCGTGCCGAATTCGGCGGCGACGGCTTTCGCGCGATCCGCGTTGATGTCCACGATTCCCGCGAGTGTGACTCCAGGCATTTCGCGGTAGACGCGGACGTGATTGCGGCCGAAATCGCCGACGCCGACGACGGCTACGCGGATGGGTTTCTCCGTCATTTCGCCGGCCTCGCTAAGGCGGCTATCGGAACTCCGGGCGCAAATGCTTGAATTGCGATTCCGGCGTCGTCGGCGGCGGCAATGAGGCGGTCGCGATCGAAGAGAAGCGTCTTGCCTGCGTCGAGAGCAAGTGCTGTGGCGTTCGAACGCTGCATGACATCAATAGTCTTCAGGCCGACTACGGGAACATCGAAGCGCATATCCTGCGTGGGCTTGCTCACTTTGACGACGACGATGCGCTGGCCGCTGGTGATTCGCGCGGCGCGCTCGATGGTTTCGTCGGTGCCTTCCATGGCTTCGATGGCGACGCAGGCGCGATCGCGGACGACGACGGTCTGGCCGAGATCGAGGGCGGCGATTTGCTGGGCGACGTGGCGGCCGTAGGTGATGTCGGCGGATTCGGATTGATCGGGCGAGCGGCGCGTGAGGATTCCTTCAGAGGGCAGGAGCGTACCGAGAAATTTCGTCGAGTCTACGAGTTCGATGCCTTCGTCATGCAGGACTCGGGCGACTGCGCCGATTAGCGAATCTGTGTTTTTTACGGGGAGCGAGAGGAGCAGCTTGGCAAGTTTCCAGTCGGGGCGAATCGCGCTGAATATTTTGTTGTGCTTTACCTGCCCGGCCATCACGGCGTGCTGCACGCCTTCCTGATGCAGCAATTCGATTGTCCGGCTGAGCTCGCCGAGGCTGACCCAGTGCAAACGGCCGGCGCGTTGCGCGAGTTCAGGCGAGGCTTCCTCCTTAATGGCGATGACGGCCATGTCAATGCCGCGGCTGCGCGCGCCTTCGAGCACGAGAAACGGAAAATCACCGTTGCCTGCGATGAGGCCCCAGTTCGTCGCGACCGCCGTCTCTGAATTCGCTGGCATATTCCTACTTGATGACTCCGTTTTTTGCGGACCCGATGAATTCTATTAGGTATTGGACGTCCGCCGATGCGGAGAGGGTTTCGCGCATCTTTTCGATGGCTTGCGTGGTGTTCAAATTGGAGCGCAGAAAGAAACGGAAAGCCTGTTCGAGAGAATCGAGGCGCTCGCGAGTGAAACCGGCGCGTTCGAGGCCGATGGTGTTGAGGCCGTAGCAGCGCGTCTCGCGGGGCGCGACAATTTTCGCGAATGGGAGCACATCCTGCGTGATCACAGTGTAGGCGCCGACGTAGGCGTGGCGGCCGATGCGGCAGAATTGCTGCACTGGCGAAAAAGCGCCGACGGTGGCGTGGTCGTCCACGATGACGTGGCCGGCGAGCGTGGCGCCATTGACGAAAATCGTATGGCTGCCGACCTGGCTATCGTGGCCGATGTGCGCGTAGGACATGATTAAATTGTGATTGCCCATGCGGGTGACGCTGCCGCCCTTCACGGTGCCGCGGCTCACGGTGCAAAATTCGCGAAAGGTGTTGTCGTCGCCGACTTCGAGCGAGACGCGCTGTCCGGCGTAGGTGAGGTCCTGCGGATCGCCGCCGACGACGGCGAAGGGATACAGGCGATTATTTTTTCCGAGGCGCGACGGGCCTTCGACGACGGCGTGATGATCGAGGATGCAGCCGTCGCCGAGTTCGACTTCGTCGCCGACGACCGCGAACGCGCCGATGCGGACTCCGGCACCGATCCGCACGTGCGGAGATACGATGGCATGGGGGTGAATTTCGATCACGGGCGCGTTTTCGTTTCTTTTCGCTTCTAGGATTTCACGGCGGCCGCGGGCAAAGTTTCGGCAGAGGATGGTTCGCGGTCCACCATTTTGCACATTAGAGTCGCCTCCGCCGCCAGTTCGCCGTTTACCGTGGCGCGGCCCGTCAGCTTGCAGAAGTCGCCGCGAAACGCGACGACAATGACCTCGACAATCAATTGGTCTCCGGGAACCACCGGCCGGCGGAAGCGCGCGTTATCAATGGCGACAAAATAGAGCAGCTTTTGATCGCGATCCTTGACCTCCTGAAGCAAGAGCAGGCCGCCGGTCTGCGCCATGGACTCGATGATCAGGACGCCCGGCATGATCGGCTGCGACGGGAAATGGCCGACGAAATAGTCTTCGTTGATGGTGACGTTTTTCACGCCGACAATGCGCTTCTTCGGCTCCATTTCCAGGATGGCGTCCACCATCAGGAATGGGTAGCGGTGCGGGAGAATTCTCTGGATGGCGTTGGTGTCGAGGATCATCGTGTTCCTCAGCGCGGATGCCGTGCCGGAAAATGGTTATGCACAACCCTCTAATTCTATACGAAAGGCCCTCCGGGCGAAACGATGCAGCAGTAGCTACGCCAAGCCTACATCGAATAGCGCCAGCCAATACTGCAGGGATTGCAGCGCGAATCCGCAAAGAATGAGCGCAATGCCTAATACGCCGAGCCAGCGCTGCGGAAGATTGTCAGCGTAATATTCGATGTAAGGAATGAACGTGGCGCAGACGGCGGTGACTATGCCTGTCACCAGTCCTACCCGGATGGCAAAGGACCACGCGTGATCCATGTGGTGGACGAAAGTGCTGCAAATAAGCGCCGCTCCGATGTACCCGAAGGTACGCAGGACACTTCCCCAAAACTGACGGCGCGTAAGGCGAGTCCGGCGAGACGCCTCATAATCAGTGGCTGGACGACTGCCGAAAGAGTAACCGAATATTTGACCAACCGCGATGAGAATGGCGAACGCGATCGCAAATTGGACGCCCAAACTCCTGTACAGTCCGACTCCGAAAGAGAATCCCCGGATGGCGGCGAACAGTCCTTCCCACGGCAGCGAATAATGACCGAGCCCACGCGCCATTCTATTCAGTTCAATCGAAATAGTGACACCGGCCGCAACACCGGTGACCAATCCAAAGAAGAGGCCCAGGCCGATGCCGTAGCCAAGGCAGAAGAGGACGGAGTAGGTTACCGCGCGAGTGAGCAGCCGCAACGGACCGTGCTGACCACCCAAAAGATCGTAAGCGAGATACAGGCTGCCCAGCACATCCAGACAGCTGCCGGCGACGCTGATGGCTGCCAGCGTATGGTGGTTCATTCGAGCATTGTACCGGGAACAGTTTGGGGTACGAGCGCGAATAATGGCGCACTCAAGAGGCCGCGGGGCACACACAAGCTAGGAATCCGATGGTGACGTCGCGGTACTATTTCGGGTGTACGCGCGTCAAAACCATCGATACTGGCTCTTGATGTGGTGTGACGCGAGCGGAGAGGATTGAATCGATGGGTACATTTTGGCAGGACATGCGCTACGGCGTGCGATCGCTTCGGAAGACGCCGGGGTTCACTTTGGTCGCTGTGTTGACGCTGGCGCTGGGGATTGGAGCGAACACGGCGATATTTACCGTGGTGAATGCAGTGCTGCTGCGTCCGCTGGCGTTCCAGGATCCGTCGCGAGTGGTGATGGTGCGGGAAAAGAGCCCGTACCCGACGTTCTCGACTTCTTACGAAAATTATAAGGATTGGCGCGACCAGAGCCATTCATTCGAATCCATGCAGGCGTCGTGCCTCGCGGGAATGACGCTGACCGGGATGGGCGAGCCGGAATTGCTCGCCGCGCGTTATACGACGGCCGGATTTTTTCCGCTGCTGGGCGTCACGCCGATCGCGGGCCGAAATTTTCTGCCTGAAGAGGATCGCGCGGAGGGCGCGCCCGTGGCGATTATCAGCTATGCGTTGTGGCAGCGGCGATTCGGAGGCTCGAAGGATTGGCTCGGTAAGTCGATCGAGCTCAGTTCAAAACCCTACACTCTGATCGGAGTCCTGCCGCCCAGTTTCCAATTTCTTCAGCCTGCGGATGTTTTCGTTCCATTTGAACCGTGGGCGAAGACTTTGCCCGACGACCGAAACTGGCATCCGGGAATCTTTGCGGTGGCGCGGCTGAGACGGGGCGCTACCATTCAGCAGGCGGACGCGGAGATGAAAGGAATCACGGCGCGGCTCGAGAAGCAGTATCCGGAATTCAACACGGGAATCAGCGCGGACGTGGTGACGTTGCAGGAGCAAGTGGTGCAGAACGTGAGGCCGGCGCTCGTCGTGCTGCTGTGCGCGGTCGGATTTATTTTATTGATTGCATGCGCAAACGTGGCGAATTTACTACTGGCGCGCGCGGCATCGCGAACGAAGGAAATCGCGATTCGGACGGCGCTGGGAGCGAGCCGCTTGCGCGTGGTTCGCCAGCTTCTTACCGAAAGCATTGTGATCGGCGTCCTCGGCGGCGGACTCGGACTCTGGATCGCGAGCCTGTCGCTCGATCCTTTGCTGCGGCTGTCGGCGGGCGCGCTCCCGGATGTGAGCGGAATCCACATCGATCGCTGGGTGCTGGCGTTCACGGTGGCGGCGTCGTTGTTGACGGGAATTTTGTTCGGGCTGCTGCCGGCGCTGCGAACTGCGAAACTCGATATTCGCGACACGCTGAATGAAAGCGGGCGGAGCTCCACGGGCGGAGCGGCAAATCATCGCTTGCGTTCCGGTCTGGTGATTTCGGAATTTGCAATTGCGATGCTGCTGCTCGTCGGCGCGGGACTTTTGCTGCGCAGCTTCGAACGAATGCAAACCGCGGCGGCGGGATTCGCGCCCGATCATCTTTTAGTCGCGGATGTTCCGCTCTCGAAGAACGCGTATCCGAAGCCGGAACAACGTTACGCATTTTTCGATCATTTGCTGGAGAGCGCCCGCGCGATTCCTGGCGTTCGTTCGGCGGGAGCCGCGTCGTTTCTGCCGATGAGCGGCAACGGATCGCTGATTCATTTCAATATTTACGGCCGGCCGCCGAAGAGTCCGCACGAATACATCGCCGCGGGCTATCGGACGATCTCCGAGGATTATTTGGAGACGCTCGGCGTCCCGCTAATGGCCGGAAGAACAATCAAGCGCACGGATGATGAGAAAGCGGCGGCGGCCGTGGTGGTGAACACGTCGTTCGCGAAAGAATATTTCGGCAGCGAATCGCCGCTGGGAAAACGCATGCAGATTGGCGCGACGCCGGATGAGTCGGTTCCGTGGATGGAGATCGTCGGAGTGGTGGGCGACGTGCGGCGGGGCCTGGCGACGGAGCCGCAGGCGGAAATGTATTTGCCGTACAAGCAAGCCGATGCGGTGCTGCCGGTGTTTGCGCTCTCGATCGTTCTGCGAACGGGCGTTGAGCCAGCGACCGAGGCTTCGGCATTGCGCGGCGTTCTCGGCGGGATCGACAAGAATCAGCCGCTTGTGAAAGTGCGCACGATGGAAGACAACATGACGGCATCGGCCGCGCAGCCGCGCTTTCGCACGTGGCTCCTTGGCCTCTTCGCGCTACTGGCGCTGTTGCTTTCGACGATTGGAATTTACGGCGTGATTTCGTACTCCGTCACGCAGCGGATTCATGAAATCGGAATTCGGATTGCGTTGGGCGCGCAGCCGAAGGAAGTATTTCGGCTGGTGACCGGGGAGGGACTGCGGTTAGCGCTCATCGGTGTGGCTTTGGGATTCGCGGCATCGCTCGCTCTGACGCGGGTGTTGCACAGTTTTCTTTATGAAATCAGCGCGATTGATCCAATTACTTACGTGACCGTTGCCGCGCTTCTGGTGGGAGTCGGGATTCTTGCGTCGTTTCTGCCGGCGCGGCGCGCGACTCGAGTTGATCCGTTGGTGGCGCTGCGGCACGAGTAGGGCGGCGAGATTGCGGCGCATGGGCGCGCCGAGCTTCGATGACGAGCGGGCGCTTGCCAACGCTTCGCGGAACGTAAGATAGTGCGGCATGCAGTTTTGGTTTGCGCACGGCACGGACGTTACGCTGCGCGAGCAGCTTGTTACACAAGTCGTGCTCGGCATTTTGTGCGGCGATCTAGCTCCCGGGCAGCGGCTTCCCAGCACTCGGGAACTTGCGCGGCGATTTCGACTCCATCCCAACACAATCAGCGCGGGCTACCGCCAATTAGAGCGCGAACGCTGGGTTGAATTCCGGCGCGGAAGCGGTGTCTATATCCGCGAGAGCAAGCCGAATGCGCCGCTTTCTTCCGCGCTGGCGCTCGATCAACTGATTGCCAATCTTTTTCGATCGGCGCGCGAACTGGGCGCTCCGCTCGGCGCTCTGCGCTTGCGGTTGCGCCAGTTTCTCGAATTGCAGCCACCCGATCATTTTCTATTGCTCGAGCCGGATGAAGAATTGCGGCGAATCGTCGCGGCGGAAATGCAGCAGGCCGTGAAGCTGCCGGTGCGAGGCTGCGACTTCGAGGATTGCCAGCGCGCCGGGAATTTGGATGGCGCGATTCCCGTGGTGCTCCCGAGCAAAACAAAAGATGCACGGCAAGCGCTTCCGGACGGAACTGAATTCCTGACGCTGCAGGTGAGATCCGTGCCGGCTTCTCTCGCGGAGTGGCTACCGGCGCCATCCGGCGCGCTCATTGGCATTGCATCGCGATGGCCGGGGTTTCTGAAATTGGCTCGTACGATATTGACGGCTGCGGGGTTCGATGCGGACAGCCTGGTGTTTCGAGACGCGCGAAAGAAAAATTGGCAGCGCGGATTGAAGGATACGGCTGCGGTCGTGTGCGATACCGTCGTCGCGGGCGAGCTGCCGAAAAACTCGCGCGCCATTCCCTTCTCTTTGCTTTCGGAATTTTCGCTCGCGGAGCTTCGGCAATACGAGGAATTCATCCGCCATCCGCCCGCCCCTTCGATGTGACAGTCACGAAAGTGTCATAAGCGGCAGCATTTGCGTGGACGTGTGCCGCTAGGATGCGCGTCCATGAGATACCTACGATTCGTTTCACTGATTCTCGTGTTCCACATCGTCGCGGCGAGCGCGCAGGCACAGACCGGCGATTGGCGAGCGGTGAGAAATCTTCCGCCCGGCGCGTACCTCTCCGTGAAAACTCATTACCGCTTCACTTGCATATTTCGCAATGCCACCGACGACAAACTGGTTTGCGGGCGGACTGGCCGGTTCATCGGCGAGGGCTCATCCGAGATGAAGGTCGCCCGCCAGGACGTGCGCGAGGTGCGCTTCGATCATATGGATCACGGCAACCCGGTAATCGGAGCGCTAATCGGCGGCGGACTTGGCGCCGTCGGCGGGGCCCGAGATGGCACGGGGGTCCGCGATCACGTCACGGGCGCGGTTCTCATCGGTGGCTTCGGCGCACTGCTTGGGGCTGGCATTGCGTGGGCCATTCCGATTTTTCACAGGACGATTATTTACAAGCGATAATTCGGCGGCGTGATGCGGGGCTAAGCTGGTAGCATACCGAGCGCCATGACGTTCTCGAAAATTTCTGCGTCATCTCTGCGTGCGATTCTCGAATACACTCGCGGGCGGGAGCGCGCGATTTTGCGATTGCTGCGCGAGCTCGTTGAAATTGAATCGCCCAGCAACGATAAAGCTGCGGTGGACCGTTGCGGGGCGCGAGTGGCGAAGGAATGGCGGAAGCGCGGCGGGGATGTGCGCATTTTGCGGAATGCTAAGCGCGGCGATATCGTTCGCGCGGAAATATCGCCTGCCTCGCACGCGCCTGCTTCGCGTGCGCATGCCAAAGTGCGCGGTCAGATTATGATTCTCGGGCACCTTGATACCGTTTATCCCATCGGCACTCTCGCGAAAATGCCGTTTCGCATTTCGGGCGGACGCGCGTGGGGGCCGGCTACGTTCGACATGAAGGGCGGGTTGGCGCTGGCGCTTTTTGCTGTTGATGCGCTAAGGGCGACGCGTGTGCCGTTCGGGCGAAAGCTGGTGTTTCTCTGGACGGGCGATGAAGAGATTGGGAGTGACGCGTCGCGGCGCGCGATTGCTGCCGAGGCGCGGCGAAGCGATTCCGTGCTGGTCCTCGAGCCGCCGTATGGGATTGATGGGCGCGCGAAGACGCGGCGCAAAGGAATCGGCGAGCTTGTGTTAGAAATTCACGGGCGCGCCGCGCATGCGGGGATTAATCCTGAAGAAGGCGTGAATGCCGCGCATGAATTGGCGTTTCAGATGGCGCGGCTGATCAAGATGAACGATCCGCGGCGCGGAATTACTGTGCAGGTTAACGTGATCTCGAGCGGCACCGGGGCGAATGTGGTTCCTGATTTTGCGCGCGCGGAAGTGGACGTGCGGTTCGCTCATGCCGCCGACGCGAAGGCTCTCGAAAAGAAGCTGCTCAGTTTGCGGCCGGTGATAAAGGGCGCGCGAATCGTGGTGCGCGGAGGGATGAACCGCCCGCCGCTCGAACGGACGTTTGCCGTTGAAGCGCTGTTTTATCACGCTCGAGGAATCGCGCGCGAATTGGGTTTCGAATTGGGAGAGGCGTCTACCGGTGGGGGATCGGATGGGAGTCTGACTGCAGCGATGGGCGTGCCGACGCTTGATGGAATGGGAGCGGTCGGTGATGGGGCGCACAGTCCGCGCGAATTCGTTTTCGTTCGTGCATTGACGCAGCGTGCTGCGCTTATTGCTGGCTTATTGGCGACTCTGTAAGAGTTGCAGTCGAAGTGCACGACGCCGGCTTGCTGGCGGCGGTTTGTTTACGGCGACATTGAGTCAAAAACGCCGGCCCTTCGAGGCTCAGGGTAAACAAGATGCCGGCGTTACGATTGCATGCTTGGCTCTTCCGCGCCCAACTGCAACGATGAATTCGCGACATCAGCGCAGGTATTCGTGGCGGAGATAGCTGGTGGTTTGCTCGGCGAGGCCGGCGTAACTCATGCGCAGCGAATCTCGCAGGGCGAGTTCGGTGGAGGGCTCGGTGGCGATGTGGTCGAGGAGCTTCTCGATGTCGCTCATGCCGCCTTCGCGGATGATGGATTCGACGGCGGCGAGCGACCACGCGTAGGAATATGTGGCTGAATCGCCCGAGAGGCCCATCCACGATCCTTCCATTTGCCCAAATGGTTCCGCGGCTTTTTTATCGGCGATTTGAACGAGCGCCGAAGCGGCGTCGCGGCTGCGGCGGCCCTCCATCCATTGCGCGAGACCTTCCTGAAGCCACGTGGGAGCGCGGCCGCGCGTTTTCTGGCCGACGAAGCTGTGGGTCAATTCGTGTTTGAGCACGCGGCTCAAATCGCTGGTCACCGACGTGAGTCCCTGCACGGGCACGCGGATGCGGCCGTCGTTGATGGCGCCGGCCCAGCCGGGCGCGCGTGTGATGTCGGCGAATGCTTCGTTCGTATAGAGAATCACGCCGATGCGTTCGGGAGGCGTGTAATCGAGTTGGGATTCGAGATCGCGAAAATGATTTTCGAGCACGTGCAGGATTTCGCGGGCGAGATCGGGGGCAGCCGCGCCGGAATATTTCAGTGAAAAATGCGAGGTCTCGCCCTCGCGATAGCCGGCTTCCTCCTCGCGATCGCGTTCCGCTTTGGCGAGCGCGCTGGCTACTTCTTCATCCGGGCGGAGTTGTTGGGCGCGTTTCCACTCGGCGACAGCCTGATCGAGTTTGTTCGCGCCGTAATACGCCCAGCCCATCAGTTTCGCCACGTCTGCGGAATCGGGCTCGACGCGGCGGGCATGCTCGAGCGGTTCCATCGCGGCGGTGAATTCACTTTCGCGAAGATCGATCATGGCGAGATTGAGTAGGAGAGGAACGCTATTCGGCGCGAACGTCAGAGCCTCACGGTAGTGCGCAGCGGCGCCATCGAGATCACCCTTGGCGAGCAGGAATTGCGCGGCAGCGTGGTGCGCGGCGGCCACTTTCGCGACGGCTGCGGGATCGCCGCCGCGCGCGTCAATTTCGAGATGGAAGAGATAGGCGGTATCCACCGAGCTATCGTGAATCGCGCCGGCCGCCGCGTCGGCGTATCCCGCGCCGACATCCACGCGAGGCGCACTGACCGGCGGCGCAGAATCAGCCAACGAGGTTGGCGCGAAATTGTTTCGTTCGATGCGGGCAACGATGGATTGCGGGATAGCGAGCTCGCCGGCGGGAGTTTCGTAGCTGACGCGGCCGTTGGCTTCGACGACATTCGAGGCCACGATGCGCCGGCCATTCTTCAGCACAATGGTATCCGCGGAAACCGCAGACACGGCAAACAATAGAAGTAGCGCGGCTGGCACTGCGAATCGCACGAAAGAAGTCTAGCAGAGCGCCAGAATCGGGTCCCGGCGCGGCTTGCCGCCCGATGCCCTACTTGTTACAGTCGAAACGATGCGTGTTTCATTTCGATTTGCGCTCGCGGTGGGGGTGCTCGTCACGTGCGTGTGCGCGCGAACCATCCAATCGACGATTCCGAGTTTTCAATCCGCGCAGGCACCCACAGATCCGAAAGCTCTTTACCAGGCACTGAACGAGCTGCGCGTGAATGGCTCGCGCGTGTTCAACGTTCGCGAACTGCATCTGAAGCGCAGCGCTTTCGACATCACATTAAATGAAGGCAAGTTGGCTTTCCTGAGGCCGCTCGACAATCGAGTTACGGGGGCCGTTTTCACCGGGCGCGGCAGCATCGTGGCGCTGCCTCGCGAAGTGGCGGAACGCAGATCTCTGGCGGAATTTCTCGGCGTGCCGATCCTCGATCTGCCTTTCTCACGCGCGTATCTGCGCTTCACGGACGACACGGCATCGGTTCTCGAGGGCCAATTGGAAGCCGCGAAGGCGGAGGTTGCGGGCGATCCGGCGTTTGCCGATGGCTGGAACACGGCGATCGCGAATTTGAATCCGGCGCATTCTGTGCGAATCATGTTCGACTGGCTCTCGAGCGATCCGCAGCCGTACTTTGCGGCGACGGTTGGGGGCTCGCGAGTGGGACCATTCGACGCGCTAGTCGACCGAAGGCTGACGGAGCCGGTCATGATTGGACAGCCGACTGCCGGAAGCAGGCCCGGGCACTACGACGTCTGGGCGTCATTTACGCCGCCCGACGTTCCCAGCGCGCCGGAAAGTGTATCGCCCGTGGCGTATCGGGTGGACACGACGATTGCCGAGGATCTCTCGCTTTCGGGCGACGCACATCTGGACCTTAAGGCGCGGCGGGATGGAGAACGGATGATACGCCTCGAGCTTTCACGCGCGCTCTCGGTGGAAAGCGTGTCGGCGGAAGGCGGGCCTGCGCTCACGTTTTTTCAAAATGAGGATTTGAGCCAGCAGGAAATCGCCTCACGCGGCAACGACGCGCTGTATGTCGTCCTGCCCACGGCCACTCGCGCACAGGGAGAGATTCAACTCGAGGTGAAATATCGAGGGAGCGTGATTAGCGACACGGGGAACGGCGTCTATTTCGTCGGGGACCGGGGAAGCTGGTATCCGCACGCGAGCCATGGGGGGCAATTCGCGCGATTCGATCTTACGTTTCGGTGGCCGCGAAAGCTGACGCTCGTGGCGACGGGCCACGAAACCGACGAGCGGGACGAGGGCGGGCGGCGCGTCGGGCACTGGATCACGCAGGTGCCGATCGCAGTGGCTGGATTCAATCTCGGCGAATACGAAAAAGAGAGCGCCGGTACGGGAAAGCCGGCAATTCAACTTTACGCGAACCATCAACTGGACGAATGGATTGTCGAGAGGCTGCGTTCGCACGCGATGTCGGACACAATGCGAATGACGGAAGGGACTGAAGGCGCCTCGCTCAAAGATCCATTCGGACAAATAATGTCGATCGCGCCGGGATCGCCGCCGAGTCCAGCGGGCGTGCTGAAACATTTGGGCGCTGTCTTCACCGACGGGATCCGATTTCTCGAAGGAATCAACGGGCCGTTCCCGTTCGACGAATTGGACGTCGCGCCGATTCCCGGGGATTTCGGGCAGGGATGGCCCGGGCTGGTCTATCTTTCGACGCTGGCGTATCTCCCGCGCGAGGCGCAAGAGGTCGCGGGAGTCAATCGGCGCGAACAGGATGAAATTGCGGAGCTGCTTCCCTTCCATGAAACGGCGCACCAATGGTGGGGCAACCAGTCCGCGGCGGCGAGCTATCGGGACGGATGGCTGTACGAGGCGATAGCGAATTACGAGGCGATGATGTACGCCGATAGCAAGAAGCCTGCCGGGCATGTTCTTACGACTTGGCTCAATCATTTCCGGACACAATTGCTTACGATCGCTTCCGGTGCGGAAGAGACGGACGAGGCGGCGGGCCCGCTCACGCTCGGCTACCGGCTGAATTCGTCGAAAACTCCGAGGGCTTACGAGGAAATCATCTACGGGAAAGGGACGTGGGTGATTCACATGCTGCGGGTGATGCTGCGCGAACCAAACGCCAAATCTCCCGATGCAAAATTCGAGCAAATGCTGCGATCGGCACTCGACGACCATCGCTTTCAGCCCATTACGACGAACGATTTGCAGCGTGCCGCCGAGAAGCGCATGACGCCGGCGATGGATCTCGAAGGCAATCACCGCCTCGATTGGTTTTTCGAAGAATGGGTACGCGACACGGGAATTCCGCACTATAGCGTCGAGTTTTCTACGCGGCCGCATGGACAGGAATTCCTGGTCAGCGGAAAACTAAAACAGGATGACGTGCCCGACTATTTCACCGAAGCGGTTCCGATCTACGCCACTCGCACGGGCGGAAAGCCCGCCTTGCTTGGAACAGTGATTACGACGAGCCCACAAACTTCCTTTCACTTCACGAGCGCATTCAAGCCGGGGAAAATCGTGATCGATCCGCAAAACACGATACTTTGCAAGCCAGAATAACGAGCGGCGCTTTGGGCTCGCGCAACTCTTTCCGTGTCAACAATATCCGTTGACCACATGACCAGCGTTTGCGGAGCGAGAAACAAATCCTCTATAATCGAGGCGGACTCAAAGAATGGGTCGAGCTCACTCGCAGCAAGGGACGGCTCGCAAGCGCAAAATGGTCGATATCGCTGATAAAATCCGGAAAAAACTGCTCGACGAAATCAAGACGCTCGAGTTCGAGTTCCATAACGAGCTGCCAAAAGAGTTGATGAAGGCCCGCGCTCACGGCGATCTCTCTGAAAACGCCGAATATAAGTACGCCAAGGAGCGCCAGTCTTTCGTCAGCGCACGACTCGGCCAGCTTCATCAACGCATGGCCGATCTGGCCATGCTGAATCTCGAAAGCCTCCCGAAAGATCGCGCTGCCTACGGATCACGCCTGCGGCTGCTGGACTTGAAGAAATCGCAGGAAGTGGAGTATAAGCTGGTTACTGCGGAAGAAGCCGACGCGGCGCATGGGATGATTTCGACGACGTCGCCGATCGGCAAGGCGCTCCTAGGCAAGAAAGTCGGCGACGAAATAACGGTGATAACGCCGGCGGGAACCAAGGAATTCGAAGTTGTGCGCCTTCAAACCATTTACGAAGAAGATTAGGAATTCGGGACGATGCTGACGCGACGCATCGCACAGCCGTTCCAATGGCTGCTCGAACGAATCGTCGCTGGCATTGCGGCGACGGGAGTCCCGCCGAATCTCCTCACCTGGTCAAGCCTCATCCTAAATCTCTGGGCGGGAATTCTGTTTGGCGCCGGGCGTTTTGCAGCCGCGAGCGGCATGATGATTTTCGCGGGATTCTTCGACATCGTGGACGGTCCCGTAGCGCGAAAGCAGGGGCGCGTCACCGTCTTCGGCGGATTTCTCGACTCGATCCTCGATCGTTATTCCGACTTGATTCTTTTTCTTGGCTTGCTGATTTACTACTCGCAAGTGAACCGGTTCGCGTACGCGTGTCTTGCCGGGATCGCGATGTCGGGCGCGGTAATGGTGAGCTACGCGAGGGCGCGCGCGGAGTCGTTGATTGGCAAAGTCGAGGTAGGATTCTGGGAGCGGCCCGAACGCATTGTGCTGATGATTATCGGCGGGCTGGCGAACCGAATGCCGCTGGCCCTCTGGGTCCTCGCCATCGGCCCGAACATTACCGTGATTCACCGGATCATTTACACGTGGCAGCGCACGAAGTCCGAGCCTGAGGCGGATGAAGCGGCCATCGCTCAGGCAAACGCGCAACGGGAAATCAGCGCCGCGCGCGACGTGCGCGACGCCCCGGCGCTCATCAGCCGCACGGCACATCGAGGAGGGTAGCGGTGCATCCGCGTTTGCTCGCCGTTGTTGGCGTAATTATTTTCTGTGCAGGGCTCGATCTGCTCTGGCAATCGCGGCGGGAAGCGGCGTTCTGGTTTGCGTCTTACATGCACGTGTTTCGCTCTGTTCTCCGCGAGCAAAAATCGCCTGCTTCTTCCTTTACACCGGAAGCTGCGCCGCCAAGATCGCACAAGACGCTGGCGATGCTTCTGGGCATGGGGCTCGCGGTAGCGGGTCCGCTGCTGATCGCTTTGAGCCTGACCTTGATCCTCTATCCAAAGCTCTAGTGGCCGAAACTCTAGCGGACTCCAACACTCTCACTTGAAACCTTCTCTTATCGTTCACGGCGGCGCGTGGAATATCCCCGACGTTGCGGTTGAGGATTGCCGTAACGGTTGCCGGCGCGCGCTCGAAGCAGGCTGGGCGATTCTCTCTGAGGGTGGCGCGGCGCTTGATGCGGTCGAAGCGGCGATTGTGGTTCTCGAAGACGATCCGACATTTGATGCGGGAATTGGGTCGCATTTGAATCGCGATGGGAAGATCGAGCTCGACGCGATTGTCATGGACGGCGCGACGTTGAAGGCAGGAGCTGTGGCAGCCGTCGAGCGCATCCGTAATCCGATTCGGCTGGCGCGCAGCGTCCTCGAATCGAGCGAGCATATGATGCTGGTCGGCGAGGGCGCGGAGCAATTTGCGCGCGAGCAGGGATTCACGCTGTGCGATCCCGAGGAACTCGTTCTTGATCGCGAGCGCATGGCGTGGCGGCGCTGCCGCGAGGACCAGCATGCCGCGGAATTCCATGTGGATCACGCGATGGGAACGGTGGGCGCGGTGGCGATGGATTCGCGCGGAAATCTTTTCGCGGGAACTTCGACGGGAGGAACATGCTGCAAGCATGCCGGGCGCGTGGGCGATTCGCCGCTGATTGGATGCGGGTGCTACGCGGATGCAGAGGCGGGCGGCGTTTCGTGCACGGGGCTTGGCGAAGCCATCATGCGCATCGTGATGGCGAAAACCGCGGTGGAAATTTTGCGCGCGGGGAAATCGCCGCAAGCGGCGGCTGAGGCATGCACGAATTTGTTGCTCAAACGCGGGCACGGCACTGGAGGATTAATTCTCCTCGATAAGAATGGCGCGCCGGGTTTTGCGTTTAACACGGCGCGCATGGCGTTTGGCTACGCCGCGCTGGATGGCGCGTTCGTCGTCGCTCCATAGCAAACGTCTGCGGCGTGTATCATTTGTCCGCGAGAGACATCCAACTTACTGCCATCGGCGTATATTTCTAAAAGTGAGATGGTTGAGGTGCTTATGATCCGGCGTGATTTTCTATTTGGCGCAGCGGCGTTCGCGGGTATCGCAGCGGTTTCCTGGCGGCATCCGAGTTGGTTCGGACTGGGCGCGGGTCCAGGGCCAGTTTCGTCAGCGCCCAGTTCGTCAGCTAATGACAAGAATGCAAAGCCAGGACTCGTCACTATCGTTCAATTCGATGATGCGGGCAAAAAGCTCGGTGTGGTGACGATTGCGAAGGTCGTGAAGACCGATGCCGAATGGCGCGCGCAGTTGACGGCGAATCAATACGACATCACGCGCCGCGCGGACACTGAGATCGCATTCACCGGCGAGGGCTACAATCGCCACGACAAAGGCGTCTATCGCTGCGTTTGCTGTGCCAATGCGCTCTACAGCTCCGACACGAAATACGATTCAGGGACGGGTTGGCCGAGTTTCTGGGCGCCGATCGCTAAAGAAAATATCGTGGGCCGCGGAGACAACAGTTTGATGATGTCGCGTACGGAAGTGGCGTGCACGCTATGCGACGCGCATCTCGGGCACGTGTTCGATGATGGACCGCAGCCGACGGGATTGCGTTATTGCATGAATGCCGCGGCGATGCATTTCATTCCGGCAAAGGTGTGAGGTCGAGGCAACTGTAGCGCCGCACCGATCTTCGTGCGGCATTTTGTAGAGAAAAGTACCGGACGAAACCCGGTCCGGCGCTACACGGACCGCCACGGCGGCCGCCATTCTGTGTTGGGTCTCGACACCCGCCTCCATTCTATTGTGGCGGAACCAGAAAAGGGATACTCCTCCACTGCGGAACACAGGCCTTTTCTCACCGGGTTCATCCAGATGTACCACGCCACGCCGTCCATCGAATCCGACGTGCGGAGGATATGATCGTAGAATTTCCCCTGCCATAGCTTCACATTCCGCCGCATCCGGACGACAGTTGAAGTGCGCCTCTTCAAACGCGACGTTAGAGTCAGAAGATCGCAGCCGTGGTCGACGCCTTCAAACAGAATGTGCACGTGATCAGGCATCACGGTCCAAGCATGCAATGCAAATCTGTGGGCCGCCGCGTGTTTCTCGATTTCTCTGACGAGCCATTTCGCAAACCGTATATTGCGAAAGAAAGGTCGGCGTTGATAACAACAGAGCGTGAGGAAATAGACGCGTCGACCGCGATACTGATCTGCAGGCAAACGAATATTCTTTCGGCGGAATTCCATGGTTCTGGATTCTACAGTGGATTCTACACCTGTAGCGCCGGACCAGGTCTCGTCCGGCGAGGTTATCGGGCGACGAACCCGCACCCTTACTCGATTGCACGATTCTCGCCCCGGAATGCCGCACGAAAATCGGTGCGGCGCTACACGTGAAGAGCAACCGTCAGGACGGTGCTAGGCGAGGGCAGTGCGGGCGGCCTCTACTGTGGCGAATGTAGGGAAGAGGCTTTCGACATTGCTCATCTTGAGGAGTGCGCGGCACTTGTCGTTCAATCCGACGAGGGCGAGTTTGCGGCCGCCAGTTTTGTAGTGAAGAAAGATGGAAATCAGAGCGCCTAGCCCCGCTGAATCCACGAACGGCACATTGGTAAAATCAAGAACCAATACTTGGGCGGTCTCAGCCCGAAGTCCACTTTGAAAGTCCGCGGTCGTTGCCATTACGAGAGGCCCGTGCAGATGAAGGACGAGCGGCCCGGCGGGCGTGCTTTCGCTGCGCGTCAGTGAAAGCTTTGGACTATTCATAAGCTCAGAACTATACGCAGGCGGCGGCGCGGGGTTGGTTACATTCATGTTACAGCCCGGTTAAAGCTGCGTGACGCCTTAGGCGCGCGTCAATTTTTCGATCAACGCGCGGTGCTGCGGGAAGAGGCCGGTCAGCTGGTCGCGCGTGGCCAGCTCGAAATCTTCGAAGTCGAAGCCGGGCGCCATCGTGCAGCCCACCAGCGCGAAGGATTGGCTGTCTTTAACACGCGCGCCGAACCAGAAGCCTGCCTTGACGACGCCTTGAAACGATTCGCCGGATTCGGGATCGCCGCCGAGAAGAATCTCCGAAGCGCGGCCGTCCGGATCGATCAAATGAATGACTAGCGCGCTGCCTGCATAGAAGTGCCACACCTCGTCGGATTGAAGCCGGTGGAATGCGGAGAAGTTCGAACCATCCACCAGGAAATAGATTGCCGTGGACGCGAGCCGCGGCCCTTTGAATCCCGGCGGCAGCGCGCTCTGCGCAATCAGCAAAGGGGATGCGTACGTCGAGCGATAGTATCCGCCCTCCGGGTGCTTCGTGAGATTCAATCGGGAGATCCAATACGCAGCATCTCGCATCAACGCGTCCTCAGTTACCAATCGAGATGATCTACCAACGGGGCCAAAATTGAAATCCGGCCACCGATGGTCCAAATATTTGGCGGATTATTGAACGGGGCGTAACCGTGTGTTAGCATCCCGGTTCTCACAGGGGACGATGTGCATGATTGTTCCTCACGACTTACTGCAGTTGAGCGATTCCTCCCAGCAGCAAACACCCGAGGCAAACCATGAAAACTTATGCGACCAGTGCAATCCGTAACGTTGGCATTGTAGGCCACGGCGATACGGGGAAAACGCAGCTCGTATCGTCGTTGCTGTTCACTGCGGGGATGACGCCGCGTCTCGGCAAAGTGGCCGAAGGCTCGACGGTCACCGATTGGGACGAAGAAGAAATTGCGCGTAAGATTACCATTCACACCGGGCTTGCATTTGCTGAATGGACGCCACCGGGCCAATCCGAAAAACTCAAAATTAATTTCCTCGATACTCCGGGCTACAGCACTTTTATCAACGACACGAAGGCTTCTCTTGTAGCGGCCGATGCCGCGCTGATCGTCGTCGACGCCGTGGCGGGCGTGCAGGTGGTGACCGAAAAGGTCTGGGACTACGCCACCGAGTACGATATTCCGCGCGCGTTCGTGATCAATTGGATGGACCGCGAGCTGGCGAGCTTCGAACGGGCGATGCAATCGCTCGATCAAGTGTTCGGCCGGGGCGTGGTGCCCGTGCAACTGCCGATCGGGCAGGAAAAAGGATTCAAGGGCGTGATCGATCTCGTGACGATGCAGGCGCTCTCGTACACGCCCGACGGCGACGGCAAAGCAAAGGCCGGCGAAATTCCCGCCGAGTGCGCAGAAGAAGCGAAGGCAGCGCACGAGAAATTGGTCGAGATCGTTGCGGAAGGCGACGACGCGCTGATGCAGGAATTCTTCGACGAAGGCACGTTGCCGGTGGATGATCTGAAAAAGGGGCTGCGCGACGCGGTCCAGGCGAAGCGAATCTTTCCCGTGCTGCTGAGCTCGGCGCTGCACAATATTGGCAGCGACGCGATCATGAACTTTATCGCCGAGATTTTGCCGGCGCCGGATGTCCGCAAGGTCGCGTCGGGGCACAAGCAGCCGGATAAGAAGGGCGATGCGATCGATCGCAAGATTGCCACCAGCGAGCCGGTGTCGATCTTCGTCTACAAGACGCTCGCCGATCCTTTCGCCGGGCGCATCAGTTATTTCAAAGTGATGTCGGGCATTTTGAAAAACGACGTGACGCTTCCGAACTACAACCGGAATTCGCAGGAGCGCTTCCAGCACATCCACGCCATGCAAGGCAAGACGGCGCTCGAAATCCCGGAGCTTGATGCGGGCGATCTCGGCGCCGTGGCCAAGCTGAAGGATACGCTGACGAACGACACGCTCGGCGACAAGGCCGCGCCGATTTATTATCCGCCGGCGCGGATTCCCGAACCTTCCATCACGTTTGCGATCGAGCCGAAAACGCGAGCGGACGAAGACCGCATCGGAGTGGCGATTCACAAAATTCTCGAAGAGGATCCGGCGCTGCGATTCAGCCGCGATCCACAGACGAAGGAATTTCTGTTGTCCGGCTCGGGACAGCAGCACATCGAAGTCGTCGTCGCGAAATTGCGCAAGCGCTATCACGTCGAATTGACGCTCAAGCCGCCCAAGGTGCCGTATCGCGAGACGATTCGCGGCAAGGCCGACGCGGAAGGCAAGCATAAGAAGCAGACCGGAGGCCACGGCCAGTTCGGAGTGTGCCGGATTAAGCTCGAACCATTGCCGCGCGGCGCCGGTGTCGAATTTGTGGACGACGTCTTCGGCGGCGCGATTCCGAAGAACTGGATTCCCTCGGTCGAGAAAGGACTTCGCGATTCCGCCGAGCGCGGCTTCCTCGCCGGATTTCCCGTCGTGGATTTCCGCGCGATCCTTTACGACGGAAAATATCATGACGTCGATTCGTCGGACATGGCGTTCAAAATTGCCGGATCGCTGGCGTTCAAGGAAGGGATGAAGCAGGCGCGCCCGGCGCTGCTCGAACCGATCATGCACGTCGAGGTGTATGCGCCCGAGCAATACTCCGGCGACCTGATGGGCCATTTGAGCGGGCGGCGCGGAAGAATCAGCGGAAGCGAGACGCGCGGGGCGAGCGTCAACATCAAGGCGCAAGTGCCGCTGTCGGAGATGCTGAGCTACGCGAACGAGTTGACTTCCATGACGCAGGGCCGCGGGAGCTATTCGATGGAATTTTCGCACTACGATTTCCTGCCGGCCGAACTTGCCGAGAAAGTGATCGCCGCGCACAAGCCGCACGCCACCGAGGAAGACGAGCACGCCGCATCCGCCTAGCGGAACAGTGTTACGAAGTGATGAATAACGGTAGCTACGACGTAGCAATCCATACTACCCAGCATGCACAATCAGAGAGCGAGGATGACTGGGAATTGAGCCCCATCGTTAGCGTTCCCTTCGAGCTCAGCTCAGATCTTCGGATTGATGCTCTGGACAGTGAGACAGCCAAGTGGATTCTTCAGCATGGCGATCCAACGATGTCTGGCGGACCGCATCCGGCTCTGCAATTTGGTCAGCGCTACTCATTCATAAGAGAAATTCGCCACCAAGTTGGTCCGTTCCGATGGGACGAGGATTCACGGCTCATGAGGTGTATAGCGTTGTCGCGCCTTGTTCACCCAACCTCGATTTCGTTTCGTTATGCTGCGCACGTCAACGCTGGCCCCAATTCACATGCCATAGAGATATTCCAAGCGGATTTGCGAGGGGTCAGCATCGATACCTTTATCGCGGAGCCGATAGCGCGCGACTGGCTCACAGAGCCCGAGGCGGCTAAGCTCGGTCAGCTGATCGCCATGCTAGATAAGCGCCGGCTACCGGAGCGGGTGACACGAGCGCTCTGGTATCACGAATATGCCGCAAGAACATACTATCTCGAGGTCCGATGGCCAGTTGTCGCGACGGCGCTAGAGGCACTGATCCACACAGACAGGAGGCATACGACGTATCAGTTTGTAGCCAGGACGTCTGCCCTCGCGAAACATCTCGGCGTATCCGGGTTTTCGGAGTCACTGGCCTCCCAAGCGTACGATCACAGGTCTCAAATTTCGCACGGTCAGAAGCTAGAGGACCTGAGTGATGAACTCCGGGGTGTCTATGGCGCAATGGAAACGACACTACGTAACGCCTTACTAAGGGCGATCGAAGACGAGAACTTTCGAGAGACCTTCTCGACGGATGATTCGATTCGTCAGAACTGGAAAATTTGACTCGCGAGAAACAAGTCCCGCACATCTTTCGCGTGCGTAACGTTCCACCCAAATTGGCGCTTGCGTGAGCTGAAGGGCCAGTCCATTCTCGATTCACCATGAAAAAAACGCCTAAGCGCTGGGGAGACTCGACGACCGCGATTCACCACGGCGAGAAACGGCACGGCATCGGCGCGGCGGTCGGGACGACGATCTCGCGGACCTCGAATTTCACGTTCGCGAGCACAGCGGAGATGAAGCTCTGGGCCGAAGGCAAGAGCTCGGCCTACATCTACTCGCGCTACGGAAATCCCACGCTGACGACCGCGGAAGTGAAGCTCGCGGCGCTCGAAGGTGCGGAAGCAGCGGTGATGGCCGCGTCGGGAATGGCGGCGATATCAAGCACGCTGCTGGCGGTGCTGAGCTCCGGCGATGAATTGATCGCCACGAGGCAAGTATATGGCGGATCGTACCGGCTGATGCGCGACACATTTCCGCGCCTCGGGATCGTCGTGCGGCACGTCGAATCCGATCTTGCGGGTATGGAGGAACTCGTTACCGCCAAGACGAAGGCGCTCTACATCGAGACGCCGACGAATCCCACGTTGCGGATCGTGGACGTTGAGAAGGCGGCGGCCTTCGCGAAAAAGCACGGCCTGGTTTCGATCATTGACGGCACATTCGCGAGCCCAGTGCTTCAGAAGCCCATCGAGATGGGGTTCGACGTGGTCGTGCACAGCGCCACGAAATACCTGGCCGGGCATTCCGACGTAATTGCCGGCGCGGCGGCGGGCAGCCGGAAGTGGATTCACCACGTTCGCGAAAATATTATCCATCTGGGCGGCTCGATGGATCCCGAGGCGGCGTTCCTCGTGATTCGAGGCATGAAGACCTTGGAAGTCCGCGTAAAGAAGCAGTGCGAGAACGCCATGATCGTGGCCAAATATCTCGAGGGGCACCGGAAGGTCAAGCGCGTGCATTATCCGGGATTGGCGTCGCATCCCGATCACAAGCTGGCGAAAAGACAAATGCGCGGCTTCGGAGCCATGCTGGCGTTCGATCTCGAGGCCGGTTTGCCCGCGGCGCGGCGTTTCTGCGACAAGGTGCGATTGTTCCTTCTCGCGGCGAGCCTCGGCGGCGTTGAATCGCTGGTGATCCTGCCGATTTACACTTCGCATTACGGATTGTCGCTCGAGG
>Ga0302324_100002572_pt1 | contig 41661 bp, 33 predicted proteins | sample Palsa_T0_1_FD_201949 | JGI IMG/M metagenome (GOLD analysis project Ga0302324, IMG submission 201949) | Peat permafrost microbial communities from Stordalen Mire near Abisko, Sweden - Palsa_T0_1 | ecosystem: Environmental > Terrestrial > Soil > Palsa > Peat permafrost | place: Sweden: Abisko...
ATCACCAGCAATCGTTCGCTGACGCCCCATCGGACGCCGCTGAAATAGAAGAGCGAGGTTCCCCCGCCCAGCACGATTGCGCCGAGGTGATTCTGGCGCATCAGCCGTTGGGCACGCTCCACGCGAGCCAGTCGTTCGTAGTTAGGGATCGGCCGGGCTTCAGCGCGCCGGTTTTTCAGCGCGGCGATCGCGGGCGTGTCCGCGAAGGCGAACGCGGGTCCGGCGGCGGCCAAACAAGCCGTACGCATTAGACCACGACGGGTGAGCATCGTGGTCTATCGTAGCATTCGCGACCGCCGACTTTCGCTCGCCTTAAGGTACGCGCGGCTTCAGAGTCTGCGTGAAAACTACCCATTGCGTCCATATATCATGGATCGCTGAAGTCCTGACTACCATAGCGTGTGGTCGCACGAGGGCGATTTCGAGTTTTCACACTGACTCTTCAGCCGCGTTTTTGTATCCCGGTACACGCGGCTTCAAAAAGCCACGTTTTCGCCAAATCGGGGTCACACTTTTCGCCCCGTGGGCGATCAGGATCTCGCTGCGGCGGTCAGAAAGCCGGACCATGCGGCAGCGTGCAAGACTGGCCCTCGTCGAACGCCGGGAAAAACGCGGCTCGAAGCCGCGTGTACCGTCCCGCAGCTCGCCGCCGGTCTTAGCGTCTTCCCTCGGCTACGTGCCCTCGCCCGTCGCGCATTTCATTTCCTTTAAAGTGATCTATCTTGTCGAGATGCCTGGCGGGATCAGGTTTCTCGCCAGCCTGCGGCATTGGGCCTTTGTACCCATGGTCCGGATGGAAACGGTTATCTACGTGGCCCCGAAAGTTGGCGGCGCCATGAAACCACGGGCCAGCGCCGATGAAGACCCCGCCTACAAACCATTCCGGGCCGTAGTAGCCGTAGGGAGCACAGGCGTACGGGGGCACATCATAGTAGCCGTAAGGGCACACCGGGGCTGGTCCAACTTCGACGGCGACCTGCGCCTCCATTTTGGGAGCCGTCACCGTGAAAGCGATCACCGACAAGAAGATTCCGGCAACAGCAGCTAGTGCAAGATATTTGAGTCTGTTCATACATTGTCCTTTACATTTGGGGTGCGCCATCGCACGCCCTCTGAAAGTTAGACTCAACAGATGAACCGCCGTTTCATGCGCGCAACGGGCAAGCGCCGCGCGGGGATTCTAAACAGGCGAGCTGGTTGACGCGCGATTGCGACTGCCTTTCTCCTGCTTGGGTGGCGTCTGCTGGCCGCCGGGGAGAGTTGGGTCCGGCAGTTTAGCTACGGCTAATTTGACAAGGCTGAGAGGACCGGTTGTGTCTGGCAGAGCGGGAGGCTTGAGCTGTCTCTCGCGGAAGCGAAAGGCCGACGTTAAGTTTCCAAAAGTGCGCCGGCGCCAGTCGCTGATATTAGGCTCGCGGACACCGGTGAAAGCCTCCAGAAACTGAAGCACGGAGGTGTGATCGAATGGCTCGCTCGATACCCAGCCTCCCGCGGTCCAAGGTGACACAAGAATGCACGGGACCCTGAATCCGGCGCCGATCGGGAGTCCTTCCGCGAACTCGTGAGGCGTGCCATCCGGAGCAACCGGCGGTGGAACGTGGTCAAAGAGTCCGTCGTTCTCGTCGTAGTTGAGGATGAACACCGTCTTCGCCCACACGTCGGGGTTGGCCGCGATAGCATCGATCTTGCTCGCTACAAACGCCGCGCCATCGGCGGGCATGAAGGCTGGATGTTCAGACTGAAAACCAGTGGGGATGATCCAGGAGACGGTTGGCAACTTGTCGTGCTTGGCGTCGTATTCGAACTGGCCTTCCGGGTCGGTCTGCGCGCCCCTTAGGTAGAGTGGCGAGCCAGCTTTGGCCTGCTGGAAGACCTTGAAATTCGTCATCATATTGCAGCCGAAATTGTCCTTCTCCTGATACACTTTCCAACTCACCCCGGCTGCCTGTAATCGTTCGGGATAAGTGGTCCACCTGTAGCCACCGGCGGGAGCGTTGTTGCTGAGGATGGGCCCACCGTTCAAACCGTCCGGGTCAATCGTACCGGTCATCAGATACGTCCGGTTTGGCCAAGTGGGGCCGAAGACGGAACAGTGGTAGGCGTCGCAGATGGTGAACGCCTCGGCCAGCGCGAACTGGAACGGGATGTCCGATCGCTTGTAATAACCCATGACATACGGGCCATTCACTCCATCCGCCTTGCGATGCGCGGGCAGCCATCGATCCATGCGGCCGCCGTTCCACGCCTCGTGCTGCACCGCCCAGGCATGGCTGGTGGAAGGAATCTTCTGCGCGCTGCTGGCGTGAGTGTCCAGATGAAAGGGCAGCAGATAGCCCTTGGGATTCTCCACGTCGGGCTGGTAGAACACGGATTGTCCAGTAGACAGCTTCAGTGCGTCCGGATCGTCGAACCCGCGCACGCCGGCCAATGTCCCGAAATAGTGATCAAACGACCGGTTTTCCTGCATGAGGATCACGACGTGTTTGATCTCGCCGAGCGAACTGCTCCGCGGTTGCTGCTGTGCCAGCATGCGCCGAACGTTGGGAGGCATGAGTGCCGCGGCCGCTGCCGATGCGATCCCCGCCGCGCCCTTCAACAGCCGGCGGCGGGTGAGAGCCGCTCTGGTAATTCGAGAGTCTGGATTAGGTGGTTGCTCCATGTCCAGCGCTACGCGATCAAGTCGTGCAGCACATTCCCGGCAACGTCGGTTAATCGGAAATCTCTGCCGCTATAGCGGTAGGTCAGCTTTTTGTGGTCGACTCCCATCAGGTACAGGATGGTCGCATGAATGTCGTGGACGTGCACCGGTTTTTCGATGGCTTTGAACCCGAAATCATCCGTGGCGCCGTAGATCGTCCCGCCTTTCACCGCGCCGCCTGCCAGCCACATCGTAAACCCGAACGGATTGTGATCGCGCCCCCGTTTCACGCCGCCGCCGTTCATGCCGCCGACTTCGCGCACCGGAGTGCGCCCGAATTCCGATCCGCACACGACCAGCGTGTCTTTCCACAGGCCGCGGCTCTTGAGATCCTTGATCACGGCGGCGAAAGCCTGATCCGAATTTTTGGCGTTGATCTTGTGGCCCAAGATATCCGCATGAGCGTCCCAAGGGTCGCCCTTTGAATAATAGAGCTGCACCATGCGAACGCCTTTTTCCACCAGGCGAACAGCCGTGAGAGCTCCTCGCGCGACATCGCCCGGCCCATAAAGATCCAGCGTCGCCTGGGACTCTTTGCGAATGTCGAAAACCTCGGGTGCTTCGGTCTGCATCCGGTAGCCGACTTCCATCGACTGGATGACAGCTTCCACTTGTTGGTCGGTGCCGGCATCTTCGGCGCGGATTTTCTCCAGCTGCTGGAGTAAATCGAGTTCGCGGCGCTGCTCCACCAGAGAGAACTTTGGATTGTTGACGTAGTTGAGAATCTTTTTGGGATCGAAGTTTTTCTCAACCACGATTGGCTTGGGTTTCCCGTCCTTGTCCATGGCCGCTTTGTCACGCTCTTCGGGCATGTCAGTGGGCATGCCGTCGGGACCAAGCTTCGTGACCTTATTGGAAATGTAGGTGCCCTGATTAATGGCGGGCAGAAAGCCGTTACTCCACAGCGGCGGTCCGACAGTGGTCGGTATATCCGGACATAGAACGACGTAACCGGGCAGGTTCTGGTTTTCCGTGCCCAAGCCGTAAGTGATCCAGGCGCCCACCGACGGACGGCCGGCTTGATTGGCGCCCGTATTCAGCATCAGGCAAGACGGTTCATGATTCGGAATTTCCGTGTATACCGAACGCACCCAGCAAATATCGTCGACGACTTCGGAAAGGTGCGGCCACAGATCACTGACATCCATGCCGCACTGGCCGTGCTTGGCGAACGTATATGGCGATTTCATCAGCTCGCCGGTCCTGCGTTCGGTGGAGATGGAACCGCCGGGCATCGGCTGTCCATCGTACTTGTCGAGCATCGGCTTGGGATCAAAGGCGTCGATGGTCGACAAGCCGCCATTCATGAAGAGGAAAATGACGCGCTTGACCTTCTGTGGATAATCGAGCGTGGCCACGCCTCCGGCGCCCGTCAGACCGGCTCTTGCCATGGAATTGCCCAACATTCCGGCAAACGCCATCATCCCGAAACCGTTGCCGACGCGGCGCAATGCGTCTCGTCTTGTCACCGGCTGCCGTTGCTTGTGATCGAACATGCGTTGCACCTTTAGTTGATAAAAATGAATTCCGTGGAACTTAGTAACACCTTCGCGTAGCGGCCCCACACGGACGGCTCATACTTCACCTCCGGTTTCGGAGGTGGTCCCTTGTGGTGTGGCCCGTACATGCCTGCCAGCATGCCCATGCCCATGTCTGCATCGGCGGCCGCATCGGGAGCGGCGCCTTCTCCTTCCGTTGGAGTTTCGGCTTCCGCGGGCGGAGCTTCAGCCGCGGCATCGGAAGCTGCCTTATCTGCTTTGTCTTTGGCCTCGTCCTTCGGTTTGTTCTTGTCTTCCTCGTACTCTTTCGCCGGCTCGGCGTGCAGATACGCGAGGCCGATCTGAATCTCCTGTTCGCTGGGCAAACGGCCGTAGGTCAAGCTGTAAATCTTGCGAATGCGCGCTCGATTATCCGGTTCAGCCGCCACTCGCTTGGCCAACGCTTCGGCTTCCAACTGAACGAAGTCGCTGTTCATCAGAAAAAGCCGCTGTAACGGAACGGTCGTGGTGAAGCGTTTCTCGGCGCTGATGTTAGGCGGCGGAAAATCGAACAACTGTAAATAGGCGTCCAGCTTGTAGCGGCTGACTTTGCCATACACTGTGCGCCCTTTGAAATCAGGAGTAAGTTCCTCGGAAGGCCCTCCGATCATGGTGTCCAGATTGCCTGCGACATCCAGAATCGAGTCGCGAATCTGCTCCGCGTCCATGCGCTTGCGATTCGCGCGCCAGTAAAGCCGGTTACCCGAATCCTTTTCGAAATCCAGTTTATTGTTCTCGGTACTCAGTTGATAAGTCGCGCTGAGCATGATGTCACGCTGCAGCTTCTTGATCGACATACCATCTTTGACGAAGGTCCGGGCGAGATATTCGAGCAACTCCGGATTGGTGGGCCGCTCGCCGCCGAAACCGAAATTGCTTGGGGTATCGACAATGCCGGTTCCGAAGTGCCCTTTCCAGATTCGATTCACGATAACCCGCATGGCGATGGGCTGGTTCACAATCAGGTTCGCCAGTTGCATGCGGCCACTGCCTTCCGTGAGAGGCACCGGATCGCCATCCGACAACACACTCAGAAAATGCCGCGGCACTTCAGGCCCGAGGTTCTCCGGGTTCCCTCGAAGCGCCAGTTGGATATTCACCGGCTTCTCGGCGTCTTTTACGCCATGAATGAACGGGTAGGACGGGTCGAGCTTTTTGTGCAGCGCCGCGATGTCGTCCTGAATCGACTTCAGACGAGCCTGCGTTTCGGGTCCGAGTCTGGATTCAAGTCCCCAGCCGCGGAACAAAAGCACTCCGGGTTTCGGCTTGCGATCCATGCTGGCTTGCGGATCCTCGGAGTCCTTCAGCTCGTGCTCGAAAATTTCAACCCAGAAGTTCGTCACGTCATCAGGCAGAACTTTGAAGCGAATTAACGCTCCGGGGTTGAAGTCCTTGTTCGAAACAAAGTTGCTGGGCTTGTCGGTGCGCTTCTTGGGTTTTGTGCCATCCAGGTCCTTCGCCTCCAAGACTTTGTTTTGAGCATCCAGGTCGTTCTTCTGCAGCATCACCTGCTCAATCTCATCCTGAAATTGTTGGGCGAGCTTCTTGGCCTCGGCCTTGGTGCCGCCGTCCTTCTTGATCATGGCCTGCCAGGCGTCTTTGTTCTTGTATTTGTCGGTCGGCTTGGCCATGTACTTGATCCATCGCTCCATCAATTCGTAATCAAGTTTCCGCGCCTCCACTACCTCCGACATTTCCTTCTTTTCCTTGCCGGTCACTTCCCAGACGCCTTCCAGATAATTCGCCGTTTGCAAAGCGAGCGAGCGGGAGAGCTCGTTGGAAGCATCCTCGGTCATCTCTTTCGCGATCTCTTCTTTCTGGTCAAGCTCATCCTGCAATTTCAGGTAATCGGCGACGACTTTCTGCGGCGCGCGCGGATATTCTTCATAAACAGCATTGAAAAAGACTCCGGCCAGAGCATAGTAGTCGGTCTGCGGAATAGGATCGTATTTGTGATCGTGGCAGCGCGCGCAAGCGACGGTCAGGCCAAGAAAACCGCGGCTGACCACATCCACTCGATCGTGACGCTCATCGGCGCGCGTCACTTCGTTGGAGCCATTATCGTAATACCAAGGTCCGAGCCCGAGGAAACCGGTCGCGGGCAGCGCTTTGTAGCGGGTCTTCGCGTCCATCAGATCGCCCGCCAGTTGCGCTTTGACAAACTGATCGTAGGGCATGTCGTCGTTAAACGCCTGAATCACCCAATCGCGATACGCCCAGGCGTTGGGATAGGGCCGGTAGCCTCTGGGGAAGGGGTTCAGACTGCGATAGTCGTCCTCGCCATAACGCGCCACATCGAGCCACATTCTGCCCCAGCGCTCGCCATAGCGAGGCGATGCGAGCAGCCGGTCCACCACCTTCTCGAAGGCGTCGGGCGCTGTGTCTTTTTCAAACGCCGCGATTTCTTCAGGCGTCGGAGGCAGGCCGATCAGGTCAAGCGTGGCGCGGCGAAGCAGATCCGATTTTGCAGCAGGTCCGACAGGCTTCAGGCCTTCCTTCTCTAAACGCGCCAAAACGAACCGATCTATGTCGTTCTTGGCCCATTTTGTATCCTTAACGGCCGGTATTGGCGCGTCCTGAAGGGGTTTGAACGACCAAAAAGCGCGGCGCTCGGGGGAGATGGTGTACTTTCCGGGGCCGCTGGCAATGGACGTCGCCGAACTCTTCGGCCATACCGCGCCAGCCTTCACCCAAGCTTCGAGCACCGCGATTTCCGGGTCGCTCAGCTTGCCGCCCAGCGGCATTTTCAAGCCTGGATCGGTCTGCTTAATCGCGGTAATCAGACGACTCTTGCCGGGGTCGCCGGGAACAACATCCACGCCCCGCATGCCGCCCTTCTTCATCGCTTCTTCGCTGTCCAGGCGGAGTCCTCCCAAGCCGGACTCGGCATGGCACGAAAAGCAATTGTTGGCGAGGACCGGGCGTACTTTGGTTTCGAAAAAATCCGGATCAGCCGCGTTGGGGGTCTGGGCCGGCAGCAAACTCGTCGCCGAAAGAAGCAAGAGTATTCCGATGGCAGTGTGTTTCATAGAGGTTCTCAGCGGCCACGGAGCGCGGTTCAGGAGAAAGTCGGACGGGGCCTACTCAGAAAGTATTATAAACGAACCCTCCCTTCGGCTACAATGAAAACTCCCCGTTGGCGATGCGTATCCCGATTGGAATTCTCACGGTTGTTTCTGCGGTCTTGGTGGCATCGCCCGCTACCCCGCCGGCGAAACTGGGCATTCGAACGCCGGGGGTTCAGATTCCGTTCTCTAGTCTGAAACCCGAGGCCACCTTTCAAACGCCGGACCGGCCGGGTTGGATTTTCTTTTCGACTGACGTATTCGTTCCCGCAAAAGACCGGCTCGACAAGATCGATGTGAAAACAAACAAAACCGGCGACCCGGTGGCCGGTCTCAACAAGCCATGCGGCGGTATGGTTTCGGCTTTCGGAAGCCTTTGGGTACCGGCGTGCGGCGATGGAACGCTGGCCCGGATCGATCCGAAGACATTCAAGGTCACCGCCACGATTGCGTCGGGGACGGCCGACATACCAGGTTCGCTCGCCGCCAACGCCGATAGCATCTGGCTGTTAACCGACGCGAAGACCACTTTGTCCCGCATCGATCCCGATCAAAATGCCGTCGTTGGCGAAATGCGCGTACCGGCAGGTTGCGGCGGCCTGACGTTCGGCGAGACGGCGCTGTGGCTGGCTTGTCCGAACGAAAGCAAAGTGCTGCGCATCAATCCCGCGACCAATCTGGTGGAGAAGGTGATTGACGTTTCCGCGCATCCGCAAGCGCTGGCGGTTGGCGGGACTTCAATCTGGGTGCTGTGCGAAAAGGACGGAATGGTCGACCGCATCGATCCGAAGACGAACAAGGTGTCGAAGTCCATTGAGTTGGACGTGCCTGGCGCGAAGGGCGCGATCACGTTCGGCGAAGGCTCGGTGTGGGTAACGCTGACGGGGTTTCCCCTTACACGGATCGATCCGCAATCGGAGACCGTTGCGCAGCAGTTCTTCGGCGCGGGCGGCGGTGGCGCAATTCTGACCAGCCCGGGCGCGATCTGGCTGTCGAATCCGGACGCCGGAACGCTGCTGCGAATCGATCCGAAGCGCGTTCTGGCGACGCTGGCCGAGTAGCTATCGAGCGGAACGCGCCGTCTTCGACGACATCTGCTTCACTCTGAGCTTCACAATTCTTTCGATCAGGGGGTAAGGGATCGGCAGATCGAGTGGAAATCGAAGATTGCCTTTCTCTCCTGCATAGGCTGAGATCGCTCTGGCCAGCTTTGCATCGCCCCGCACCGGCGGATAGAACCCGATGTGCTTCTTGAATGCAGCGAAGTACACCAAAGCACCGCCCAGAGTAAACGCCGGCATACTGTAGCTGATGGTCTCTCGCGCGTCTGGCGCGGCGTTCCTGATCGTCAACCGGATCTTTTCGAGGATCGCCTGAACTTCTGGCGAAAACGATGCGATGTATTCGTCAATGCTGTTGGGCCTAGCCCGGCTCTTGGGCGTAGCCCGAGCGTTTGCCATGATTCCACCTGCGTCGAGATTTCGCTTGACAATAACAACTTGGTTATATAACATGTCGATTATATAGCATCGGATCAAAAATGCAAACTCTCGATGCAGCCTTTTCCGCGTTGTCAGACCCAACACGACGGGCGATCCTGGCCCGGCTTGCCGAAGGCGAAGCGACCGTGATGGAACTGGTAGAACCGTTCGAAATGACGCAGCCCGCGATCTCGCGACACCTGAAAGTGCTGGAAAACGCGGGGCTTATCGTCCGGCGGCTGGAGGGCACCAAGCGCCCTGCCCGGTTGGCCAAGGCAGGCATTGAACCTATCGATCAATGGCTTGGGATGCTGCGAGACGCTTTAGCGAAAAACTACGACCGGCTGGACAAGGTCCTGGCGGACATGACTGAAAGAAAGGATACGCGATGACGACGATGGCTAAACTGACGCTTACAACTGAAGCCGATAAATATGTTGTTGTTAAAAGGCATTTCGCTGCACCACCCGAGGCGGTGTACCGCGCGCACACGGAGCCGGAACTGATTCAGAAATGGCTGCTCGGCCCGGACGGGTGGACGATGCCCGTTTGTATCAGCGAGGCGCGACGAAACGGAAAGTTTCGATACGAGTGGACGAACGCCAAGGGCCACGGATTCCACGTGACCGGCGAATATCTGGAGCTGGAGCCTTTCAGCAGGATCGTGCATGTAGAGCGAATGTTTTTGCCCGACCCCACGCCGGACAACCACGTTGAAACCAGGTTTGATCCGGACGGCGATGGTACGTTGATGACAATACGCATGACCCTGCCCGACGCCGAAACGCGTGCGCGCATGCTCGCGACCGGCATGGAGCGCGGGATGGAAGCGAGCTACGTTCGGCTAGAAGGCATCATTTAGGCTGGGAACGTCGCGTAACTCGGCGCGTCTCGGAACAACCGTGAACACTATGGGCAACGCTGCTCAAGCTCGGCCTTCAAGGCTGTCCACGTCACGTCGTTAGATCGATCTTGGTCAAGCGAGGTCAAGCGGCTCTCAAGCTCCGCTTGCTGCGCGCTCGTCAAAGGAAGTTTATCGTCAGGCAGACTGTCCCAAAGCTGGGCAATCAGCGCGATTCGTTCGGGCGGTGACAGACGAACGATCTCTTCGGGAGTGAGCAATACCATACTCTGAGGATACGCAATTACTGCTTGAAAATGCTCTTCGGGATCATGCCGTGGACGCCCTTGGTCCCGTCGACTAGCTGCGTGATGTCGAAATCAACGGCGACGCTGGCCAGCATGTAGGCATCCTCGCGCGTCAGCTTCTTCTCGTTCACCAGGAAATCGAGGGTCTCATGGACCGCGATCTTGGTGGCCTCCGTCAAGTCCGGATCGAGTCCCATGGTGATCCAGTGCGTGGACGTCTCCGCGCGCGGCCATTTCAGATGCATATCCTTATGCAGGATGAATTGGAACACGCCGGTCAGCGAAGTCTCCATGGCTGTGATGTCCACCTCTCCGTTCCCCATGCCGGCGTGGCCATCGCCGACCTCGAACAGCGCGCCGCGCGCATGCACCGGAATGAACAAAGTGGTTCCGGCCACCAGTTCTTTGTTGTCCAGGTTGCCGGCGTGAATACCCGGCGGAGCGCTGTCAAGCTTACCGGCGCTTTCCGGCGGAGCCACGCCCATGCTGCCGAAGAACGGTTTGAGAGGAAGCTCAATGCCCGGAGCAAAGATCCCCACCTTGCGCGCACGGTCCAAGGGAATGATCTTGGTCTTGGCGCCTTCGAACTCATCTGGCAAAAATCCCGAGCCCTTGCGAAAGGTGTTAAAGGCGAACGGAACGTCCATGCGGATTTCGCGAATCCGCACCTCCAACACGTCGCCGGGTTCGGCGCCCTCAATGGCTAAGGGCCCGGTCAATAAATGGGGGCCGGGGCCGCGCTGATTCTGGGGAATCTCATTGTATAGAGTCCGCAGGGCGGTTGGGACTTGGTCGGGCGCGAGGCCGGCCTGCTCCAGCCGCTCGGGATTTCCGGAGACGGTTTGGATCTCGACCACATCGCCGGATCGAATGGTCAGCACTGGTTTTGCGGCCGACCAATAGTAGCCCCAGGCGACGGTCTGTGGCGTGACTTTCAAGCTGTAATCGGCCGCCGGGAGCCGCGCGTCAGCACAAATGAGAAAACCGCCGAGCAGCAGCAGGAGACGTGATTCCATGCGTAATAATGTACACCACGGGTCGCGATAATGCGCTAAACTTGTGTGAACGAGTTCGCCACGCCTGCTAACTCGGGTCCCTCCCCGTCGGACACCCTTGTAATCCAAATGAAGATCCACCCGCTTTTTTACTTCTCGGCTATAGCCGCGTTAGGCGCCACTCACGCCGACAGTCCGGAACTAAAAGCCGTACAGCATCCGATGTCGGAGTTGCACGCGATTGCGAAGTTTTCCATTCCAGGATCTCCGGACTGGGTCGCCATCGGCGGCAGCGTTTGGATTTCGAACAACCCGAAGAACAATATTTCGCAACTTGATCCCAAGACCAACCAGGTTGGCGCGGTGATTACAGTGGCGAAGAAGCCCTGCTCCGGATTAGCAATCGCATTCGATAGTATCTGGGTGCCGATATGCAGCGACGGATCGGTTCAGCGCGTGGATCCAAAGTCGCAACAGGTTGTCGCGTCCATTCCTTCGGGCGTTGCGAACACGGAAGGCGGAATTACCGCCGGGGGAGGCAGTGTCTGGATGCCCTCCGACGCCGCGGGCGTGTTGTCGCGGATCGATCCGGCGACCGACAAGGTGGTGTCTAAGATTTTAATTCCGGACGGTTCTTTTACGGCGGCGTTTGACTCGGGCTCTGTGTGGATCACCAGCACCAAGAACAACCTCCTGACCCGCGTGGACGCGAAAACCGAAAAGGTGATCGTCAAGATTCCGGTTGGACCGTCGCCGCGATTCCTGGCGACTGGGCTGGGCGGCATCTGGACTTTAAATCAAGGCGACGGCAGCGTCACACGCGTGGATCCCGCCACCAACAAGGTCTCCGCGACCATTGAAGTCGGCGTGCCTGGCCCGGGAGGCGACATCGCGGTGGGAGAGGGAGCGGTTTGGGTAAGTGCTATCGGCAAGCCGCTGTCGAAGATCGATCCGGCCACTAATCGAGTGGTCACACAATACGTGGGAAAAGGCGGCGACGCATTACGAGTGGGCCTCGGGTCGCTGTGGCTCTCCAATCACGAGCTTCATGAAGTATGGAGAATAGACCCGAAGGGTCTGTAAGAGAAATGGATTCGAAGGGTCTCTGAGATGAAGTACGCCATCGTATCTCTTTTGACTTTGGCTTCCGCGTTTGCGCAGACGCCTCCGTCCACGGTGGAGCCCGACTTCTTCGAGAACAAAGTGCGGCCGGTGCTGGCGGAAAACTGCTACGACTGCCACACCGCGGCGGAAATGGGCGGACTGCGCGTCGACTCTCGCGAGCGCTTGTTGCAAGGCGGCAAATCGGGACCGGCGGTGATGCCGGGAGATCCAGACAAAAGCCTGTTGATCAAAGCTGTGCGGCAGAGTGGCGACCTAAAAATGCCGAAGGGCGGGAAGCTGAAACCCGCGGAGATTCAAGCCCTCGCGGACTGGGTCAAGATGGGCGCGCCGTGGCCGGAAGCCAAAGCAGCCGCGGTGCAGAGTTCGCCCGTCAAGGTGATCACGCCGGAACAACGCGCGTTCTGGTCGTTTCAGCCGCTGAAGGATCCGGCCATTCCGGCTGTCAAAGAAAAATCCTGGGCGAAAACAAATATCGACCATTTTGTGCTTGCCAAGCTTGAAGCCAAAGGGATGAAACCCGTTGGGCCCGCCGACCGGAGGGCGCTGATTCGCCGCGTCACCTTGGACCTGACCGGCTTGCCGCCCACGCCGGAGGAAGTTGACGCCTTCGTCAGCGACAAGTCGGCCAACGCGTACGAAAAAGTGATCGATCGGCTGCTTGCGTCGCCGCGTTATGGCGAGCGGTGGGGGCGCCATTGGCTGGATGTGGCGCGCTACGCAGAGGACGACGTGAGAGGGCTGGATCCCAAGGATCGAGGCTATATGCCGTTCCAAGGCGCGTACGTTTACCGCGACTGGGTGATCCAGGCATTCAACAACGACCTGTCTTACGACCGTTTCATCAAGGCACAGCTCGCTGGGGATCTCTTGGATGGACAGCTTCGCGATAAAGCGGTTGCAGGCACGGCGATGCTGGGCCAAGGCCCGTGGTGGTGGGATCAGGCGGAGCCGGTGCAAGGCCGCGCCGACGAACGCAACGAGCGCATCGACATGGTGACGCGCGGAATGCTGGGGCTCACCGTGGCTTGCGCTCGCTGCCACGATCACAAGTACGATCCGATCTCGCAAAAGGATTATTACTCGCTGGCGGCCGTGTTCTTAAACACTACTTATCACGAATACCCAGCGACGTCTCCCGCTGAAATGGCGGTTTGGGAGAAGCAGCAGAAAATCATCGACGACAAAGAAGAAGCCCTCGATGATTTCATGGAGAAGCAAAGCGATTTATACGCGCAGATGCTGGCGCAAAAGACCTCCAAGTATCTGGTGGCCGCGTGGCAAGTGAGCGGCGAGCCGAAGAAAACGGTGGCCGAAGCCGCGGTGGATCAAAAGGTCGACCCGGAGATGCTGGAGCGCTGGATCAAGTTTCTGGCCAGGCCGCCCAAGCATTATTCGTACCTGCGTGATTGGCAGGACATGGTGAAGGCCGGCGGCACCCTGGAGCAAGCGCAGTTCCTGGCGGACGATTTTCAGAATCTGGTTCTAGCGGTGGCGGTGGAAGCAGCGGCGCTCAAGGAAGAAAACGACATCATCAAGGCCAAAGCGGGAGTTCGCAAGAAGCCGCGCCGGGACTCCTATCCGAACGAGTTCGAAACAAATGATCAATTCTGCCCCGGCTGCGACCTGGAACTGAAGACCATGCCGATTGAGCGAACGAATTTGTACCTGGACGTGTATAAGGCAGATCAGGAATCGGAAAACGATCAGAAGCCAGATCCGGGTTTGTTGTCGTTGCAAGATTGGGCGCTGGAGCGCCATTTTTCGGCCGAGGTAGCCGAGCACGTCGCGGCGTTGCGTGCCGAGATCGATGCGTTGAAGAAAGCTCAAGCGCCATACCCGTTCCTGCACGGCGCCGGCGACACGAAGACCGTGCAGACCATGCACGTCAACGTGCGCGGCAATCCGCACACGCCGGGCGACCCGGTTCCGGAACGTTTTCTGGCGGTTTTGTCGCCGCCCGATCCTAAGCCGTTTTCCAACGGCAGCGGCCGTTTGGAGCTGGCGGAGGCAATCGTGGCGAGCCCGCTGGCGGCGCGCGTGATCGTCAACCGGGTGTGGAAGTGGCACTTCGGATCGGGCATCGTGGATACGCCGGACAATTTCGGCAAAATGGGCGATCCGCCATCCGATCCGGAGCTGCTGGATTATCTGGCGGCAAGCTTCGTCAAGAATGGCATGTCGATCAAGAAGCTGCACCGCGAGATTCTGCTGTCGTCGGTGTATCAACTCAGCACCGAATCATCCGCGGAGAACGCCGAAAAGGATGGGGCTAACAGGCTATATTGGCGCGCTAATCGCCAGCGCCTGGATGCCGAGGCCATCCGTGATTCGCTGCTGTTCGTTTCGGGATCGCTGGACCTCAAGAAAGCCGGCGGACCATCCACCGACTTTGCAGACGACAACTTCCGCCGCACTGTTTATTGCAAGATCAGCCGTTATCGGCTGGACAATTTCCTGCAGGTGTTCGATTATCCGAATCCATCTTTCACCGCCGAGCAGCGCTTCACCACCAATGTCCCTCTGCAACGCCTGTATTTCATGAACAGCAGTTTTGTCTACAAGCAAGCGGAGGCGTTGGCCAAGCGCGTGAACGACGAAGCCAGCGACACGGCGCGGATTCAGAAGGTCTATCGCATCCTGTTTGGACGCGCGCCCAGCGAAGCGGAAATGAAGGCGGGCATCGAGTTCTTCGAGGCGCATCCGGAGGCTCCCGGCGAGCAGGTGGCCGGCCAGCCATCCACGGCGTGGAAAGAATACGCGCGCGTGCTGCTGAGCTCGAATGAATTTGAGTTTGTGAATTAGGAGAAACAACGATGTTGCATTTACCGGCTCGCAGGCCGCTCTCGCGGCGTGAAGCGCTGTGCAGGATGGGCAGCGGATTTGGAATGCTCAGCTTCGCCAGCCTGGTGGGTGAATCGCTCGCCAAAGCTGACGCGACACCTGTGCAAGGAGTTCCGAGCGCGCGCATTCCTAATTTCACGCCCAAGGCCAAGCACGTCATTTTCCTGTTCATGAACGGCGGGGCGTCGCAGATTGACACCTTCGATTACAAGCCGATGCTCGAAAAATACGACGGCCAGCCGCTGCCGGGCGCCATACCCGATCACGAGCGCAAGACCGGTAATCTCATGCGCTCGCCATTTACGTTCAAGAAATACGGCAAGAGCGGAATTGAAGTGAGCGAGGTTTTCCCACTGTTGGGCGAGTGCGTCGACGACATGTGCATGATTCGATCGATGTACACCGACATTCCCAATCACGAGCCTTCCATGCTTATGATGAACGTCGGCCACATTCAACCTGGGCGCCCGTCCATGGGCTCTTGGCTGACCTATGGCCTGGGTACCGAGAACAAAAACTTGCCCGGCTTCGTGGTGCTGTGCCCCGAGGTGCCCACCACCGTTGGGCCGCCGTTATGGAACTCAGCGTTTCTTCCGCCGGTCTACCAGGGAACATTCATTTCCGACAATGTCCGCGACAAGAAATTCGATCCGGAAAAACTAATCCCCAACATCCGCAATGATAAATTCGATTTGAAGCAGCAACAGAGCGAGCTGGATTTGCTGAACAAGCTCGATCGCTTGCAGATGGAGCAGGAGCACGCCGACGATCCTCAGCTCGACGCCACGTTGCAGTCCATGGAAACCGCTTACCGGATGCAAACTGAAGCGCCGGATGTCTTCGATGTGCGCAAAGAGAGCGAAGCCACCATCAAGCTGTACGGCGAGGGAAGTACCGCGCGAGGCTGCCTGACCGCCGCTCGTCTCATCGAGCGTGGAGTCCGCATGGTGCAAGTGTATTACGCCAAGGGCGATCCCTGGGACCATCATTTCGACATCGAGCTGCATCGCAAGACCGGCAAGGATTCCGATCAGCCGTTCGCGGCCCTCATCAAGGATTTGAAATCGCGCGGGCTATTAGACGAGACGCTGATCGTGTGCGGCTCCGAGTTCGGCCGTACGCCGGTGGTAGAGGTGGGCAGCGGATTCATGGGCGGCCAGGTACACAATGGCCGCGATCACAATCCCCACGGATTCACCGTCTGGCTGGCCGGCGGCGGTGTCAAGGGCGGCATGACTTATGGCGCGACGGACGATTTCGGCTGGAAGACCGTCGACAAGCCCGTCCACGTGCATGATCTGCATGCGACTATTTTGTATCTGATGGGCATCGATCACACCAAGCTGACGTACCGCTACAGCGGCCGCGACTTCCGGCTGACCGATGTGGCTGGAAACGTGATCCACGATATCATTGCTTGACTTCTTCTGGGGCCTGACTTCTTCCGAGGCCTGACATCATCCGGGCTGAGATGCGCCGGGCTGAGATGCGCCGGGCTGAGATGCGCCGGGCTGAGATGCGCCGGGCTGAGATGCGCCGGGCTGAGATGCGCCGGGCTCAGATGCGCCGGGCTCAGATTCGCCTTGACACCGCGTCTGGCGGAAGTATAATTGGGAATCTGCCATGTGGGGTTCCGAAGGTGCAAGTGTATCTCTAGTGCGGCTTGGTTAACTCCGCACCGCCCCGCAGTCTAACTAGACTCTTCGACGAGTTTTCGTTGCCGCAACGATTCGCGGCCCTCTCGCCTCAGTCGGCGCCCGAGCCTGTCGCTCCATGCTGACTTTCAAATTTTCAAATTGTGAGGAGAGGCACATGTTTACGAGGAGTCTTCTAAGGCGTTCCTGGCGAAATCTTTTGGCGGGACTGTGCTTGCTGGCCGCGGTCTCCATGGTCACACTCTCGACGCTCCACGCACAATCCACCAGTTCGTTGCACGGCGTTGTCTCGGACGCGCAAGGAGGCGTGGTCCCGGGCGCAGTGGTTGCCCTGAGCAGTGCGGCTACCGGAGCTTCGCGGCAGGTTGTTACCGACAACACGGGAAACTATCAGTTCCTCCAGGAAATGCCGGGCGAATTCACGTTGACTGTCACCAAGCCGGGCTTCTCGCAAGCAACGCGCGAGCGCGTAGTGCTGCAGGTCAATACCTCCGCGACCATCAACGTGCAATTGGAAGTGGGGACCACCGGTCAAACGGTCAATGTCACGGCTGAAACCTCGATGGTCAGCACCTCGGATGCCTCCATCGGCAATGCGTTCACGGAGCATTCGATTCGGCAGTTGCCGCTGGACACGCGCAACGTCGTTGAACTGTTGAGCCTGCAGCCAGGCGTTACGTCCACCGGTGAAGTGATGGGATCGCGGCGCGATCAGAATAACATTATCCTCGACGGCGTGGACGTAAACGACAACGAGAACTCGGGTATCGCCGGAGGCGAACTCGGATCCCAGCAGGGCTCCAACGCCACCGGCCAGAACAACATCGCCGGCTTCAATTCCGTGTTGCCGATCCCTCTGGATTCCGTGCAGGAGTTTCGCGTGACCGTGGCCGGCCAGGGCGCTGACGAGGGCCGTTCATCGGGCGGGCAGGTAGTGCTCATCACCAAAAGCGGCACCAATCAATTGCACGGCTCGGCATACGAATACAACCGCAACACGGTTACCGCGGCCAACAGTTGGTTTAACGATCGCGACGGCGTTCCTGTCACGCCTCTGAACCGCAACCAGTTCGGCGCATCACTCGGAGGACGGATTAAGAAGGACCGCATATTTTACTTTTTCAATTACGAGCGACGGATCGATGCCAGTTCTCAGGCCGTGGAGCGCCAAGTTCCCACCGAAAGCCTGAAACAAGGCACCTTGACATTTGCCGACGTCAACGGAAATACTTACACGCTCGGCCCATCCGCGATCCAACAGATCGACCCTCTGCATATTGGAGTCAATCAGGCTTATCTGAACATCCTGAAGCAATACCCGGTTGGCAACGATCCAGCTTATGGATTTGACGGTGGACTCAATTTCACCGGCTTCCGCTTTAATGCGCCGGATGCGTTGGATAATCGCGCCTATGTAGGGAAGATGGATTTCATTCTGGACAGCGCCGCCAAGCAAACACTCTCGGTCCGGGGTACGTTATCGAACTCTAATCAAGATCAACCTAACGCTCTGGCGCAGTTTCCCGGGCAGCAACCTGCCAGCGAACTCTTGAACAACAGCAAAGGGATAGCGGCCACCTATACCGCTATCTTGACGCCGACCTTAATCAACAACCTTACTTTCGGCTACACTCGCCAGGGCTTGGCTTCCTCAGGAGTACCCGGGGATGGGTTCCAGTTGTACCCACTCGATATGCTGTCGAACTATAATGCGCGCGCTAACGGGCGTATTCTGCCTGTCGACAACGTCGTTGACACGCTGACGTGGACCAAAGGTAAGCACACCATCACCACCGGCCTGAATTTCCGCATCATGACGAATAACAAATTCACCTACTCGCAGTCGTACCCGAGCTATGGATTCAGCACCAACGTGGCAGTGGGATTAGGCGAGGATATCTACACAGACCTCACCAACTACATGGTGAAGCAAACCGGCAATGCCAACTTCCAGCTCGCCAATACGTTCAGCGATGCGTCGGCGATGGGAATATTGCTGGGCTTGGTCAACTACACTTCAATCACCTACCAGGTCGGAAAGGGCGGCACGTTGCTTCCGCAAGGAGCACCCGATGTGCGCGCCTTCTCGATGCGTGAGTACGAGGGATTCTTCAGCGATCAGTGGCGCTTGTCGCGCGAATTGACCCTAACGCTGGGCTTGCGTTACACCAATGATCGGCCGCCGTATGAGGCGAACGGGCTGCAAGTGGCTCCCAACGTCGGGCTGAACCAATACTTCGGGGAGCGCGATTATCTCGGATCGATTGGCGTTCCTTCCAACGCCATGCCCAACGCGATCCTGAGCTACAACCTCAATGGTCCCGTCAACGGCAAGCCGAGCTGGTGGAACCCCAACGACAACAACTTCGGTCCGCGGTTTGCGTTGGCGTACAGCCCCAAGGATCGCGGCGGGCTGCTACAAAAGGTCTTCGGCAACGGTGGCGTCTTCCGTGTGGGCGGCGCCATCCTTTACGATCGCTTTGGCAGCGAACTGATTACGCAGTTCGACCAGTTCGGTTCGTTTGGTTTGGCGACCCAGCTGAACAACCCAGTCTCCTATACCTTCACCACCTCGCCGCGCTACAACGGCAGTCTGCCGGCGTTCCCGACCGCTCCCGCCGCGGGCTTCCCCTACACTCCGCCCGACGTCTACGGGATCGTCGGCGAGTTCCAGGGAATTTATCCTGACCTAAAGTCTCCCTATTCCATCCTGATGAACGCGTCGTTCTCGCGCCAATTGCCGGGCAAACTAACATTGGAGGTCGCGTATACCGGCAGACTTTCCCGCAGGCTGCTGCTGCAAGGAGACGTCTACACTCCGCTCGAGAACCTGTACGATCCCGGCTCGGGCCAGACTTGGCTGACCGCGATGACACAGATTCGCCAAGACTTCAACAATATCTGCGCCTCCACCGGCGTCACGACCCAGAATTGCAATCCAAGCACGATCGCGAGCATGGTGCAGGCCAATCCCTCGCTGGTCCCAAGCATTAAGTACATCACGGATATGTTCCCGGGCGTTGCCAACGCATTCTTCAAGGGCAGCACCGCCGCCAACTATTTCTACGGGATCTACGGAGTGTACACAGGCAGCTATCTGGACATGCTGCACTCGACGGACCGGATTCCCGGCCTGTACACGTCGGGTAACACCTGCGCCACGAAGTTCGGCTGCTTCACGTTCTTCGCTCCACAAGGCAGTTCGATGCCTACCTGGATGAACGCCGGCGACGCCAATTACGACGCCGGAACGTTGAGCATAAGGCGCGCTTTCAGCTCGGGGCTCTCCTTCGATTTCAACTACACGCTTTCGCATTCCATCGACAACGCATCGGCGGCCGAAGGCGCGGCGGCCCAGGACGGCGCTGTGGTCCAAAACATATTCAACCCCGGCCAGTTCCGCGGCTCCTCGGATTTCGACATCCGCAATCAGGTGAACATCGACGTGGTGTATGAATTGCCCATCGGCAAGGGCAAACCGTTCTGGAGCAGCGCGCCGGGCTGGGCCAACGAGATATTTGGAGGCTGGCAGATTTCCAGCATTATGCGATTCTCGAGCGGCCTGCCCACCGTCATTCAGGGCAGCGGCACCTGGGACGTCAACTATTGGCAGGGTACTCTGGCGATCGCAACCGGGCCGTATAAGGTCACCAACGGATATGACAGCAACGGCAACCCAAGCCTGTTTTCAAGCGTCAACGCCGCAAATAGTTTCGCGGACGACTGGCCGGGGTCCTCGGCCGGATCGCGGGCCCTGGTGCGCCTGGCCGGCATGGTCAACTTCGACATCGGCGTGGCGAAATCGTTCCCGCTGCCTTGGGAAGGGCATCGCATCCAGTTCCGCGCTGAGGCGTACAATGCGTTTAACAACGTGAACTTTATCCAGCCCAGTTTGGCGTTGGTCAACCCCACCACTTTCGGCGAGTATCAAAGTACGATGCCGCCACGCGAGATGCAGTTTGCTTTACGCTATGAATTTTAGAGTGTCGGGATGAGTCTCCACACGGCACGCAGGAGTGCGTGCGCCACCTTGCTGCTGAGTGTGGTTCTATACGCCACCACGGTTCTGGATTTCATCCCGCTCTCCATCGATGGAAAACCCGTGCCGCTCGCCTCCTATCGCGGCAAGGTGCTCCTCATCGTCAACGTCGCCGGCCACAGCATCTTCACGCCCCAATACGAAGGTTTGCAAGCTTTGTACGCGAAGTATCAGGACCAGGGTCTCGTGATCCTGGCATTTCCGAGTAATGACTTTGGGCAGGAAGAGCCCGATGGAAACGACGCCATCAAGCAGTTCGCGATGAGCAAATACAAGGTAACGTTTCCCATTTTCGCGAAGGTCTCACTCGCGGGCGAACATATGGCGCCGCTCTATCAATTCCTCACCGACAAGCAAGCCAATCCAACCACGGGCGGGCCCATCCGCTGGAATTTCACAAAATTCCTGGCGGACCGCGATGGCAAGATCGTGCAGCGCTTTGAGCCTGACGTCACGCCCGACGCGCCGGAACTCGCCGTGGCCATCGAGAAGGCGCTGCGCGGCGAAAAGGACAAGCACGAAAACGACAGGGCGGCGGCTGCCGGCAGCCTTGTTGCGATATACTGAGAAATCCAACCGGCCATGTAGCCACGTTGTGCCCTGCTGCACGGACGGTTGAGATGCGCAAAATCCTACCAGGCTTATCCTTATTGTTGCTACCGGCGGGACTGTTCCTGTTCGCGGGCGTCGTGAGCGCCGCTGGCAATCCGCCTTCTTTCACTGTCGGCTGGTCCGTTTACGTGGGCTGGGATCCTTACCAGTACATGGCTAAGTCCGGGATGCTGAAGAAGTGGGCGGACAAGTACGGCGTCGCGATCAAGGTCCAGCGTTTTGACTACGCGCCTTCGCTCGACGCCTTCGTCGCAAAGAACATCGATGCTTGCGCGATGACCAATATGGAGGCGCTCGATATGCCCGCGGCAGCGGGCGTCGACACCACGTCCATCATCACCGGCGATTATTCCAACGGCAACGATGCCGTGCTGGTGCGGCACAATCTCACTCTCGGCCAGATCCCCGGCAAGCGCGTCTTACTGGTCGAAAAAACCGTCTCGCAATACCTCTTCGAGCGCGCCATGGCGCTCAATAACCTGAGCGGCGAAATCAAGCGCGTCAAATATGTCAACACTTCCGACTCCGACATTGCGGGGGCGTTTCTGAGCGACACAAGCCAGGACGTAGTGGTCACCTGGAAGCCGCTGGTTTCGCAGATTCTCAGAGGCAAAGGGATTGCGCGCATCTTCGATTCTTCGAAAATCCCCGGCGAAATTCTCGACTTGCTGGTGGTCCGTACCGATATCCTCAACCGGCCCGATGGCTCCGGCCAACGATTCGCCAAGGCCATCGTGGGCGCATGGTACGAGCTGACGTCTCAAATGTCGAAACCCGGACCGGAGGGCGACAAAGTCCTCTCGGCGATCGCCGGCGTTTCCGAAGACACGCTGGAATCGTATAAAGAACAGCTTTCCACCACGCACCTGTTTTACACCGCCCCATCCGCGGTCGAGATGACGAACTCCGCTCAGTTGAAGACGACCATGGAGCTGGTCCGCCAGTTCTGCTTCTCGCATGGCTTGCTGGGCGACAAGACCAGCTCGCCCGACGACGTTGCCATCCGCTTCCCCGATGGCGCCATCCAAGGCAAGAAGGAACGCGTGCGCCTGCGGTTCGACGCGTCCTACATGGCGCTCGCCGCCCAGGGCAAATTATGAGGATCAAGCTGTGAGCGTGCTGCAGATTCACGCTCATCCGTCGCGGGCCACTGTCTGGATTCTCTCCTGGTTCTTGTTTGCGACCGGCGTGATCAGCTACTTCTGGGTCTCGCGCGACAGGCATCGCGACAATCCGGACGATCGCGTGATGCCTACGCTGCGCCAGATGAGCCAGGCCTTTGTCGACGCGACGCTGAAGCCGGCCGAGGACGACGAAGTCGCGGCCAATGCCTCTCAACAATCGCTGGTCACGCGAATCCGGAAGAGCATGCTGTGGAAAGACACCATCGCGACAGGCCGGCGCTTCCTGATCAGCATGGCGCTTCTGTTTCCGGCCGTGCTGCTCGGCCTGCACATGGGGATGTTTCCCCACGTAGGCGCCTTTTTCTTGCGCTTCGTGCTGTTTTTCGACAAGATTGTCGCTCTGTCGCTGCTCCCGATTCTGTTCATCGCGTTCGGCATCGACGAGTTGGCGAAGGTGATGCTGATCGTGGTTGGAGTTGCGCCGACGATCATCCTGGATGCCTTCAATCTCACGCGCAGCGTGCCCAAAGAGCAGATCGTGAAGGGCTTCACTTTGGGCGCGGGCGATTTTTCCATCACCTATCGCATCGTATTCAAACAAATCTGGCCGCGCGTGTTGAACAGCATCCGGCTCAATCTCAAGTCGGTGATGCTGTTCCTGTTCGCCGGCGAAATGATCGCATCCACCGACGGGCTGGCTTACCGCATCGCTCTGCTGCGCCGCCACATGGGAATGGACACCATCATCCCGTACGTGTTGTGGGTGGCGTTGCTGCTGTTCTTAGTCGATTTTGGAATGCGGACGTTGAACCGGAAACTGCACCCCTGGTTTCAGGAGGCCTGAGTTTCAGGAGGCATGACGCGCGTGGCCACGGTACGCAACCTATTGGACGAGCAGATCGAAACGGCGAGTCTGGGAATCGGCGCATTGATTCGCATCCAAGATGTCTTTGTCGAATATGGCCAGGCGGGCAAGCCTCCCAAGCGCATCTTGAATGGCGTCAGCCTGGACATCCAAGCGGGCGAGTTCATTTCCATCGTCGGACAAACCGGCTGCGGAAAGTCTACGTTGTTGCGCCTGGTGCTGGCGGAAGAAATGCCAACAAGTGGGCAAATTTTGGTGGAAGGCAGCACGCGCCGGCAACCGGACCGGCGCTGCGGATATGTGCCGCAGAAATATTCCCTGTTCCCGGATCGCACCGTGCTCGAGAACATTACGTTCGGGCTCGAAGTGACCGAGATCGGAATCCTCGGCGGCTTTTCCCCGGCTCGGCGGATGCGCCGGAAGGAATTTCAGTCCGAGGCGATCGGGTATCTGCGCCGGATGGGCCTGCGTGAATCGGACGCGTCCAAATATCCGCACCAGCTTTCGGGCGGCATGCAGCAGCGTGTCGCGATTGCGCAAGCGCTCATCATGCGGCCCAGGATTCTGCTGATGGATGAAGCTTTCAGCGCGCTCGATCCCGGCACGCGCGCGGGAATGCAGCGGCTGATTAAGGACTTGTGGCGTGAGACCGGCACCACCGTTCTTTTCGTGACCCACAACCCGCGCGAGGCCGTGATCCTCGCGACTCGCGTCATCGCTCTTGGCCGGACGGTGTCTGAAATTGGCGCGGAGGAGGACGGAGCTAACGTAGTTCTGGATTTCTCGGTGCCCGATCACGGTGATGAGCAGCAGATCGCGGATCTTACCCGGCGATTGGAAGTGACCGCTTTCCCGGGAGGCGCGGAGAGCGACGAAGTAACCGGCGCCCCAGAAGCCTGAACCAAGCAAGTACAATCAAAGGTCCATGTCCTTCTACAAGAGCCATGCCCCGAGGCATCGGGAACACACCAGAGAAGTAACCTTGCCGGAACTCGAGGGAATGAAAGCGCTCCGCGAAGAGGGTCAGATTCCATCGCGGCAATGGGAGGCGGAAGTCCGGCGCGGCAAAGAATTGGGCCTGGAATGCGTCGATTCCATTGAAGACAAATCCGAGATCAGTTGTTTTCAGCGCGGCGAGCTGCCGCACTGGTCCGGCATCAACACGTTCCTCAAAACCCCTTACCTGGAGGACGTCCGTAAGGTTGGCGAATACGACGTGGCCTTTGTCGGCGTGCCATTCGACATCGGGACCACTTATCGCGCCGGCACGCGCTTCGGCCCGCAAGGAATCCGCCGCATCTCGTCCTTGTACACCACTTACAATTTCGAAATGGGCGTGGACCTTCGCGAGTCGCTGAAGATGTGCGACGTCGGCGATATTTTTTGCCCCGCCAATATCACCAAGAGTCACGACCAGATCACTAAGGGCGTCGCGCACATCCTATCGCAAGGAACGCTGCCGATGATCATGGGCGGTGACCACTCCATCGGTTTCCCGTGCGCGCGCGGCGTTGCGCAATCCATCGAGGGCAAGCTGGGCATCATTCATCTGGACCGCCACATCGACACGCAGGAAAAAGACATGGACGAGATCATGCACACTTGTCCGTGGTTCCACGCCACCAACATCCCGAATTGCCCGCCGACGAATCTGGTGCAGGTCGGCATCGGCGGCTGGCAGGTCCCGCGTCCCGGCGTCAAGAAAGGCCGCGAGCGCGGATCGACGGTGCTGACCATTCACGACATCGAGCGCATTGGCATCGACAAGACCATCGAGATCGCGTTGGAAGTGGCCTGGAAAGGCGCGAGCGCGGTTTATCTTTCCTTCGATGTCGATTCCGTCGATGCCGGATTCGTTCCCGGAACCGGATGGCCCGAGCCTGGCGGCTTCCTTCCACGCGAGGCGCTCGCAATCTTGAAGGGCGTGGCCGCCGAAGGCATCGCGGCCATGGAAGCCGTCGAGGTTTCCCCGCCCTACGATATCTCCGACATCACGGCGCTGGTCGCTGTGCGAGCAATGGTGGACGTGCTGGCCTCCATGACCAAGCATGGCCGGATCGGCGGAAAACTGAACTGACACCGGCGTTCATCCTTGTTACCGACTTCGAGGTTACCGACTTCGAGCGTAGGGACACGAGCCTAATCGCCGCGGCTTGCGAGCGGATTCTCGGTTTCCGGCCGGCCGTGGAACTAGCGTCCGTCGATACTCTGCCGTCCGCAAGCTCTCGCAACGGTCCAAGAGAGATCTTCGTGCTGCCCACCGCTCTCGATTTCAATCTGCTGCAGCGTGAGGCTTTCGGACATGCGATCGCTGAGGTCCGGCGAGCCTGCCCGCATCTCGCCATTTATCACGACGATGTTGACCCGACGCATCCCTTGGTGGTCCAGGCTCTCGCCGATCAAGTCGCGCGCGCGATTCCGGACAATGTTCGATCGCCGCAGCACGTCGGACTGATACTCGCCGCCAGCGGCCACGGCGACGCGGGCAGCCGCGCGAATAGTTACCGGCTGATGCGTCTGGTGTGGGAACAACTGGGCCTAGCCGCCGGCGAAGTCGGATTTGTGCGGCATGCCCAACCGTTTCTCGCGCAAACTTTCGAAAAATGTGCGCAGCGCAAGCTCGACTGGATCGTTCTTCCCGAATCCCAATGGAAAACGGAACACGTCGAATTTGCAGGGGTGATCCTCCAGAATTTTCAGCGCCAGAATCCCGAAGCGGCCGGATGGCGCATGGCCGAGCCGCCGGGCGATCATCCGGCGCTCACCGCCTGGCTTACGCAGCGCATCACGCGTCTATGGAACGAAAAACGTGCGCGAGAATCCGTGCGGGTCGTATCGCCGAAGCAAACCATTGCCCCTGTTGAGCGCCGGGCCATCGGCGACGGAGAAATCGCCCACGTTTCCGATCGCCGGCAGATGTCGTGTCTGCTGGAGCGAGTTCTCCCGCGAGTGAAGCCCGAGCGTGTACTCGTCAAAGTTACTTGGCACGGCTACGCCACCGGAACGTACACCGATCCGGCCGCGCTGGATCTTTTACTGGGCGCTCTTCCCGCCCGCGCGATCATCCTCGAAGGCCACACATCTAGTCGAAATCTCGAGGAAGGGGGCTTCAATTGGGAGACGGAAGCGCGCGATCATCGCGCTTGGATCCGCCAGCAGGAGGCCGAATATCTGCGCCGCACCGGCCTCGCTGACGTGCTGTCCAAACACCGCGCCGAGTACGTTAACATCACCGAGGCCTGCTGGGACGGCGCGTCCAATAAAGATAAAATTCCCGAAGTGTTGCTTCAATACTCTGGCTGCCCCATGATCAGCTTCGCGAAATTCAAGGGGCCGACACGGCTTGCGATCTCAAACCTCTTCGGGCTAATCCCAGATCCGTTGCGGTCCGCTTGGCACGGGCCGAACATCACTTACTTTGCGCGCGTATGTTGCGATCTGGCCAAGTTGTATGGCGCCCTGTTCCCGCTCATCGGCATCAACGAGGCGCTCTACTCCGCCGTGCGATGGAACCGCAAAGGCCTGTACCGCAGCCGCTGGGGCAACTACGATTTAATCTCGAACGCAGGATACGTTACGGCGAGCAGCAATCTGCTGACGGCGGATATTCTTGCCAGCCGCCTGCAGGGACAAGACGTGAATCGCAGCGCGTTCTTCGATGTGGCGCGCGCCGAATTGGGCTGGGATGCGTCCGCCGCCGCCGATCCCCTGCCCCAGGGTGTCCAGTGCCTCTTCGCATGAACGCGGTCCACCTGCAACATCTTGCTGATAGCGCGTTCCCTATAGGAAGCGCGGCGCACTCGTTTGGAATCGAGACGCTGGTGGACGCGGGATTCCTGAACACCGAAAGTTTAGCGGCGTTCTTAGATGCTTATCTCCACGAGACCGGCGCGCTGGAAGCTGCGTACTGCGGGGCGAGCTGTGGAGCCGACGTCGGCCAATGGCTGACCCTGAACGCCGAACTCGGCGCTCGTAAGCTGGCTCGTGAATCTCGCGATGCCTCGGCCGCCATGGGCCGCCGATTCTTGCGCCTGGCCGCGGGCATTTCCGGCAACGAATTGTTGATGGCCGCATCCGACTTGCCAGCGGAAACTCATCTGGCGGCGTGTTTTGGCCTGGTGTCTGGCGTTTTTGGGATCGATGCGGCCACGGCCGCGGCGGCTTACCTCCAGCAATCCATGACGGCGCTCGTTTCCGCATGCCAGCGCCTCTTGCCGCTCGGACAATCACAAGCGCACCAGATTCTTTGGAGCCTGGAAACGGCTATCATCGCCGCGGCGAAGCGAAGCGTCATGGAGCCGGGGCTGGCAAGTTCCTTCACGCCGCTCCTCGACATTGCTTCCGCGCGCCACGCTACACTTTACACGCGCTTGTTCATGAGTTAAGGATGACCGCGCCATCCAAACTCCATCTGTCCTTTGAAGCGGGGGAAACAGGAGCGACTGTTCTTCGCGTTAAGCAGCAGCAGCCGCCTTGGCGGGTGGTTCGGGGATTCCGCGCGCCGTCCGGTGAAACGCTGGCGCACGTTCACAATCTCTCCGGTGGAATTCTCGACAGCGACGCGCTGCACATCGAGATGGATCTGGGCGCCGGGGCCCAAGCGCAAGTCACGTCCACTGGCGCCACCCGCATCTATCGCAGCCGTTCGCCGGAGGGCTCCGCGTCGCAGAAGATGCACGTCCGTATCGCGGACGGCGCATACTTGGAATATTTGCCCGATCAGTTGATCCCTTTCGCTGGATCGCGCTTCGAGCAGACGGTTCGCGTGGAACTCCAGCACGGCGCCTCGCTCATCTGGTGGGATCGCATCGCACCCGGGCGCGAGGCCTCCGGCGAGGTTTTCCGATTCCACTCCCTCGCATCGCATTTTGAACTCATCGCCTGCGGACAACCCATCGCGATCGAGCGCTGGACCTTGATGCCACTGGTTCAACGACTGGATTCCAGCGCAAGGCTCGGACCGTTCCGCCATTTCGCCGCGTGTTACGTGTGCCGCGCGGGAGAACCTGCCGCCTACTGGAAGACCTTCGAAGCACAGCTGCAAATCATCGCGGACCGGCTTTCGAGCGCTGAGATATTATGGGGGGTGACCTCGTTAAGGGCGCATGGCCTGGCGATCCGCGGCGTCGCGATCAATGGGCGCGCTCTGGCCAGCGGACTGGTCGAATTTTGGAAAGCCGCCAAGTGGTCTCTTTGTGGCCGGGTCGCCACGCTTCCACGAAAAGTTCATTGATTTATTGAAGTGGCCTGAAGGAGGATCTTAGTGCATCTGACTCCGCGCGAGCAGGAAAAACTCATGATCTTTACTGCTTCCGAACTTGCCAAAAAGCGGCGCGCGCGCGGTCTCAAGCTCAACTATCCGGAGGCCATGGCGATACTCTCCGCTGAAGTTCTCGAAGCGGCGCGCGATGGGAAAAGCGTCGCCGACATCATGAGCCTGGGCGCCTCCATCCTCACACGCACGGACGTCATGGATGGCATAGCGGAGATGATCCACGAAGTGCAAGTGGAAGCGACGTTCCCAGACGGCACAAAGCTGGTGACGATTCACGATCCCATTCAATAGGAGATCCATATGCATCCTGGCGAATACATTCTCGGTGACGGCGACGTGGAACTAAATGGGGGACGGGCCGTGGCGCAAGTGGTGGTGAGCAACCGGGGCGATCGGCCAGTGCAGGTTGGCAGCCACTATCATTTCTTTGAAGTCAATTCCGCGCTCGATTTCGATCGCTCCGCCGCCTACGGCATGCGCCTGGATATTGCGGCGGGGACGGCGATCCGCTTTGAACCAGGCGAGGAGAAAGAAGTGCCGCTGGTTGCGTTTGCCGGCCGTCGATTCGTATACGGCCATAACGGTAAAGTGAATGGAGCCCTCACCCGATGAGTGCGACTCGATGAGCGTCAAAATACCCCGCCGCACTTACGCCGATTTGTACGGACCCACGCAAGGCGATCGCGTGCGCCTGGCCGACACCGAATTGATCGCCGAAGTCGAACGCGATTACGCGGTTTACGGCGATGAGATCACGTTCGGCGGAGGCAAGGTGATCCGCGACGGCATGGGACAAAGCTCCACCGCCACGCGCGAATCCGAGCATGGCGCGCTGGATCTGGTGATCACCAACGCGCTGATCATCGATCATTGGGGTATTGTGAAGGCCGATGTCGGCATTCGGAACGGCCGCATCGTGAAAATCGGAAAGGCCGGCAATCCGGATACGCAAGCCGGCGTGGACCCGGATCTGGTGGTAGGCGCTTCCACCGAAGTGATCGCGGGCGAAGGCAAGATCTTAACCGCGGGCGCGATCGATAGCCACATCCATTTCATCTCGCCGCAGCAGATCTACGAAGCACTCTCCAATGGCACCACCACCATGCTCGGCGGCGGAACCGGACCGGCTACCGGCACCAACGCAACCACGTGCATGCCGGGACGATGGAACCTGGAGCAGATGTTTCGAGCGGCCGAGGCCTGGCCGGTGAACTTCGGATTTCTCGGCAAAGGAAACGCAGCAACGCGCGAGCCTCTTGCCGAACAAATTCTCGCGGGAGCCTGCGGCCTGAAACTGCATGAGGATTGGGGCACCACGCCCGCGGCCATTGATGCCTGCCTGCGCGTGGCCGATGAGTTCGATATCCAGGTCGCCATACACACCGACACGCTTAATGAAGCGGGCTTTGTTGACGACACCATCGCCGCCATCGCCGGGCGAACCATCCACACCTACCACACCGAAGGCGCAGGCGGAGGGCATGCCCCCGACATCATCAAGATTGCAGGGCTCCCAAACATCCTGCCGTCTTCCACCAACCCAACGCGCCCGCTGACGGTGAACACCATCGCCGAGCATCTGGACATGCTGATGGTCTGTCATCATCTGAATCCGCAGGTGCCCGAAGACGTGGCGTTCGCCGAAAGCCGCATCCGCCAGGAGACCATCGCGGCCGAAGACATCCTACACGATCTCGGCGCCATCAGTATGATGTCGAGCGACTCGCAAGCCATGGGCCGCATCGGCGAGGTGGTCACGCGCACCTGGCAAACGGCGCACAAGATGAAGGTGCAGCGCGGCCCGCTCGCGAACGATTCTTCCCGCAACGACAATCAGAGGATCAAACGTTATGTCGCGAAGTACACCATCAATCCCGCCATCGCGCATGGGATCGCGCAGGAAGTGGGGTCGATCGAACCCGGCAAGCTCGCCGACCTGGTGCTCTGGAGCCCGGCATTCTTCGGGGTCAAACCCGAAATGGTGATCAAAGGCGGATTCATCGCGTGGAGCGTGATGGGCGATGCCAACGCATCCATTCCCACGCCTCAGCCTGTTCTTTATCGCCCCATGTTTGGATCGTTCGGCGCCGCGCCTCAAGCGATCGCCGCCATCTTCATTTCGAGCGCGTCGTTTCCGAACGTCGAGAAACTCGGCCTTGGCAAGCGGCTGGCGCCGGTTACGAATTGCAGAAACATTGGAAAAGCCGATATGGTGCACAATTCGGCCACGCCGCGCATCGAAGTGGACCCGGAAACTTATGAGGTCCATGCCGACGGCCAGCTTTTGACCTGCGAACCCGCCAGCACATTGCCCCTGGCGCAGCGCTATTTTCTTTTCTAATATGAGCCACAATCACACCCATCGTGCATTTCGTATTGGCGTCGCGGGACCGGTCGGCAGCGGTAAGACGGCGCTCGTCCATGTGCTCAGCCAGCGCTTATGGCCGGCGGTAAACCTGGCGGTCGTCACCAACGATATTTACACGCGTGAAGACGCCGAATTCCTGATCCGCCAGGGGACCTTGCCGGCCGACCGAGTGACCGGCGTTGAAACCGGAGGCTGCCCGCATTCCGCCATCCGCGAGGACGCTTCCATGAATTTGGAGGCCATCGAGGGTTTGGAGCGCGCCCATTCGGGCCTGGAGCTGGTGTTCATCGAAAGCGGCGGCGACAATCTCGCCGCGGCCTTCAGCCCAGAGTTGGTGGATGTCTCTATTTACGTAATCGACGTCGCAGGCGGCGACAAGATTCCGCGCAAGGGCGGTCCGGGAATCATCCGCTCCGATTTGCTGGTCATCAACAAGATCGATCTAGCGCCATATGTCGGAGCGTCGCTCGACGTGATGGATCGGGACGCGCGCAAAATGCGCGGCGATCGCCCGTTTCTGTTCACGAATTTGCGCGCGGGCGTGGGCGTTCCCGAATTAACGGCGTGGGTGAAACAGAAGATGAGCCTGCCGCCGGAAGCGCGTCACAGAGTGGTCACAGTGAAGGATCTCGAAGGCCAGCCCGTACACCACTCGCACTCGCATGCGCATTAACGCGCTTGCCGCAGACCGCTCTGGATTGCTTCAACCTCGGATGGCCGGAGTTCCAGTTGGCCCAAAGTTAATTCTCGCGCCGACAGCGCGGGTTGCGCGACGCCGTCCTCGCCGTGCTCGGCGGTGTCCGCCACAATATGATAAAGCTCGTGCGCTAAAACACGGCCCATCGCACGGCCGAGGAGAAAATTCCCCCGAAGCTGATTCCCAGCTAGCGGCGATTGGACAGCGCCGCGAATATTGTCGCAAGCCAGATCGCTGAACGGGATAACTACGCCGTTCACTTGGTGCGACCAGCCGAGCGGGCCAGGCATCAGGAGCGCAGGCGGCCCGTCCATGTCGCAACGACCCACCAGCTTAACCACTACCAGGAGGCCGTTGACCGCATGAGCAGGTTCCCCGAGACGCCAATGCAAGGAAACACCAGATTTTTTCAGGATGTGGGCCGCCTCGCGACCCATTTCGCCAATGGCCACTCGGGAATAGCGTCCTTCCGGCATCACCAGGGCTGTAACCCTGGTTGACAGTTGGGTGGACGGCTGGGTCGACAGCTGGGTGAGCGGCTGGCCGGCCAGAACGGGGCTGCCGCAAACGATCAAAGTAAGCGCGCAACGTACGCGGTTTAGCGTCACGATTCCCTCAACAGAGAGGCTGGAGCTTACACGGCTCCGAGGTGATTATACATTACAGCAATCGACGGTTGTTCGACACCCCGGACCGGAAAGGCGAGCCAAATCTCAAGCGCCTTCTATCGGAGTTATCGGCTGATTTGGCGGAAGGCTACATAGGCCAGATCGTGAAATCGCGAAATGCCATTCGCACCGGTGTCTTCATGCGCGCCAAGGCGTCGTTCAACTCCAGCAACTCGCCGCGTCCCATATCCAGCGAGTGTTCGTCCGGTTGATACTTCGTGCCCACTTTGTAATCCAGGTAGGGCGTGCGGGACTGCTCAATGTGGCAGCCCACAATGTGCGTGACAATCTTCCCTTCGGTGAAGCGAACCATGCGCTGGGTGCTGGCGACGAATGCGGGAAAATCGTGCACGTACAGACGGCCGGGGTAAAGACTGTCGCCGGCATCCAGAATTCCGGTCTGGCGATCGTAGTAGGCCACGCTAAGCACGTCGTGGCCGGGGATGGGGAAGACGTCGATGACGCGGCCGCCCAGATCGATCTTGCCCATGCCGTTGGGCCAGTGTGGGATCTCGAAGGTCTTCATGGTCGCTTCGACGGTGAGCGGCACGACGGTAGTGTTTGCGCGCGCGCGAAACTGGGCGTCGCCGGCCGTGTGGTCGTCGTGCGAATGCGAGTGCCCGACAATCAGCGGCGGTGGCGGCTGATGATTGCGCGCCGCCCACTCGTCGATGACGCCGGAAACCGCGGAAGCGACATGCGTTTCACCCGCCCCGGTGTCGATCAGAAGCGCTTTATCGCTGCCGAAAAAAAGGTACAAGAACGGCTTCTCATAGTTGACGCAGCCGTTTTCCCGCAAAATGTAGAGGTCGGGATTGTAGGCGTGAATCTCCCATTCGGGCGCATCACCACACGTCGGGCCGCCCGTGCGCCAGGACAGCGGAAGCGTGCCTGGGCGAACACCGCCGCCATTAGGTTCGGGAGCTTGTGCCCAACAACAGCCGCACGCGAGCAACAACCCCAGGCTGAATCGTGATCTCGTTTTCATGGGACGACGGCGCCCTGCAAAGCTCGCCAATGGCGAGTGTCTCATTTTAGGGACTCAGGCCACAAGAGGGGTGCCCCCCCGGGGTCAATCAGACTCGACCTCGCGCTATGGGAAGCGCTACTGTTAGAATAAAGTTCTTTTGGATCCTAGAATCGGTTGGCTATTCAGGCCCGAAGTCACTCGGACGCCGGCGTCACGTCCAGTTTGTTTGGCCTTTGCAGTCGCTCTGATTCTTCTGCTCTTCGGCGATGTTATTTTCCTCGGCACGTCTCTAGCGCCCCTGGATTACGATCAAGGAATACTGGCCTACTCGCAGGCGCTGCCGGGACCCCGATCTATTTTCCCCGAACGAGCGGGGCGCAGCATATTGGATGGCCAGGGCGATCTCTGGAGCGGGTCGGCGCAGTTCGAGCCCGCGCAAAGGTTCATGGCTTTCTGTCTCCGGAGTGGGGAATCTCCTTATTGGGATCCGTACACGGCAACCGGCAGCTTAGGTCCGGAAGTATTGGTGGATCTGAAGTTCTCTCCAGTAACGATGATCACTGCTCTGTTCGGCGGTAGCTCAAGAGCACTATCGTTTGTGCTCGTCGGAATGTTCTTGATCTCCGCCTACAGCGTCCTTCGGACATTTTCGACTTATATGGGGCTGTCGTTAGAAGCCGCAGTGGCGGCTGCCGCGGTTTTCTTCCTGAATGGTTTCGCGCTGGCCAACCTAAACCTCGCCATCGGGCAGCCCTACTTCCTCGCCCCGATCGTGCTCCACGCGATGCTTGTTCTCACGGATCGCCAGACTCCACGAAACGCCGTTCTTGCGATTGTGGCAAGTGTGGCCCTCTTGGCTGCAACATTTACGCCTACCGCGGTATTGGCGTTGCTTGTCGTCTACAGCATTACGTTAAGCTTCGGGCTGACTCAATTCCCTCAGCGAAAGCTCAGGTTAGTGGCCATCCATCTGGCCGTACCATCCGTCTCGCTGCTGCTTCTGGGCTTCATGTATCTTCCTATATTCGATGCCTACGGTACTTACCTGCTCACTATCAGTGACTACAACGCGCGCCGCACACCGGGGATTAGCCTGATCAATCTGCTCTCGCTGTTTACCCCGAAACACTTTTGGGAGTCCTACATTGCGATGCGGCTTCCGGCGACCGCTCCGGCGGGTCCATATAACAAGTACACGTTTCATCTAGGAATTATTGGTCCACTTATTGCGGTTCATTCTTTGTCGCGCCTCAAAAGGCAGAACGCGCCGATCATTATCGCTGCTGCGGCGTGTTTTGCAGCTTCCGTAGGGCAACTATTCGGTCTTTTCCCTTTCACATTTATCGATTCGCTTCCTTTTTTTAGTTTTATCCAGAACGACTACTGGCCTTGTATGGCTTGTTTGTCATTGATGGTAATGGTGGCGTATGGCTATGACGCAGTTTCCGAGACGAATGCATTCACCTATCCTTGTGTGTTGCTGGTTGGCGTAATTGTCAGCTCATTCTTTTTTCTTTACGGCTACTTGGGGTTGTACGGTCATTTTGGGACAGCGCTGGATATTTGGACTAAACGATACGTTGTGATCTTCTGGGTAATCCTGGCGACGGCCTCAATCCTTTTGGCCCTAGCCCGATACTCCCGGCTGACAAAGTGGACGAAACATCTCTTGTTGATTTGCCTTATCGTAGAGGGCGTCTACTACATGAACGGACTTCGTCCCCGTGCGTCCAACAGGGATGAACACCCTCCCGAGTCCATCGTGTGGCTCAAGTCGGAAGTCGACCGCCATCCAGGAAGCCGAATCTTAAATATCGGCCGTTTCGGCGTCTTTCCGAACTGGGGCAATGCGCTACAGATCCCACAGCTAGGTCTGCTTTCTCAGTTTTGGGTGCCTTGGTACGAAGCATTTTTCCATCGATACATCGGGGCTGACTTATTCTTGTCCTTGGGCGCGCCACCCGACACTACTACATACTTATTTAGCGACGCCACACTTTCGCTGGTTGGCGTCCGCTACGTAGTCGTTGACCGAGGAAATGAACGCGCGATATCTCGGCTTTCCGGGATGGGATACCAAATTATCCAACAGGACGCGCTTCGGCTGATCTTCGAGAACCCCCACGCCATGGCTCGTTCCTTTGCGGTCCGTAACGTTCACACCCTGGACGGGTTACCATCGGACATCGGCGCGGATGCGTCGCATTCTGCGACTACAACGGATCAGAGTCTTCTTTCAGAACTGAAAGGGTTTGGTATCCCCGTGGATGTGCCCGAGAGAAGTATTGTTCCCGTCGCCGATTCTTCCGGTTCGGTAGAGGTAACGGCTTACCATCACGATCGCGTTCGCGTGCGCTGCAACCTGAGAGAAGCTGCTCTAATTGTGCTGATGGATTCCTGGAACCCGCGATGGAGTGCCACAATCGATCAAAAACCGGCGTATATCGGGAAAGTGGACGTGACTTTTCGAGGAGTTGCGGTCGCTGCTGGACAACATGAAATAGAGTTTCGATACTACCCTCTTTCACGGCTGGGGGGACAGGTGATTAGCGGAGTGACCCTCATCGGATTGGTGGCTGGTTTGTGGCTCTGGAGCAAGTCGCTCCGGGTATCTAGCGCAGCTTCGGCGTCACCTCCCGAACAACCACACCTCGCGCCCGATCGCCCCCCGGCCGCGGCTAGAAAACGCCCCCGAGCGCGCCCACAGACGAAGTTAGACTGAGGTTTCGGGAATACGGGCGATCTACGGGCTTGGCTCTAGAGGCGCACCGTCGGCTAACCGCCGTTCAACCAGTTCGAACAACACTAGATCAGGTTTTTCACTTTGTATCAACGCCGCATTGAAATTGTTGTCCCAGAGATAAGCAGCCCGGCTAAAGTTCTGAGAAAGCAACGTCATTAGGAATGTCGCAAAGGAGTCGCGCAGCATTACCATCCGGGGCAGTTGCGGATCGTTATGGACATTGATTACCAGATTGCCTACTTCAGGGCGGACGGAGGAGTCGCTCTTCGGCACCAGGAACAGCAATTCTTCCTCGTAGCCATGTGTGAGACCCAGCATGGCATTGAGGTCCCCGGTGGCTTTACGACGCGAGTACTTGAAGTCGGACTTTGGGTAAGGATGCACTCGCGGGAATGTCCGGCCAATTTCCAAAAGAATTGCCCGATAAGCCACGTAGCCGGCATCGCCATTCCAATGTGTATCCGTTAGATAATAGAGCGGGCCAGCCGACTTCGCGCGGCGAAGATCATCTCGAATATCGATCACATCGACCTTCGCCTCGCGCAAGGCCGCTAGCAACGTGTCCAGCCGCGTTGTGGCGCTTAGAGTGACCGAAGATGGCAGATATTCGGGGTAAATCGTGTGTTTATCCGGGGGAATGATCACGTAAAAAGGAATTTTCCGTGACGCCAGCCAATCGCGCATCCGCCGGAGGGCCGTCACCCATTGATCTAGTTCCCCAGGATGAAAAGACTCCAGTCCCCGATAGCTGTCCATGGTACGGCCATGGGCATAATAAAGCCAACCCTGCTTGCCTACTAGAACGTCGGGCGTGGTCGATTCTCCTAACACTCGGACCAGGAATGCCGCGTGATCCAGCACGAGCGTCTCCCGAAATCCGAAATGATCGTTGAAGTAGGCTGTGAAGGCGGGCGGAACCGTGTCCCATGACCGGAAGTCCGGCGTGATGCGGGGCAGCGGCGCCAATTGCCGCTTCTCTTCCGATGCTTGCAACTGCCCGATGCCCAGCCACATCCCAACCAGCGGAGCTAACAACGCCGAAGCGAACATTACAACCAGCGCTGTGTCGGCAACCGCCTGGTATCGAGGAGATCTCATATCGGCCCTAAAACCGGAAGTAAATGAAGGGATGGTAAGTACCGGCCGCGATCCACGCCAGAGATCCAAACAACACTACCGCATAGGCGCCGGCGCGGATCATCGCGGAAACGGCCTCCACGAAAGTGGCCGCCGAGGGTTGCAGGCGATCCAATTCTCTGCCGAGCCGCTGATTGACAGCCGGCAGAACCGGCATGCAGCCTAGAACGCCCGCTGCGATGGCGATAGTTATCTCGGGCGTCAGGTAGGCCAGCGCCGACTGCAGGCCGGACAACGAAAATTTGCCGTACATCGAGCCAATGTACGCAAACGCCTGTGTCAGGTTCTCCGCGCGGAAAAGCGCCCACCCGGTGAATATGACAACCAGCGCGTACAGGTGACGCAAAGGACGTGGAAGCCTATCGAGCACTTTCAGCAGCCAGGACCGTTCCAGCACCAGAAACACACCCTGGAAAATGCCCCAAGCCACGAAGTGCCAGCTCGCGCCGTGCCACAGGCCGCACAGCGCAAATACGATCAAGACGTTACGATACAAACGGCCGCGGCCGCCGCGGACGCCAAGAGGGAAGAAAAGGTAATCACGCAGCCATGTGGAAAGGGTAATGTGCCAGCGCCTCCAAAATTCCGTCAGGGAGCGCGATACATACGGATAATTGAAGTTCTCGGGAAAGTGGAACCCGAACATCCGCGCAAGTCCGATGGCCATGTCCGAATATCCGGAGAAGTCGTAGTAAATCTGCAAGCCGTAACATAAAATTCCGAGCACCGCTGTGGGAGCCGTCAAGTCCGCCTGGGGCAATTGCATGATGCGATCGGCGGCAAGCCCGACCGTGTTACCAATCAACACCTTCTTGCCGAGGCCAACAATAAAGCGGCGAATTCCCAACGCAAGATCGTGTAATCCAGCATGTCGCGCATACAACTGCGCGGCGACGTCGCAATAGCGGACGATCGGACCGGCGATCAGGTGTGGAAACAGGCTCAAGTAAAGTCCAAATCGCAGAAAGCTCCGCTCCGGTTGCACCTCGCCGCGGTCCGCATCTACGAGGTAGGAAATGCCCATAAACGTGTAGAACGAGATGCCCACGGGCAAATGGACCGACGGGATGGCCACGGGCCGCAAATGCAGATACGTCAGAATCATGTTGTAGTTCTGGGCAAAGAAGGCTAGATATTTAAAAGCAGCGAGCAATAGCAAATTCAGCACGACGCCCACGGCTAACAGCGCTTTTTTGCTGGATGGCGCTGCCGCTCGGCCTATCATCAGGCCACCCACGTAGTTAATCGCAATAGAAATCAGCAAAACCGCTACATAAGTCCCCTCTCCCCAGGCGTAAAGGAACAAGCTCGCGCCCAATAAGAGCGAGTTACGGAGACCCGCGGGAGCCAGATAATAGGCGCCGAGGACCGCCGGCGCGAACAGAAACAGAAACGCGGGATCGGTAAACAGCAGGGGGTTCATCTCGGCTCAACTACTATAGCCGGTCGGCGCGCCCTTGTGCGGTTGAGGACCTTTGAGCTCCGATCATCCCGCACACCGTCCCCATGCGATGCGAGGCTTCGCGAACATTCGGTTCTCGAAGATTGTCGATCCGGTGTCGGGCGCGTTGCAAGCCGCCAAGAAGGTCCGCCCCGTGGAGCGGTCCACCCGGACCGCAGCCGACGCCCGCGCCGGCCTCTGGTTCTTGCGTGTTGGGCAGGGCCGGACCGGGGGGCCGGCGCGGACGAGGGCGTCCGCCCCACATGCCGAAATATCACGCGAACCGGGCTCGAATTGACGCAAAAATTAGGCTATGCTACCTAGAGGGGGATTTCCCGTGAAAAAAGCTGCTCTGACCTTGTTCGCCACGGCGCTGAGTGTGTTCGCCGCCGATACGGTCCCGACGTTCTCCTCGGACGTAGCGCCGATTCTGTACAAAAACTGCGCGACCTGCCATCGGCCGGGCGAGATCGCGCCCATGTCGCTCCTCACTTATGAACAGACTCGGCCGTGGGCCAAATCCATCAAGGAGAAAGTCGCGCTCGGCCAGATGCCGCCCTGGCATGCTACCCAGCCACGCGGAATTTTCTCGAATGACCGCCGTCTGACCGAAGCTGAAAAGGACACGCTGATCCGCTGGGCGTCGAACGGCGCGCCGCAAGGCAACCCCAAGGATCTGCCGCCCGTGCCGAAGTTCGCCGAAGGCTGGGAAATCGGCCAGCCCGATCAGATCTTCACCATGGAGAAGGCCTACGAAGTGCCCGCCTCGGGAGCAATCGATTATCAGTACATCAACATTCCCACAAATTTGACCGAGGACAAATGGATACAGGCCATCGAGGCGCGGCCGGGAGCGCGCCGGGCGGTTCACCATGTTCTGGTGTTCGCTAAGGAACCGGCAGCCCCGGTGCGTCCAGCGGCTTATGCGGTGTTGATTCCCAAGCCGCAGGGCGCCCCCCAGCCCGGAGACGATCCCGATCATCTGAAGCCCGCGCCGAACCTGTCGCCCGGCACCCTGATCGCCACCACCGCGCCCGGCACCAACGCCATGACTTTCGAACCCGGCCGCGCCATCCGTCTTCGCGCCGGCACGACTCTGGTGCTGCAGATCCACTACACCGCGTTTGGAACCGCCGCGAGCGACCGGACCAGCGTAGGAGTCATCTACGCGAAGGAGCCCCCGCGACAAGAGATCCGCACCAGCGCGTTCTTGAACGCGACGTTGAAGCTGCCCGCGGGATCGCCAGATACCGAGGTCGATACGGCCATTCAGTTTCTGGAAGATTCCCACATCACCGCGATTTTTCCGCACACGCATCTGCGCGGAAAGAGCTGGGAATATCATATGGTGTATCCCGACGGCCGGTCCGAAGTGCTGCTTACCGTGCCGAAATACGATTTCAACTGGCAGACGTATTACGTGTTCGCGAAACCGCTGGCGGCTCCCAAGGGATCGCGCCTGGAGGCGTTCGCCCACTACGACAATTCGATCGAAAACAAGTGGAACCCGGACCCCACGGTGGAAGTGCATTGGGGCGAGCAGACCTGGCAGGAAATGCAGTATTCGGGAATCACGTATTTCGTCGACGAGCAGCCCCAGCCGGTCAACGTCACCGCGCGCAAATAGCGCTCTCGGAACCCTGCGAAGGGAACGCCTATGGGGAGTGCAGCCCGGCTTTTGCCTGCTATCGCTCTGATGGTTTTACCGGGCATCTTGCCCGCGGAGGAGAGCTTCGATGGCAAGTGGCTGACCACTGTCTCGTGCGAGGGGGCGAGGGATGCCCTGGGCTACTCCTTCCGGTTCGTTAGCGAAGTGAAGAACGGCAATTTCCGGGGACTGCACGGTACGGAAGGCAAGCCAAGCTCCCTGCTGATCGAAGGGACGGTGGGTGCCGACGGCAGCGGAAAGCTTTATGCGACGGGCCGCACCGGTTCGAAGGAATACGTGCCCGGACGAGACACGCCGAGGGGCACCGAGTACAGCTACAGCATCGAGGCGCACTTCAAAGGCACAACAGGAACCGGCACCCGCGTGGAGGGCCGCCCTTGTTCGTTGCAGTTTGAGAAACAGTAACCCAAAGCCTTGGCGGCCTTGTGCGCCGAGCCGATCTGTGGGACACTTTGGGTGGTTCATTATAAGAGGAACGGCCCTATGCGATATCTGCTTTCCACTCTCCTTTTGAGTTCCGCCGTTTTCGCCGCGGACAGCCCGGTAACCTTTAACAAGGACGTGTTGCCCATCCTGCAGCGCGAATGTCAGGTGTGCCATCGTCCTGGCGAAATCGGCCCCATGCCATTTCTCACCTACGAAGGCACGCGCCCCTGGGCCAAGGCCATAAAGGTAGCGGTCCTGAGCAAGAAGATGCCGCCTTGGTTTGCCGATCCCAAGTATGGGCACTTCACCAACGAACGCCATCTCTCGGATGCCGAAATCGCCACTCTCGCCGCCTGGGCCAACAACGGAGCGCCCGAGGGCGACGCCAAAGACAAGCCCGCCCCGGTGGCCTTCCGCGATGGCTGGAACATCCGGCCAGACCTCATTTTCAAATTCCCAAAGCCCTTTGCGATTCCCGCGAAAGGCACTATCGAATACACCTACATCACTGTGTCGGCTCCGTTTAAAGAAGACACCTGGGTAGTGGCCGGCGAAGTCCGTCCCACCGACCGCGCGCATGTTCACCACGTCGTGGCCAACGTCCGCCCCAAGGGCTCCAAGTGGATGATTCAATCCCAGCTCGGCTCCGAACCCTACGCTCCAGGCCCCACGCGCAACGAAGACCTGATTAAGGCCGCCGGCGGAAATCGCGCCGTGCTCGACAACGAGTTTCTAGTCGGCTACGTGCCCGGCATGGAAGCCCAGCGCTTCGACATCGACAACTCGGCGAAGCTGATTCCGGCCGGCGCGGATATCGTGTTTGAGGTCCACTACACCACCAATGGCGTGGCTGGCGAGGATCAATCCATGGTTGGGCTCGAACTCGCGAAAGCTCCACCGAAGCGCCGCTTTATGTCCATAGCGGCTGCGCAGACCAATCTCACTATCCCGCCCGGCGATCCCAACGCGGAGGCGAAAGCTACCCTGCGGTTCGGCCAGCCGGTCGACTTCGTCTATATGCAGCCCCACATGCACTTGCGCGGAAAGGATATGAAGATCGACGCGCACTATCCTACCGGC
>Ga0302324_100002573_pt1 | contig 41661 bp, 39 predicted proteins | sample Palsa_T0_1_FD_201949 | JGI IMG/M metagenome (GOLD analysis project Ga0302324, IMG submission 201949) | Peat permafrost microbial communities from Stordalen Mire near Abisko, Sweden - Palsa_T0_1 | ecosystem: Environmental > Terrestrial > Soil > Palsa > Peat permafrost | place: Sweden: Abisko...
GCTTGCGTGAGCGCAAACGAGCGGGAATCAGTCTCCCAGGGACCAAAACGAAAGCGAAGGTGGGTCAAATTTAAAAGACCGTAACCGGGCGTAAGTGGGTCAGTTTTCGACGACCGTTAACAAACGTCATTCCCGATGGGGCCGAAAGGCCCGTTTGTTGTCCGAAAATGGTGTGGACCGGGAACATATTTCCCGTCGATCCGTAAGGAAAAACAACGATGCTATTCGAGACATGATTCGCCACGTAGATTAGCCCGTTGTGGTCAATTGCCACGGCACCGGTGTCGGTAATGCCTGTATTCGACCCGCCGAGCGTCGCGGGTTGAGCATTGCCGTTCGATCCGACGGGGAAAATGAGGATCTTCGAATCTTCGTCATTTGCGGCGTAAATATTACCCGCTGCATCGACGGCCACCGTCACCGGATCGGCCAATTGCGTATTGCTTCCGATGATCGCCGCTGATAGCGGCCCGATATATCCGCTATTCACCGGGAACTCTTGGATAGTGGCCGCAACGCGATCCGTCACATAAATGGTGCTCGAGACCTGTGTCGGCACGACCGCTTGCGGAGCGACGGCGACTCCGGCGATAAGCTGCTCGAGCGATCCGGCGGAACCCGACAGCGAGCCCGGCGATTCGATGCCGAAGAACAACGTTGCGTTGCCGCTTGTTGCAAGGTTGTATCCGTAATTCTTCCACACCGCAGAACTGTCTTGCGTCTTATAGAGATACGTAATCGTCGTAGCCGGAAACGGACCGGAGTTAATCGGAGGCTGTGAAAGAATCGCAGCGGTTTGAAAGCCACGAAGCGGGGTGCCCGAGCTGGCCGGTTCATTGGTAATTTTCTTCGCCCAGAAATTAATGTTGCTGCCCGGCGGAATCGTCAAATCATAGCAAATGCCGTATAAGATTTCGTCGTTCCCATTAATCGCAGGCGCTTCGTAGGTACTGCTGCCGATCTGGGCCGACCACGGAAATAATCCCGCGACCGGCGGCTCGTCGTTCCGGTTGATGACGGTCATCGGGCCGGACGCGCCGATCGTGTTGGAACCACCAGGAATCTGCGAGCTCATCGTTGTTGTTGTCGGCATGCCTACCGCTTGCGACGTCGTTGCGTCCTCCGCGCACTCGTACCAGAAGCCGGGTTGATCCCCACCAGTAAATCCGCTACCGGTGGCAATATCCCAAAAATTCGCGTCTTCGTTATTAAAGTCGACATCGGCAACCGCGTTCGTGAAACCCGGCCAGGGTATGGGCCGCGGCGTCGCGGGGCTCGTACACGTGTTGTTTTTGATGGACGGCAGGCACTGCGGCGTGCGGCGCCTTTAACCATCGCCGGTGTGTTGGAGATTCCCGACGAGCCACCGTTCGAACATGCTGCAATCACTGTTGAAGCAGCAACGAAAACCGCTATGAATCGAAATTTCACGTTTGTCCTTTGCAGAAGAAAAATCGCAAACCGCGCTTATTATCGGTGCTTAATGAATCGCAATTCGCTGCGGGTTATTGAGCGCCGCACTCGCCCCGATAATCTGTCGCGTCGCACTAACCGTGCCGTTGGCGGTCGACGGAAAAACGGCTATTCCAGGGCAAAGGCAAGGCTGCACGCCAGCAGCGGGCTGCGGCGTAAAAATATTGATTTCGTCAAGGCATGTGTTGCCGGTAATGATTCGCCCGTTCGAATCGCAGGGATCGTCAAATTGTAGCAAATGCCTTATAAGACTTCGTCGCTCCCATTGATCGTAGACGCTTCATAGGTACTGCTGCCGATCTGATCCGACCACGGAAATAATCCCGCTACGGGCGGTGCACGTGTTGTTTTTGATGGACGGCAGCACCGCGGCGTGCGTACGACGCCTTCGAGCATCGCCTGCGTGTTTGCGATTCCCGACGAGCCACCGTTGACGCGCGGGACATTCTTTCCGGCAGTGAAGGTGAGCCATCAACTGCCGGAAAGGTTCGAGAGACTAGTGAATCGCTATCACCATCGGATTATTGAATGTCGTATTCGACCCTGAGATCGGCGTGGTCGTCGAAGCTACGGATCCGTTCGCAGTCGATGCGAACACCGATATAGCGTAGGGGAAATCGCTTGCGGCCTTCCCCGCATTCGTAAGTGCGTAAATATTATTTGTAGGGGCATTAAATCCAATGCTCGTTACATCGACTGCATAGCTTACGGTACATCCGGGAGTCGAAGACAGTATCGTTTGAACAGGCGCCACATTTGACGTTAAGCCCGGAGCGAATATTTCGATTCCACTGCCGAAAGCACACATATTTCCTGTCACGATGCGCCCGTTTGAGTCAGCGGCGGGCCCTTGGCTCAGAGCGGTTCCGTTCGCATCGGTAACCGTTGCGATTGGAGCAATGTTCTCAATTCCGCCAGCGGCGATTGCGCTTGCGGAGAACTCCCCCAGCCCGGCGAGACCGTTGTTGATAACACCAACATATAAATTATTGTTTGTGTCAAATGCCATTCCGGTAGGATGGGACAACTCGGTATTGTTTCCCGAAATCGTCGCCACCGGCGACGCATTTCCAACCGAGCCGGCCGCATAAACGGCGATACTGTTGAGCGTATTACTCGACACGTAGATCGACCCGTTGTTGTCGATTGCGATCCCTTCCGTCGGACCCTGCACGTTAAGCGTCCTCGGCGTAACATTCCCGTTCGCTCCGTTTGGGAAGATAAGAACGGTTGATGAACCATCATTGGCCGTGTAGATCGTGCCGTCGGCATCGACAGCGAGCGCGAACGGAGCCGTAAGTCCCGTGTTGCTTCCGCCGATCGTATTCTCGGGGGCAACGTTGCCGCTATCGCTGAGTGAAAAGGCGATAATAGTTCCCGCGCCCTTATTCGACACGTAGACGCGTTCCTTCGGAATAAATGGCACAAATTTGGGCGTTAGTGTCGAGTTCGTAGACACGGCAGGGGTCGGGCTCGCAGTGGAATTGCCGCAGCCGGCAATCGTAGCGGCACAAATCAGAGTCGCCAGCGACACGCAGCCGCGTGATAACGCAGATGAAATTTTTAGCATATATCCTTTTGGGAAGAAAGCAGACGATAGTTGGGAAGAAAGCAGACGATAGATCGTAAGAATTGCGCGCGCCATTAAACTTCCATGCCGGGGCTTTTACTGTACGTGCGGAATGCGAGCGCTGTCACATTTGTGAACGTTCGGTGAATTTTGATGCCGCTGCTTTGCCGCGGCCGCCAATTATTTAGTAAATCGCAATTCCCTGCGGATTATTGAGTGCAGTGCTCGTCCCGATGATTTGCCTTGTCGCAGTAACGGTTCCGTTGGCGGTCGATGGAAAAACGGCTATCCCGGAAGGCAACCCGGTATTTCCGTTGAGGGTATTGCTGAGCGCATAGATCGTGTTGGAAGAGTCGACGGCGTAACGGACCGTGCACGCGATCGACGAATCGTTGATCGTCTGAACCGGCGTGGCATTCCCCGTCGCCCCCGGTGCAAATATCAGGATTCCGCCTCCGCAAGTACCGCCGGCGATGAGCCGGCCATTTGAGTCGATAGCGACCTCGGCGGCCGCGGCGTTCGGCGTACTGATCGTCGCAATCGGAGCAACGTTTCCATTTGCACCGGCCGCAAACTCGATGATTCCACCGTTAACGCCATTGACGTACAGATCGTTATTTGCATCAAATGCGATGCCTGCGGGGCGGCTCAACGTTGTCAGGCTGCCGGAAATCACTCGAACCGGAGTGGCGTTTCCGGTCGCGCCCGCAGCAAAAACCGCGATGCTGTTCGCGTTGAAATTCGACACGTAGATCAGCCCGTTATGATCGATTGCGACTCCGTTGATCTGTGCGATCTGCGTGTTCAAACCGGTCAGCGTTGCCGTCGGAGCAACGTTTCCGTTCGATCCGGCGGCGAAGATGTACACCGTCGCTCCCAAGTCGTTTGCCGCGTAGATATTGCCCGACGTGTCGACGGCCAAAATGGCCGGCGCGTTCAGTTGTGTATTGCTGCTGGTAATCGTCACAGTCGGCGCGACGTTTCCACTCGCAGTCAATGGAAATCCAAGGATCGTGTTTCCGCTAGAATTCGCGACGAAGATAATGCTCGACGCGGGGGGTGCCGGATACGGGCTCACAAAGATCGACGGCGTCGAGGCCGGTGTCGGGGTGGGAGTGGGTATAGGTGTGGGTGTGGGGCTCGCTACGGCAACTGCCGCGGGCGCCGCCGTGCTGCCGCCGCCACCGCATGCATATAGCGCAAAACCAGTGAACAGCACTGACAGAAAACCGCACAACCGAACCAAAGACATATCTACCTCATCAGACGCTAAGCTTTGCTCAAGATGACCGTCGATGCGTCCACGAATCGTCCACAATGGGCCCGGCGGTGCCAATAGTGAGCAGCATCACGCCGCCGTGGCGATGCGGTTAGCCCAGGCGTCCCAGCAAATTGCGCGCGATGATGAGTTGCTGAATCTCGGAGGTGCCTTCGTAGATTTCGGTGATTTTCGCATCCCGATAGTAGCGTTCGACCGGGAATTCCGTCGTGTAACCGTAGCCGCCATGAATTTGCAGGGCCTCCGAAGCATGCACGCGCGCAGCCGTCGATGCGAATAGCTTCGCCTTACTCGCTTCGATCGCAAACGGCCGGCCCGCATCGGCGAGTGCTGCCGCCCGATACGTCAACAAGCGCGCTGCATCAAGGTCAACCGCCATGCGCGCGATCTTAAACGAGATTCCCTCAAACGCGCCGATCGGTTTGCCGAACGCGACGCGATCCTTCGCAAACGTCACCGACGCGTCCAAGCATGCCGCCAAAATCCCGTTCGCTTGTGCGGCAATTCCAATGCGACCCGCAGTCAGCGTGTGAAGCGCCGACGAAAGACCGGCGCCCTCTTCCGCCAACATTGCATTTGCCGGAAGACGTGCCTCATCAAAGGTGAGGTCGCAGGTATTACTCGTGTGAATGCCGAGCTTCGCCGTCACCTTCTCGACGAGCACGCCCGGTGTCGCCGAATCAATGAGAAACGCCGAAATTCCTTTGGCACCGTCATCGCTCGTGCGGAACATCGTCATCACGACTTTTGCGAAGCTTCCGTTGGTACACCACTGCTTGCGCCCGGTGAGAACGTATTCATCGCCATCGCGCCGTGCTCGCCCCCGAATCGCCGCTGCATCCGAACCTGCGTCCGGCTCGGTCAACGCAAAGCCCGCAATATTGTCTTCGCTCGCGAGCTTGGGAAGCCAATAGTCTTTTTGCCTATCGCTTCCAAGCTGCGCGATTGCCGAACAAATCATCGAATGCACGGAAACGGTGACGGCCGTGCCGGCATCGATGCGCGCTAACTCCTCGATCGCGAGCGCGTAGCTCACATAGTCGGCCGCGACGCCGCCGTACTGCTCGGGGACGAGCATTCCCATGAGTCCCGCAGCGTTCAATTTCGCATACAACGCGCGTGGAAAGGTATGGTCGCGGTCCCATTTGGCAATGTGCGGAGCAATTTCGCGTTCGGCGATCTCGCGAGCCAGATTCCCGATCGCGCGCTGATCGGGGGTGGGTTCGAACGCGCTCGATTGAGGCGTTTCGATCAGCGTTGTACTCCGGCGGCTATCGGCGCCGCCGCGCCGCTGGGCACGGAGCGGTAATCGTAGAAACCACGGCCCGATTTCTTGCCGAGCCACCCGGCGGCCACGTATTGTTTGAGCAGCGGGCACGCGCGGTACTTCGAGTCGCCGAGCCCGTCATGCAGAACGTCCATGATGGCAAGGCATGTATCGAGGCCGATAAAGTCGGCGAGTTGCAACGGCCCCATCGGATGATTCATTCCCAGCTTCATGACGGTATCGATACCCTCAACCGACGCCACACCCTCGTAGAGCGCATAGATCGCCTCGTTGATCATCGGCAAGAGGATGCGATTGGCCACGAATCCCGGGAAATCGCGCGCCTCGACCGGCGTTTTTTCCAACCGGAGCGCAAGGTCACGCACGGTCGAGAACGTCTCGTCGCTCGTCGCAATCCCGCGGATGACCTCAACAAGCTTCATCACCGGCACGGGGTTCATAAAGTGCATGCCGATCACACGCTCGGGGCGCGATGTCACCGCCCCGATTGCCGTAATCGAAATCGATGACGTATTACTCGCCAAAATTGCGCCGGGCGGCACGACGCGGTCCAGCGCCCGAAACAACTCCAGCTTGATGTCGATGTTTTCGGTCGCCGCTTCGATTGCAAGCTCAACGCCCGACACTCTATCCGATAACGACCCGAGCGGCGTAATGCGTGCGAGAACCGCGGCCTTTTCGCCGGCGGTGAGCCGGCCTTTTTCGACGCTCCGGTCGAGCAGCTTGGCAATGCCGTCGACGCCGCGCCCGATACGCGCATCATCGACGTCGTTGAGCAAGACGTCGTGACCGCCTTGCGCGCAAACCTGCGCGATGCCGGCCCCCATTTGACCGGCACCAACCACCAAGATCTTCACGCGCGCCTAGCCGACGCGGACGAGTACCGCGTCTCCCTGTCCGCCACCGCTGCAAATCGCAGCGATCCCATACCCGCCGCCGCGGCGACGCAGCTGATTGATCACCGTACCGACGATGCGTGCGCCCGAAGCGCCGATCGGATGGCCCATCGCTACGGCACCACCTTGCACGTTGATGACGCTCGGATCGAGACCGAGTCGCGTCGCAGCCGACAAGGCGACCGCGGCAAACGCTTCGTTAAATTCCCAAACCGCGATATCAGCGGTCGTCAAGCGATGTTTGTCGAGCAGCTTCTGCGCCGCCATCGCCGGCGTCAGGGCCAAGTACGGCGGATCCCAAGCAACACCCGCGTGATCGACGATCGTCGCCAAAACATCGATGCCGTTCGACTTTGCGTACTCTTCGTGCGCGAGCACGAGCGCCGCCGCACCGTCGTTGACGCCCGGCGCATTACCGGCCGTGATCGTGCCGTCTTTATCCATCGCTGTGAGTTTTGCCATTGCTTCGAGCGATGCATCGGCGCGAACCGGTTCGTCGCGGTCGAGCCGCGCAAACGGCACCTCGCCGGTCACATACGGCAGATATTGCTGCGGGTCGGCAATCATGTTCTGCGGCGGTACGTGATCCCACACGCTCGAACCACCGCCCGCAGTCACCGGCACGCGCTCGCGCGCGACCGCCGGCAGGCGATCGACGACGATCTTCCCCTTTGCTTTCGTCGCAACGTTGATCGGCACAATTTCATCGGCGAAATAGCCCGCTTCGTGCGCGGTCGAGGCGCGTTTGTGGCTTTGATACGCAAACTCGTCTTGCACGGCGCGAGTCACACCGAGTTCGGCGGCGACTTTGGAACCCGACGTCGCCATCACTTCGTCAAGGTAGTAATCCCACAAGCCGTCATGCACGATCGCGTCGAGCATCGTCGCGTTGCCGTAACGGTACCCGCTGCGCGCACCGGGCAAAAGATACGGCGCGTTGGACATCGATTCCATACCGCCCGCTGCGACCACGCGCTGATCGCCCGCGTTGATGCACTTCATCGCATAAGCAACGGCAAGCATCCCGGATGCACACACTTTGTTCAGCGTTTCGGCAGTCGTCGTCTTCGCGAGGCCGGCTTTGAATGCAGCCTGGCGCGCGGGGTTCTGACCGACGCCGGCCTGCAGCACGAGCCCCATGATCACGTGCTCGACCTCGGCCGGATCGACGCCGGAACGGGCGATCGCGTTACGCAGTGCCTCACCGCCGAGCGTCGTCGCGCCTAAGGACGAGAGTGCACCGCCCAGCCGGCCAAACGGCGTGCGCGCTGCGGAAAGGACGACGGTCTTCGAATTCATAGCCCGAAAATCTTCCGGCCCCAAGAATCGGGGTCCCGCTGGGCGTGATGTTGATCACTATCGACAGTCGCCGATGAAAGCAGCCGCGCCGTGGACGCCTAGTGGACGCATGGCACGCCATGATGTATCCTGTCGCTGCGCCATGCAGACGAACGCAACGCACCTTGGGGAGTTTTCAACTGTCACCTTCACCTCGCTTCTCCCGCGCGCCGTTTCTGGCGCTCGCCGTCGTTGCACTCGTAACCGCATCCGCATGCGGGCCCGGCGTGAGCGGCATCGTTCCCCCGCCGGTCTTTATCGGGTCGTCCGGGTCGTCGCCTGCGCCGGGAGCCACGGCCTCGCCGGGCGCCACGGCCTCGCCGGGCGCCACTGCCTCACCGGGCGCCACCGCTTCACCAGGTGCTACCGCCTCGCCGACGGCGACGCCGACCGCTGCGCCGACGCCCCAGCTCGCGCCCAACAGCCTCACGTTCACCGCGCCATCGGCTTCGGCTCAGTCTTTCGCAGCCAGCGAAACGAATTATATCGGCGTCTTCACCACCGGCGCCGGCTGTGCCGGGATCGCTACCGTCAGCGGCACATCGCCGACGTTCACCGTGACGCCGGTCGCCGCGGGCATCTGCACCATCGCTGTATCCGACAGCTTCAGCCGGTCCGCCAGTCTGGCCGTCACTGTCTTAAGCACCTCCGTCACCGTCTCGTCACGAGGCCGTAAGTGAGAAATCCCTTGATGAAAACCACCGCACGCTACGCGATCGCACTCATTGCGGCCGGCACCCTGGGCGCTTGCAGCGGCGGCGCAAAAAGCGTACCGCTCGCACCGGCGGCGAGCGCCGGAAACGCGGGCACGACGGGTTCGCAGAGCGCCGGGCGCGCGGTCTTCCAACTCACCATTCCCGGCCAAACGACTTCCGCGCACGCGCGTGCCACCAAACACGTCGCGCCCACGACAGCCTCGGTCACGATCAGTACGGTGATCACCGGACAATCCAGCAATCCCGTCGTCGTCAACGTTACCCCCGGATCGCCGGGCTGCACGACGACAAACGGTGCGACCACCTGTACGATCCCCGTCAACGCGCCCGCCGGTACCGATACGTTCGAGATTTTCTCCTATGACGCGCAGAACGCGGGCGGCAACGTGCTTTCCCATGGAAAGATCGCCGTTGCAATCGGCGCCACGGCGACGACCAACGTGCCCGTTGCGCTCGACGGCGTCGTAACGGCGGTTTCGCTCGTCCTCTCGCAAAGCACAATCCCGACCACCGCCGGCACCGACACGCTGACGCTAGACGCATTCGATCCCGACGGCAACATCATCGCCGGTGGCGGAAACTTCATCGACGTCAATCTCAATCCGGTCACGTTCGCCTTGACGAAGAGTGGACCATCAAGCGGGCTTGTAACGTTGGGGGCAACCTCCGTCACGTCGCCGGCGACAAGCAGTGTAACCGTCACATTTGCAGGCGGTGCGGCCACATCGACGACGTTTAGCACGCAAGCCTCAACCACGGCCAACATCTCGGGCGCCGCGGTCCTCAACTTCGGCACGGCCGGAGCGGTGCTGTATGCCACGACCTCCTTCGGTATCTCGGCGTTCGCGCAAGGTGCGACCGGCGGCAACCCGACGACGCCGCTGCGCACGATCGGGATTGGAAAAACGGGGATACCGCAGCCACAATTCGGCGCGGTCGCGGACTCGCACGGAAATCTGTATCTTGCCGGCACCGATGTGACCTTTGCACACAGCTTCATCTTCGTCTACGCGCCGGGCGTTCTGCTCGGCTCGTCGCCGACAAAAACCATTCCGTTACCAGCCGGCGTCTTTCCCGGCGGCGCTAATGGCGGCGGATCGGACGACGGCAGCCTGGCGATCGATCCGCACGACAACCTCTTCGTCTCCGGCGAGGGAAGTGTGACGGAATACGCAACGGGATCGTTCGTTGACGGAACGCCCGCCGCAGCACTGGGAACGCTCACCGGCATGCCCGGACCCGATCCGGGAAACGGCAGCCAGCCCAGTCTTGTGTCAACGTTTGCCGTTGATTCAAGTGAAAATATTTACATCGTCCACGGTCTTGACGGCAGTGCTATTTCCATTGACGTCGTTCCGTTCCCCGCCGGTACCAGTGCCGATTTCTCCACGCTTCTGTCCGCGACGCCAAACCATCGGCACATTTTATTATCGGTAATCGATGTAGCAAGCGTCGCGGGAATCGCAATCGATGCGGCGGGTAACATCTACGAGATTGACTCGTCGGTAACCGGCGTTCACGTTTTTGCCGCAGGAGCGACATCGAGCACGTCATCGACTCCGCTCTTCACGATTGCCGGCGCCGCGACCACGCTCGTCGCGCCCAGATGTCTGACCGTTGACGGAAACGGGGACGTCTCGGTGTACGATGAGCCATTCACCTCGACGCCCACTGCCTCAGTCAAGGCGTTCGGCGCGAAGGCGCTCTTTGGCGGCGCCGCCACGCAGAACGTGGCACCGACGCGTACGATCACCGGCATCGCAACGGATTTCGATGGCATCACGGCATCGCTAACGTCGAACAAACTGTATCTAGCACACACCAACGGCGTCGACGTCTATGCAGCCCTCGCAAACGGCAACGCGCCATCAAGCCGCCTGATCGCTGTTCCCCCGTTCGCATTCAATCCGCTCGCCGCGGGCAGCGATGGCACGATCTACGAACTGATGGGATCCTCGTTATTCGCCTATGCTCCCGGCGCGAGCGGCACAGCCAGCCCGGCACACCAAGTGAACTTTGTGGCAACGGGGACGGAGATAGGAGCGCTAGCGACCGATCCGCTTTCAGGCGAAGTCTACGTGAGTTTCGGTCAATCTAATATCGTGCGGCTGCCGAAAGGCGCAACAACCGCCACGCCCGATCGCACGATCACATTGACGACACTTATACCAAACGCCATCGGTGTTTCGGCCACCGGCAACATGTATGTGTTCGCCGGGCCGAATGGCAAGATCGTCGTGTTCCCGGCGACGGCAACGACCGAGAGCAACGGTATCAATACCACCACCGTCACGACGACAACGACTGGGATGGGACTCGACGACGTAAACCATCGCCTCTACAGTGCCGACAGCCAAGTGGCCGGCGGCACGTATCCGATCACGATCTTTTCGTCGACGCTGCCGGGCACGACGACCGCCGCGCTCGTCAACCTCGGCGGATTCACCGAGTCGGCCGTCGCTCCGTCTGCCGTCGCGGTCGATGCCGGCGGACGCCTCTACGTTGCGGGCATCACGGGAGCCACAGCGCAAATCGCCGTTTTCAACGCACCACCGCTAAGCGGCACGAATGTCGTTCCGGATGAGTTGATCACGCTCACCGGCGAAAGTTCCCCGAAGATTGCAATCGGGAACTAGCGCCGCACCGCGAGGGACTTCAGCGAGCTGTGACCTGGGTGCAGACGATCGTCTCACCCGGGGCACAGGATTCGCATTCGAACTGAACGGTCACATGCGATATGTCGAACTCCTCGCGGACCGCAGTATCGATCTTTTGCAAGATGGCCGTTGCTTCGCTGATGCGACGGTCGTCGAGCACGACGTGTGCGGCCAGCGCGTGAGACCCCGAACCGATCGTCCAAACGTGCAGATCGTGAACGTCGACGACGCCCTCGAATTCGCGAATGCGATCGCTCACTTTCGGGATAGCGGCATGATCGGGCGCGCTCTCGAGCAATACGTGACCGGCATCGCGCACGATGCCGACGACGCCCGCAATGATGATGGCCGACACGAGCAGTGACAACGCCGGATCGATCCACGCTTGATGCGTGAGCAGAATGAACGCACCGCCCACGATGACAGCAATCGCGCCAAGCGCGTCGCCCGCGACGTGAACGACTGCGGCGCGCAGATTGAGGTTGCTGCCGGCACCACGCAGTAACATTGCACCGACGCCGAGGTTCACGACCAGGCCGATGGCCGCAACGACCAGCATGACCTTGCCTTCGGGCTCGACGGGCGCAATGAAACGGCGCACCGCCTCGATGACGATTGCGATCGTGACGCCGAAGAGAATGCCGCCGTTAGCAAGTGCAGCAAGAATTTCGAGCCGCGCAAAACCAAACGTCTGCCGCGCATTCGCCGGACGCCGTGCATGCAAACTTGCCATCAAAGCGATACCCAGTGCGACGGCATCCATCAGCACGTGCGCCGAATCCGATAAGAGTGCGAGCGATCCGGACGTGATGCCGCCGGCGAGTTCGAGCATGGCGACGGCCGCACTCGCCACCAGGGCAATCTTTAAGCGGCCCGGCGTTGCGTGCTCGTGATCGTGGCCATGATCGTGACCGTGGTGCGCACCCATCGCTATCGCCGTAGCGCCTTGAGCGCGAGAACGGCGAGCATCGCGCCGAACGTCAAGAATGTCCGCGACTCCGCTTTGGCGATGACGGAGGGATCGTACGAGCCCGCTTGCGGCTGGGCCGGTGCCATCGCGGGGACGATGCGCGGAACGCGCGCAACGTACGCATCGAATGCGTCACCGAACGTGTCGCGCAAAAACGCTTCTTCGTGCGGCACGATAATGCTGTAAACGCCAAGCATGGTGCCCAGCGACATCGCGAGCAGCCCGGCTCTCGCAGCCGCTCCGTTACTGCCGGTGAAGGCGATGCCGAATCCGAGCGCCGTGACGAAGTTGCCGACATAGAGCGGATTGCGCACGTATGCGTACGGCCCCGCGGTGACGAGTGCGGGCGCTTCGACGTGGTCGCCGCGGGTGGTTACGCCCGAGTAACCGACGGCCCATGCACGAATCGCTTCCCCGGCGAACGCGAGCGGCAAGCCCACTGCGATTGAAAAAGCACTCGGCTTCCCGAGTACCGCGAGCACAACTGCCGGAATCGCTAAGAGTTCGCCCCGCCGCCCGAAGACGAACGCGTCAAAGGCGTCAGATTTACCATTCATCGACCGGCGATGTTCGCCCCGGAGGCCGCCGCGACCCGTTCGCGCGCATCGGCATAGATGTCGCGTAACGACGCGTCAAGTGTGTACGTCGGCGCCCAGCCGGTCGCCGCTTGCAATTTTGCGGCGCTGCCGAGCGACAGTGCGATATCGGACGGACGCATCAAATCGGGGTCGTCATGAATTTCGACGGCCACGCGCGAGATCGTGATGAGACGGCGCAACACTTCTCGAATGGGTACCGCACGTCCGCTGGAAATATTGTAGATCGCTCCCGCGTCGCCGCGCTTTTCGAGCAAGAGCACGTAGGCTGCAGCGACATCGCGCACGTCGAGAAAATCCCGCTGCGCATCAAGATTGCCAACCTGCAATAGGGGCTTGTCGCCGGCCGCGATCCGCGCAATCTGCAAGGCGAAGGACGCAACCACAAAACGCTCGTCCTGACCCGGGCCGATATGATTGAAGGCACGCGTCATGACGACTTCGGTCCCGTAGCTTTGCGCGGCCGCCAGCGCATACGCTTCACCGGCGACCTTACTTGCGGCGTACGGGTTTGTCGGATTGGGCGCACACTGTTCGGTCAGCGGATATGCGCTCGGCGGCTGGCTGCCGTAGACATCGGCGCTACCGACCACGAGCACCCGCATACTGGTACCACGGGCGACGTCTGCGGCCCGTACCGCTTCGAGCAAACGTGCCGTACCGCCGGCGTTGGTCGCGTACGTATCAAGCGGGTCTGCGAGTGAAGCGGGCACGAACGCTTGCGCGGCAAGATGCGCGATCGCGTCGGGTTTCGCGGCATTGACGATCCCCGCGATGTTCTTGAGATCGCGAAGGTCGAGGGCCAGAAGATCGTCATCGATCGGCGCCTGCGTATGACCCGCGCGCACAACCGTATGCCCGCGCGCTTTCAGCGCCATGCACAGATAGCGCCCGACGAATCCGTTCGCGCCCGTAACGAGGACGCGCATCTACACGGCGACGAGCGGGCTCAAGCGTTCGATGTCGGCCCGAACCATGCGCTCGACGAGCCCCTCAAACGAGACGGTCGGCTTCCAACCGAGCACGCGGCGCGCTTTGGCCGGATTACCGATCAGCAAATCGACCTCTGCCGGGCGGTAGAAACGCTTGTCGACAACGACGTGCTTTTCGTAGTCGAGGCCGACGCTGTCAAACGCAAGTTTGACGAAGTCCCGAACGTAATGCGTGCGGCCGGTCGACACGACATAGTCGTCGGGCGCATCTTGCTGCAGCATGAGCCACATCGCGCGCACGTAATCGCCGGCAAAACCCCAATCGCGCTGCGCGTCCAGGTTTCCCAGGCGCAACTCCTTTTGGATGCCGAGCTTGATGCGCGCAACGCCGTCGGATATCTTGCGCGTGACGAACTCCTTGCCACGCCTTTCGCTCTCATGGTTAAACAGAATCCCGCTCACAGCATACAAATCGTACGACTCGCGATAGTTCACCGTGATCCAGTGCCCATACAATTTGGCGACGCCGTATGGCGAGCGCGGATAAAACGGCGTCGATTCATCCTGCGGCACCGATTGGACCTTGCCGAACATCTCGGAACTCGATGCTTGATAAAACCGAATCGACGGATCGACGGATCGAACGGCCTCAAGAACACGGGTGACGCCGAGCGCGGTAAATTCGCCGGTGAGGACCGGTTGCGAAAACGATGCCGGAACGAACGACTGCGCGGCGAGATTGTAGATCTCTTTCGGACGGACGTCGGCGATGATCGTCGTGATCGAACTCTGATCCAACAGATCACCGGACACAAACTCGATGTCGTCGATGAGATGACGGATCCGCTCGTGTACATCGGTCGACGTACGACGGGTCATGCCGACGACGTGATACCCCTTCGAGAGCAACATCTCAGCCAGATATGAACCATCTTGCCCCGTCACGCCCGTGATCAGCGCGGTTTTTTTCGCCAAGCGTTTCCTCGTTCGCTATTAGTTGAGAATGATGACGTTCTCGCCGGATTCGTCAAATACGAATCGCGTCTCGAACATCTCGTCCGTCTCGGGTCCGACCACCTTCGACTGAATGGTCAGGCGGTGCATCAGCCGGTCCTGGTGACGAACGATGCCCGAATAAAAGTACTGCACCAGCGGCGTCACACGCTCGTCGAGCGGCGCCAGGCGCCGGCGTTCCACGAGCATTTTTAGCAGTCGCTTCTGTAATTCTTCGGGGAGTAGGCGCGCCGTGTCGTCGGGCGTCATGCGCACGGTTACAAGTTCTTCTTGCGCCTTGTTTGCTTCGGCGACCGGTTTGTCGGTCGTGAAGCGGATAATTGCGTCCCAATCGTCAGCCGGAATTCCGGTAAAACGCATCCCGTAGCGCCAAACGGTGCGGCCCTGATGCGTGACGTTGTCTTGCCACACCGTTTTCGCGCGCATCCGGATCGTTCGCGTTTCGAGCGTCGCCCGCACGTCGAACTCATCTTTGCCCACGGCTTCTTGCGTTAAAATACACAGTCCGCCACCGCTGATATCCAAGCCGATAGCCGGGCGCTGCGTCGCCCCGTCGACACTATACGTGGCACGGTACGGCTTGCGCTTGCGTGGGAATTTTCGCCGGTTGACCTCTTTGCCGGTAAACCATGCGAGAAGTTCGGGCAGCATCCGAGACCTTCTCTTGGCGCAAAGGCCCCAGAGTTCCGGCTATTTACTCACGCCGACTGCTTCAATCGCCTCGTCGAGCCGCGTAAAACGTCGGTAATGGTCGCGGGTGGTTTGCAAAACGGCGCTCCCGGTGATCATCGCGACCCGGCCCTTATAACGCTCGTCGATGTGACTGACGGCCCACAAACCGGACATCGCCTCCTCCGACGTCTCTACGATCGTACCGCTCGTCGCGTGCTCGTGGAGCACGTAGGGCGTGTAGGTCTCGCTCGTAACATGCCCGGCGGCGTCCACAATGAGCATTCCCGCGCCGTGTTGGGCGTCGTGGACGTCGCTTTCGAAGGCCACGGCGCTCTCCCCGGCGGCACATTGGTCGCATTTCACGCCACTGATATGGTAGTCGTCGGCGTAGTGTGCGTCGTAAGGTTCCTTGAAAAAGCCGCGCCCCAGGCGGAGCTCGTCGTTCGCGTCGCGCTCTTCGCCGGCGATCGCCGGCGCGGGCAGCGGCCGGCCCGACCGAAACATCGCGACGAAACGCAGTCGCTCGTACAGCCCGTCGACGACAATGATCTCGGCATCGTTGCGATCCTGTCGTGACGTCGGTCCGATGTGCATCTCGAACTCGACATGACGGCGGTACACGATCACGCCGCGCATTTCGCGACCGTAGACCGCGATCGCACGATGATAGGCGGCAACCGCATCGCCGGGCGCCGCGCCGAGCAGAACGGCAAACGCTAGCATGCCTAGCGGGGCAGAGTGCGCTCTCATGCAGTGGAGCGACCCGTACGTCGGCGGGCGGCGCTGCCCCTACGCGACGGGCGTCAGAGCAGCACTTTCGAGAGACCGCGCGGGGCGTCGCTCTCAACGCTGCGGGCGCGACCGGTCCACAGCGCGAGGTACTGGCCGGCGACAAGCCACGCCAATGTATTAAAAGCGTCGCCGGTCCGCGCACCGAGCAGGGGCAGATCACCGACCGGACTCCCAATGACGAACCGCGCGGCCTCGGCATCACGTGCGGCGGTTAGCGGGCGCTCGACAAACGCCCGTGACGCATCGTCGACGATGCCCACAATCGCACAGGAAGCGTCTAAGACCGCCGAACTCCCGTGACGAAATTCACCCGCCGCAAAACCCTCGGCATGCACGTAGCTGGCTTCCTTGAGTTTGAGCGCCAGTTCACCCGCAATCGGGACGCCGTATCCCGCGCCGACGATGATGACGCTACGCCGGCGCGCGATCCGCTGCGCGGCAGCGACAACCGGCTCGGCATTCGAACCATCGAGCCAGTCGCGCACGTCGGTTGCGGTTTGCACGAGTGTTTGCGCCGAGCGCGTACTGTTGCCGGCGACGCACGCCGCGCCCCATAAGAGGATGGCGGCCATGGCCGTCACGCTTTTGCTTGCGGGGACGGCCTTTTCCGGCCCGGCGTCAAGGGCGATCACGTGCGTAGCACGCGCAGCCAGCGGCGAATTCGCGTCGTTCGTGAGCGCGATCAGCGTCGACGGCATCAGGATATCGAGCGCCGCGAGCAGGTCGATCGAACGCCCGCTTTGCGAGAGCGCGATTATACACGCGTCGCGATACGCGACGTGATCGAAATGCGCCTCGGTCGCTGCGAGCGCGACGGCGCGAATCCCGCGGCGCCGCAGTGCCAGTGCACCGAGTTGTCCCATGAACAGCGAACTGCCGCTGCCCACGAGAAGCACCGGACGCTCACCGATCGCCCGGGCTAAACGTTCGGCCTTATCGGACTGCGCGATGCCGCACCAGACATTCGGCTGTTCGCGGATCTCGCGCTCGAATTGTTGTCCTAGCACGGCGCGGCGATCAAGCGCGTAAACACGCGCGCGCGCAGGTCGCGCAGATCGGCGGCCGACCCCAGCCAATCGTCGACCAGGAATGCGAACGCCACCGTTCCGTGGCACTGCGTTGCAATATAGCCGGCGATGTTGTTGACGTGCGACATGCTGCCGGTTTTCGCAAACACGCGGCCTTCCGAAGCCGTACCTTTATAAGAAGATTCGAGCGTGCCGCGCACACCGGCGATGGGCAGATCGTCGAGCACGAGATCGCGATACGGCCCGTTCCAATCACGCAGCAAGATCGTCGTCAGCGTGCGCGGTGCAAGCCGGTTGTAGACGGAAAGCCCGCTGCCGTCGCTCAGGGTGACGGTCGCCGGATCGATTCCGATCGCGGTGAGCCATGCGTTTTCGCGAGCGATGCCATCGGTGCTGGGCGCCGTGCGGCGCCCCGCCCGGGTACCGACGGCCCGCAGTACTTCTTCGGCTAGCAGGTTGTCGCTGGGCCACCACATGTCGGCCATTATATCGCCGAGCGGCTCGGAGTCGTGCGCCCACAGCACGCGCTCGGGCAGTGGGTCAGCGGTATGCAGATACGGGTCGACACGGGGGTCGATACCCGCGGCATCAAGTGCGCGACGCGTCGCGGCCAGCAGAAACTGCGTCGGACTCGGAACGGCGACGGCAATATCTTCCGGTGCGGCGCCCGCGGCAATCGACCCGCTCAACGTGACGGCGCCCGCTGTGTCTGCGGGCGCCGCGTCGAGTGTGAGTTCCGAACCTTTGGGTCCCGTCGACGTCGCGTTCCATACGGCAAAACCGAGTGCCGGACGACACGGCTTTTGCGGATCGCAAACGGTACCCCAAGGCTGCACGCTGATCGCCGGCGTCTCACCCGCTTGGCGGCCGGGAACGATGTGCGCGATAACCCGGTTGTGTTCGTAACCCAGCGATTCAACGGCTGCAGCGTAGTCGTAGGGAAAGTCGTCCCAGGACCAGCCGGGCAGATAGCGCTGTTCGCCGGGGACGCGATCGCCGTGTACGCCGCCGGAGATGCGGCGAATGCCCGCGGCGCGCAGCGTGACGGCCAAGTCGTGCAACGCCGAATCGTCGATCAACGTGTCGCCGCTGCCGCGCACATGGAGCGTACCGCGCAGGAAGCCGCTTTCAACGGGATCCGTAACGTAGGCTTCCGTGCGAAAACGAAATGCCGTTCCAAGTGTCTCGAGCGCCGCGCTGCCGGTCAGCAATTTGAGCGTCGACGCAGGAATGAACGCGTCGTCCGCGTTGCGAGCGTAGAGCACGGCGCCCGTCTGTACGTCGACGAGCAGCAGCCCCGAGTGCGCGCCGCGTAGTGCCGGCGCGTCGCGCAACAGCGCATCGATGTCGACGGTCAGTGACGCGCGATCGCCGTCGTTCCACGGCGCGCCGCTCGCCGGCGGCTTCGGTATTCCCGCGCCGAGGCTTCGATCGACAGCGCGCGCAGCGTGCGGCGCGACCGTCACCGCAAGCGCGAGCAACGTCGCATAGCAGCGGGCAAGGTTCATGCCGGTATACGTTCGGCCATACGGCGAGCGATGAAGGTCGCAACGGCGCTCGGCAACGTTCCGCGTCCGAAACCCGCGTCGTATCCCAATTCGGCGGCCAACAGGTTGGTAACGCGTGGACCTCCGGCGATCAGGATCACTCCTTCGCGCATGTCCTCGGCTTCCAGCAGTTCGGAGAGTGCGGTGAAATTCGCGACGTCGGAGCCCTTTTGCGTCACGATCTGCGATACCAGTATTGCATCGATCTGCCGCTCCTTCACAAACGCAACGATGTCTTCGATGGCCACTTGGCTGCCCAAGTTGAACACATCGAACGATTTGTAACGCTCGAGGCCGTAGTCGCCCTTGTAGCCTTTCATGTTGAGGATCGCGTCGATACCGACCGTGTGGGCGTCCGTGCCGATACAAGCGCCGACCACGCGAACGTTGCGACCAACCGTGCGGCGAATCAATTCGTCGCAGGCGTCCATGTCCAGCGTATCGTGTTCAGGCCGCACAGCAGCAGTCGTCGACACATCGACCGATATCGGTGTACGTGCGTACACGACGAAGAACGAAAAATTTGCTGCGATGCGGCGCCCCTCGACGACGGTAACGTCGGTAAAGCCCATCTTCACGACGAGCCGGCGCGCCGCTTCGTCCACCGCTTCACTCCACTCCAGCGGCAAGGTGAACGACAGCTGCATCGCGCCGTCGTTCAATGTGTCGCCGTACGGTCGTACCGGCATCGCGCTAGGCGGCTTCGGCCGGGTGGCCGCGCAGCGCGTCCTCGAACGGGTTCCAATAGTCGGGCGACCGTTCGATCACGCCGTCGAATCCGCGTCCGCCGTCGGGCGCGCGCGAAACGTCCGCAAATGTCTTCGCTTCGATGGCCTCCATTAAACCGCGCTCGGCGACGCCTTCGAGCAATGCGACGGCGGCAGCGAGAACGTCCTTCGCACGCGTCTCGATTTTGCCGCCCGGCTTGCATTCTATGTCGTCACCGAAGTGGCGCGCGGTCGCCATGACGTAGCGTGCATTCGCGATCGCAAGCGCCCGGTCGCCCAAAAAAGGCGTATGAATTGCTTCGGTCAGCATTCCGCACAAGTGAATCGCCTGGTGTGTCATGACCGATGTCAGGTTGAACATCGCATCGACGAGGTGACCTTTAAAAATGTCGCCCGTCATGTGTTTGGTCGGCGGCATGTATTTCAACGGCGATCCGGGGAAACACTGGCGGGCGAGTTGCGCTTGCGCGATTTGAAAGAGAAACCCATCTTCGAGATCCGGATCGATCTCGTAGGCATCGCCGAGGCCAATGAGTTCGTCGCGCATACCGGCCCGGTGGGCGAACGCTTCGTTGATGAATTGGGAGGCGAGCACGGCCGGCGCCTGTTCGACTGCATCTGCCGTCGTGAGATAGTTATCTTCGCCGGTGTTGATGATGATGCCGGCATGCGCGTTAAGCATGCGCGAAAAATGCTGGTCGACAAACGTCCGCTTCATATTGATGTCCCGAAACAAGATGCCGTACATCGAATCATTGAGCAGCATGTCGAGCCGTTCGAGCGCGGCCATCGTCGCGATCTCGGGCATGCACAAACCACTCGCATAATTCGTCAGCATCACGTACCGCCCGAGGCGTTCGGACACGGCATCGAGCGCGCCGCGCATGATCCGGAAATTCTCTTGCGTGGCGTACGTCCCGCCGAAGCCCTCGGTCGTTGCGCCGAATGGAACGTAGTCGAGCAGCGACTGCGCCGTCGATCGGATCACGGCGATGATTTGCGCGCCCGCTTCGGCCGCGGCTACGGCTGCCGTCCGATCTTCGTAGATGTTGCCACTTGCGACGATCACATACAAGAGCGGCGGCGGATCTTGGGGAAAACGCTGCAGCAACGTTTCCCGTTCGCGACGGCGCTCGCGAATCGTCTGCAGCGCAGCGCCGACATACGGTGCGAGCGCGCGCTGCCGAACCTCGCGTGGGGTCGCGCGCCAGGCGGCGGTCGACATACCGCCGGCGATGTTCTCGGCGAGGACCTGCGGACTGTTGCCGGATTCCGCCACACCGGCGGCCAGCGCACAAGCCGCGCCGGCGGGCAAGTCGGCAAGCGCGTCCACGACGCGATTTGCGAGCGGAATTCCGTCGGCGTCGATACCGTCAACACCGAGCAGCCGCACGACTGCGCGTTCGACGGCAACAGTCGTGTGCGCGCCGATGAAGGCGGAGATCGGCTCGACGATCGTTGCCGCCAAGCGTCGTGCTTCATCAATGGCGCCGGAATCGATCCGCAGTTGCATGGAAGCTCACAGCTTCCGGGCGTTAGCGTCCGACCCCCGCATAAACGAGACCGGCGCCGGTCACGGCTTGCGGATCGAAACCATTGCGCGCATCGATCACCACAAGCCCCCGCATGACTGCCGCCAAGCCGCCGAAGTCCGCCGCACGATAGAGGGGCCACGCCGTCGCAAGAACGAGTGCGTCGGCGCCGCTTGCGGCAGCGACGTGATCCGTACCGTCAAAAAATGCGATGCGATCGCCCAGGGCCGCGCGCGCGTTCGGCACCGCCAGCGGATCGTGTGCCGCAATGACGGCGCCGGCGACAAGCAACGCTTCGATGAGCGCAATCGCCGGCGACTCTCGCACGTCATCCGTTCCCGCTTTAAAGGCCAGACCCCAGATGGCTACGCGCCGGCCGCGCAAATTGTTCACCAGGGCGTCCGTGCGGGCCACAACATGTGCGATTTGCCGGCGGTTGACGTGCATGACGGCGTCGAGCAGCACCGACTCGACGGCGTTATCCTCGGCGGTCCGCCGCAGAGCATTGACATCTTTGGGTAGACACGATCCGCCGAATCCGATGCCGGCCTCCAAAAACTCGCGTCCGATACGCCGATCGGCTCCGATGCCCGCGACAACGGCGTCGATATTCGCGCCGACGCGTTCGCAAATACCGGCGACTTCATTGACGAAGGAGATCTTCGTGGCAAGAAACGCATTGGCCGTGTACTTGATCATCTCTGCCGTGCGCATATCGACCGCGACGATCGGAGCGTCGAAGGATGCGTAAAGCGCACGCAAGATCGCTTCGGATCGGCGGTCCTCGCAGCCCAGCACGATTCGATCGGGATGGGTAAAATCACTGATAGCATACCCTTCGCGCAAGAATTCCGGATTCGAAGCAACGAGCACGTCGTGTCCGACCTGATCCTCGGTGCGCACGATCGATGCGAGCAAGTCGCCGGTTTCAACCGGTACCGTTGATTTATTGACAATGAGCACCGGCCCGTCGATTGCCCGGCCGATAGCCGTTGCCGCGGCACACACGGCGGAGATATCAGCGCGGCCGTCCGCTCCGGCCGGTGTTCCGACGGCGATGAAAACGATCGCACATCCCGCCACTGCCGACACCGGATTTTCGGTGAAGTGTAACCGGCCGGCGGCGACATTGTGCGCGACAAGTTGGGCCAGGCCCGGTTCTGCAAACGGGATGCCGCCCGACTGTAGCAGCGCGGCTTTTTGCACGTCGCTGTCACAGACGACGACGGTATGCCCGCGCTCGGCGAAACACGCAGCGGTAACCAAACCGACGTAGCCGGCGCCAAAAACGCCGAGCCGCAGGCCCGTCTCAGGCATCCGGTGTCCGGACGGGAATCCGGCCGGCGACGTATTCTTCGAGACCCGCCTGCCACGTCGGCAGCGGCGCGATACCGGCGCGAGCGAACGTGGTGTTGGTGAGGGCCGAATACAACGGCCGCTTGACCGCCGAGCCGAAGCCGTCATACGCAATCGCTTCAACGCGCGGCGCAAGCCCGGCCAACGCAAACGCGGCAGCCGCAAACGCATACCACGTGGTCGCACCGGCATTCGTCACGTGATGCGTTCCGAACGCGCGCGCGTCGATCGCGTCGCGAATGGCCCGCGCGGCGTGCGGCGCAAAGGTCGGCGAGAACGTCATGTTGTCGACGATCCGCAGCGGCTCACCGCGCTCTGCTTGCTGCAGAACACGTTCGACAAACGTGTAGCCTTTGTTCGATGTGCCCGAAGCGCTATACACCCCGCTTGCCCGGAAGATAAAATGTTCGTCGCGATGACGCCGCACGAGCAGCTCGCCGGCGAGCTTCGATGCGCCGTACGCGCTGCGCGGGTTAGGCGCGTCCGTTTCCGCGTACGGCCGGCCCTGCGCACCATCGAAAACGTAGTCGGTGCTGATCGTCGCGAAGAACGTTTCCGTCGCGCCGCAGGCTTGTGCCAAGCGGTCGACGGCGAGCGCGTTGACGGCAAACGCGCGGTCCGGTTCGCGTTCGCAGGCATCGACGTTATGAAACGCCGCGCAATTGATCAAGGCAGCGGGGCGCTCGCGTTCGAGAAACGCCGTGACCGCGCCGGCATCTTCGATATCGAGATCGCCGTGCGCCGGCGTTAGCAGCGGCCGGCCGGCGTATACGGTCACGAGCGCACCGCCGAGCTGACCGCTCGAGCCGATGATGGCGATCGGGCGCGTCACGTCAGTAAATGCTGCTGAAACGCCGCTGCGCACCGTGCACTTCTTCGAGGACCGTCATCCAGGCGATATTGTAGTGGCGCGGATCGGCCAGTTGCGCAACGTTATCGAGCGGAATCTTCGTGAGCATGTCGTCGATCGACTCGAGCACCGTGACGGCCGGCGTGAAGCCGAGCCGTTGGGTCATCTTCAAGTTGGTCATACGGTAATCGCGCACAATTTTGGGCAGCGGCGCGTCAACGAGTTCGACCGGCCGCCCAACGAGCGACAACGAACCTGCAACGAGCATCGCAAGTTGACGTACTTGATAGTTCTCTTGCATCACGTTGAACATCTCGCCGGCGACGGCGGCGGCGGGGGCCGTCAAGCACAAGATGTGCGCGCGCGCTACGTCGCTGACATCGACGAGCGGTCGCCACTGCCAGCCGCCGCCGTGTAAATACAACTTCTTCGACGTGATTGCGTCTTTGAGAAACGTGTTCACCACCAGATCGAACCGCATCCGGGGACTATAGCCGTAAACGGTGCCTTGACGCAGAATCGTCGGCGCAAAGCGCCCGTCGGCCAGCCGCGTCAGGGCTTCTTCGGCGTACTGCTTGGAAAGCGAATACGCACCGCGCGGCACGACCGGCGTCGTTTCGTCAAACATGCCGGGTCCCAGACCGTCGTACAGCGACGCCGACGACCCGAAGACAAATCGCGCGACGCCACGGCGCTTGCAGGCTTCGGCCAGCCGCTCCGTCGCGACCGCGTTCATCTGCCAGTTTGCCTGCGGGTTGTATTCGGCCGTCGGGTCGTTCGAGAGGCCGGCCAGGTGACTCAGGCCCTCGATCCCGTCGAGCCAAGCATCGTCCCATTCGCGCAGGTCGCCGTGTACGTATTCGAGGCGTCCGTCGCTCTCGTCGCGCAGCCGCTCAAGCGGGCCCGAACCGAAAAAGAGCCGGTCCACGACCCGGACCCGGTCGCCCCGCTCAAGCAGTTGGCGGCACAGTTCCAGGCCGATATAGCCTCCGCCGCCCGTGACCAAAACGTGCATCTCGGGTTCTTTCGCGCCGGGTCCCCGCCGGAACTTTTCCCGGCCCGGGCGGTATCTTGCGGTACGATACCGACCGTGAGGAACGGATGACCACCATCGAAGAGACCGACGAGTGCCTCGTGGGTCTGGTCTTAGCCGAAGATCGGGAAGCTTTTAGCGTCTTGGTCGAGCGGTACAAGCGCGGAATCGCCAATTTTATCGGTGCGAGTGTCCGGCCGTCGGCCGACGTCGCCGATTTAACGCAGGAAACGTTTTTGCGCGCCTACGCTCACCTCGGCACATTCAATCCGGAACTCGGGAAGTTCTCGACCTGGATCTATCACATCGCGCGTAACGTCGTGCGCACGTTCCTGGGCAAATCGCTGCGCCGCCCGCCGACGAGTGATTTCGGCAACGAGCGTACGATCGAAAACGCGTTGCCGGATCAGTCGCTCGACACCGACCCGTCACTGGGCGTGCTGCGTTCCGAGGCAGAAGCCGAAGTGCGTGCGGCACTCGCGCTCTTACCGGAGCGCACACGGACGGTACTCGCGCTGCGCTACTACGACAACATGGATTATCAAACGATCGCAACGACGATGGGTCTGTCGCTCGGTAATGTCAAGACCCTGATCCACCGCGGAAAGCTCGCCCTCGCCCACAAGCTCAAGGAGCGCGAGGAGGTCGCAGCGTCCGTCGCGGGCCAAAAGCCGTCGCTGTTCGGAGGGTTTCGTGAACTGCAGTTCATCTGAAGCGCTTTTCGAACGCTTTCTCGACGGCGACCTTACTCCACGCGAGCGTATGTCGCTGCTCGCGCACATCGATCGCTGCACGCCGTGTCGCGAGGTGCTCGAGGAGTTGCGGGTCGTCGACGCGCTGCTGTTGACGCCGCGCGACGTGCGGCTTGCTCCGAATTTCACGTTTGCAACGATGGCCGAAGTTCGTGCCGTGCAAGCGCCGCAAACGCGCCGCGCACCGGTGCTGGCCTACCTCGTTTCGTATGTGGTGGCGGCCTGGTTGATCGTCGCTGCGGCGTTTGTCTTGTCGCCGCAAGCGATGCGCGTGCTGGCGGTAACGTTTCTCGCGCTTGTCGCAAGCGTCATGGATGCTTTTGGGGGAGTGGGTCATGTCCTCGCGCGGCTATCCGGCCACGACGGAACGGCGGTGGGCACGATCGTCGGCGGTGTGCTGCTGCTCGACATAACACTCGCCGTGGTCCTGGGCGCAGCACTCGTTTACGTGCGGCCGCGATTGGCGGAGCGCTTGCGTTCGTGATCCGCCGGCTCGTTGCTGCGCTGGCGGCACTGACCGCTCTGGCTGCGGCCTTTCTTCCGGCCGTGGTGCTGGCAGATTCGCGCGATCACGGTGAGACCGTATTTTTCGAGAACGTGCGCGTCGCGCCCGACGACGTGATTCACGGCGATCTCAACGTGATCTTCGGTAATGCGCAAATCGAAGGTCACGTTACGGGCGACGTTAATGTGTTCGGCGGCAGTTGCACGAAGGACGATGGTGCCGTCGTCAACGGCGAGATGAATTGCGCGTGGAGTGATGCCACGCGCGTCGTCGCCCCGCTCATCGCGAGCTCCGGTATCGGCGCTTTTGCCGAACAAGATCGCAAACTGTTCGTCAAGCTCGCGTCGAGCGCCATTGTCGTTTTGATATTTTTGCTCTTTCCGGTGCGCATGCGGCTGGCACTCGATCGTGTCGAGCGGCATCCCGGCGTATCGGCCGTCGTCGGCGTCGGCGCGGTCATGGCCATCGTGCCGGTCGCGATCATTTTGCTGATCAGCGTTATCGGTATTCCGCTCTTGCCGTTGGAAATTGCGGCAATCTTCGCCGGCATTTGGCTGGGAACCGGTGCCGTCGCACTGCTGGTCGGCCGGCGTCTGTGCGAACTGGTCATGCCGACGCTCACGCCGTCGCCGCTGGCTGCACTCGTGCTTGGTTTGGTCGTCGTCAGCGCCGCAGAAATCGTGCCGATCATCGGCTGGGCGGTGACGGCACTCGTGTGGCTCGTCGGACTCGGCGCTGCGATACTGTCGCTCTTCCGTTTTGCCGGCGGCCCAAGCGCCGTGGGCATGCGCCGGCAACCTATCGGCGGGCCGCCGATGAAGAGCCCGACGCGCTAGACGCCGAATCCCTCGCGGCATGAGCACCGTTCTGGGTATCCATCGCTTCGCCAATCGCATCTCGCGCATGAAGGCATCCGCCATTCGCGAGATGCTGAAAACGACACAGCGCCCGAACGTCATTTCTTTTGCGGGCGGCTTGCCGGCCCCCGAACTCTTCCCGACGGCCGACATTGCCGAAGCGACGCAGATGGTCATGGATACCTACGGTTCGGCGGCGCTGCAATATTCCGTCACCGAAGGTGTGCCCGAATTACGAAACTGGGTCGCGCAGCGCCTCAACCGGCTGCACGGCACGCAGCTCGTTGCCGACGACATCGTCATCACGAACGGATCGCAGCAGGCGCTCGATCTTTTCGCAAAAATTTTCTTGGATCCGGGCGACACCGTCATCGTCGAGAATCCATCGTATCTCGGCGCGATTCAAGCGTTCGACGCGTACGAGCCGCGCTTTCTTGCAATTGAAACCGACGCGCACGGCATGGTCCCTGAAGCGCTCGAGTTTGCGCTGGGAGCCGAGCGGCAAACGCCGAAATTTTTGTATCTCACGCCGAACTACCAGAATCCGACGGGTGTAACGCTGAGTCTCGATCGCCGCCGAGAAATTGCCACGATCTGCGCCGGCTATAACATTCCGATTTTCGAGGATGACCCCTACGGCGAACTCTGCTACGAGGGCGCACCCATTGCGCCGCTCCTGTCGCTGGGCTCCGACGCAACGGTTACGTATAGCGGGACGGGATCGAAAATCGTTGCGCCGGGTTTACGCATCGCGTGGATGGCCATTCCCGATGCAGAGATTCGTGAGAAAATCGTTCCCGCAAAGCAAGGGGTCGACTTGCACACGGGTTCCTTCGCGCAATACGTCTTCCACCAGTACGTGACGACCGCCGACCGGCTCGAACGCCACATTGCCGGCATTCGCATGACCTACGCCGGCCGGCGCGATGCGATGGCGTCAGCGCTGCACGATTTCATGCCGGCCCACGTCACGTACACCATTCCGACCGGGGGAATGTTCTTCTGGGCGACCGTCGACGGGCGCATCGATACGGAGGAACTCCTCAAGGTCGCCGCCGCGCAGTCCGTCGCGTTTGTCCCCGGGCGCCCGTTCTTTGCGTTCCGGGATCGCGGCAACGGCATGCGGCTCAACTTCTCCAATGCGAACGAGGACCGAATTCGTGACGGAATCGAACGCCTCGCACAGGCCATTCGCTCCGCTCTCGCGTAGAAAGGCGACCGCGAAGCGCGCTTTTCATCGTATTTCGGAGGTTTCTGTGGGACTCGTCGTCACCGGTATTTCGCAAAACGGCGACATCAAGGCGCTGGAGCAAGGGCTCAAAGACGCGGGGCTGCCGCTCGATCCTATTCAGTTGATTTCCGGTGAGGATTCAACCGAAAGTGTCGCGCGTTCGCAAAGCGGGCCGCGCATTATGACGGGCGACCACGGAGCCGCCGTACCGGGCATCAACGATAGCGGAGGCGGGCTTCTGTATTTCCGCAACGAGTCGCTGAGCGACCGGTTGGGGGATCTCGAAATTCCCGACTCGGAAGTCGAGAACTACGTCGCGGCGCTTGAAGCCGGCCGCAGCGTCGTTGCGTACTATGCGAAGCCGGAGTCGATCGGGATCGTCGAGGGACTTTTTCGCAGCGCCGGACTTGCAAAAGTAAAAACGTTTTAGGATTGGGTCGCGAACGCTTCGTACGTCTGCAGATATTTTGTGACGACGGACGGCCAGGCGTAGTTTTCTGCAACGAAGCGGCGACCGTTTTCGCCGAGCGCCGCCTGGGTGGAGCGGCTGCGTAAGGCTTCGGCAGCAGCAACGAACTCCGCGGTGCTGAGGTACGTTAGGCCGCCTTTTGCGCGCGCGGTTTGTCCGACGAGCGCGGCGCTGGCGGCATTGACGAGGACGGGGCGCGCCGTGCTCCAGGCCTCGAGCAGCGCAATTGAGAGGCTCTCGAGACTTGACGGCATGACCAGGAATTCACTTCCGGCGATTGCGTCGAATTTCGTTTCTTCATCGACATACCCGAGCGCGTGTATACCCGGGCAACGCGGGATATCCATGACGGAGCGCCCGAGAAGCACGAGGTCGAGATCCGTCCTCTTGCGTCGGTAGGCGGCGTAGTTTTTAAAGAGTGTGTCGACATTTTTCGCTTTGTCTATTCGGCCGGCGTAAATGCAATATGCGTTGGTGAGGCCGAAGCGTTCTCGGAAACGGTCGGGCCGCAGATCGGGCGGCGGTGTGATTCCGATGCCGGCGATTGGGCCTCGTAGCGACGTATCGGGAAAGCGCCGCAAGAGGAAATCACGCTCTTCGGGCGTGTTGAAGAGTATCCGTTGCGGCTTGCGGAAAAAATCGTTCCACATCGAGAAATGGATCGGCCATTCGTCGTGTGCCAACGGGGCAAGGAAGGCTTTTTCTGCGACGAGGGCTAGGCCAAAATATGTCGTTGCGTAGAGATACGAATAGAAAATGAAAAGATCGTAGTCGGCTGCGTGATCTTCGATGTAGCGCAGCAGCCCCGTTGAGTACGGGCCTTGGCTGCGCGCCCACGCTTCTTGTTCGGCAAGCGTCGCCTTTGTGCGCCTGTTCAGAATACGTTTGCTCAGGCGGTCGAAGTCGCGTTTGTTGCGCGGGCCGTCGACATCAAAGCGAACCGTTGGGATCCCTTCGATCATTTGGGGACCGGCCGGATAATGGGCGGCCCATGTTTCGTAGTCGAGCGCTGTTGTTGTGAGAATCGTCACGTCCCAGAGCGAGGACAGGTGTCTCGCTACTTCGCGACAGAGGGCTTCGGCGCCGCCGTTGACTTCGGTACCGCAGCGCTGTACGACCATCGCGACGCGTAATCGCGGCGCGCTCACGAGAGCGTGTTGATGTCGCGGTTTCGGGCAGACCTTCTACCGAGCGATTGTTGGCGGACATCGAGGAAGGCGGCGACAACCGTTTCCGGTGCATGGCGGGCGCGCACGCGGTGACCTTCGGCGATTGCGGCAGTGCGCAGGACGGCGTCCGTTGCAACGATCTTGATGAGTGCGGCAATTTCCAGCGGCGGACGAACGTCGACGACGAAGCCGCAGGGCTCGATCGTTTCGCGCACGATCGGGTCGTCGAACGCGATGACGGGCACGTCGAACCAGAGCGGGTCGACTGCGGCACGGACGGATATCAGCGGACCGCCAAGTGCGCAGGCGACGTGCGCGGCGCGCAGCGCCGCATAGCGACCGGCCGGTCCCGGCGCGAGTAACGTAACGGCATCCGCGAGATCGAGGTCGCGGCGCTCGCGCTCGAGCGTCGCGCGCGCGTCGGCATCGCAATCGTCGATATCGACGAGCAGGCGTACGTTCCCGGCTATGCCGACGAGGGCAACCACGATCTCAATGAGCCGTTCCGCATCGGCGCGAGCGAGCGGAGCGATCGAAAAAACCGTCAGCAGACCGTCGTCATAGGGATTGCCGGCCGGGCGAATACTCGCCCACACGCCGGGATCGACGAGTTCGGGGACAAGACGCGCGCCGACACCACGTTCCACGAGCGTTTGCAGCGCGTTCATGTCTGCCGCGAACACCGCCGGCGGCGAAACCTCAGGAATGAAGACGTCGCCCGCGTGCGCCACGATTGCATCACCGGGTGTCGACGGTTGCGTATCTTTGGCATGAACGATCGTCCAGGCGCCATCCCGCTGGGTATCGCTCCCGGCGATGACGGTCGATGCATCGGCGCCGCGCGCGCGCAGTGCGCGTTCGAGTTCGCCTGCGTAACCCGCCACGGCGCGCTCGCCCAGCGGCACCACTTGATCGACCCGAATGCCGGCCGCCGTACGGCCGAGCAGCGCGTCGATCGCGCCGAGCGTGCGCGCGGCAACGGTATCCCACGACCCGCTCTCCGCGGCAGCCGCCCAACCGCGCTCGCCGAGTGTGCCCAGCGCCTCATCGGCTGATTCATCGATCGTCGTGAAGGTACGTATCCAATCGTCGGCCGATCTGCCGATCCAGCCGCCGCCACAGGCTTGGACGGCTTGGGCCGTTGCGGCGCAATCGCCGTGAACGATCACCGGCCGGCGCGCATACCATGATTCGTATATCGTGCGCGAAAAGCTTTCATTGACGCTGGGCTGAGCGACGGCGCGCGCATACGTCAGCAACGCAGCTTTATGCGCTTCGTTGACCGGTCCGAGAAAGACGACGCCGTCACCCGTGCGCGCGCTGCCGGAGCGCGGACCCGCGAGCACGAGCTGCAACGACGTCGCAACGCGCCGCTCGCGGAAGCGCGCAAATGCTTCGAGCAAGAAGTCGACATTTTTCGAGCGATCTTGGCGCCCGAGATACAGCACGTAGCGCGACCGATGGGGTGCGAACGATCCAATCGTTAGCGGTGCACGCGGCGGGTCAACCGGATCGACGGCGTGCCCGATCACACGGCTTTTTGCGAAGATCGCCGGACCGTAGATTTTGCCCGCGACCTCAGCCTCGCCCTCGCTATTGAAGAGCACGCCGCGAGCACTGGCGAACATATCGCGCACCGCGCTCAGATATGCGTACGGTTCATCGTGCAGACACGGTATCGCGAACGCCCGGTCAGCCACAATCGGCACGCCCGAGACCGTCGGTCCATATAAGTACGGCACAAACAGCACCGCATCGAAGGTCGAACCCGTGGCGCGGAGCTGTTCGATCAGCGCGCTGCTCACGATATTATCGGAAAAAAACGCACGCACGTCGCGTTCATCGAGCGGCGAGCGGTCGCGACGCAAGGAGATACGCGGCAACGTCGTCACCGCAACATTCGCTCGCGCAAAAGCAGCACGGTCGCGTGAGTCGACCTTGAAGCGGCGAATCGTCACGCCGTCCGATATGGTCGCGCCGGCACGATGATAGTTCGCTCCCCAGTCGTCGTGAAAGGAGCGGCAGCAGGTCGTCAGCACTTCGACCGTTGCTCCCGCGCGGGCCAGCGCGCGCGATAACTCCCAGGCCAGGCGCTCGGCGCCGCCGATCAGTTCAGGCCCGAACCACGGCGCAACGAGAGCAATCCGCCGCGAATCGTCAGTCGTTATCATGACGACGCGCGATGCGCTCCGCGCGCGCAACGGAGCGCTCCGTTTCCAGCCGCGACTCCAGTATTTCGACCCGGTCGAGCAAACTGTGCAAAAGGCCCAACATCTCGCGCTGCGCACGAATCAGTTGCGCGTTGACGCCGTGCTGATCGCGAAAGACGAGCGAGATAATGTGGAGCGCGAATCGCTGCAGTGACGAGTTGCCCCGAAACGGAAACGTCTGCACTTCCGCGGGCCATTCGGTGCGCGGGACGGACCGCTCTTCGGCGAGTGTCAAGGCGTTTTCGATCGTCCGCACATGCACGGCCGCAGCCAATCGCGATAGCCGCTCGTCGCCGGCCAATTGCGGATCGCGAGCAAGTTCTTGGGCGATGCGCGCTTCGAGCGCGCCTGCATCGATCTTGGGATTGCGCGAGCGGATCACGCCGCAACCTCGATCGTCCGCGCGTCCTCGCGGGAGTTAATCAATTCAACGGCCCCGATCGCCAGAATGATCCACCAGAAATCACCGACTTTGGGATAAAATACCAGATAGTCGAACACCTGATGCAGCGCGAGGCCAACGCTTGCCGCAAGCGCACCGATGATCAGCGGCCGGCGGGAAATGACGCGCGCGAACGTCGCAATCGATGCGTACACGAGGTAGAGCGCCGCCAAGAAGCCCGCCAGACCCGTTTCGGCCAGGGCCTGGAGGTACAGACTATTGGCGTGCGTGTGAACGTCCGGTAGGCCCACCTGCGCCAAATCGAGCTCGTAGTTTCCGGCTCCGACTCCCACGAGCGGGGACGTTCGCCATAAGTCCAGCGCCGCTTTCCACAGGACCGGATGAGTTGCCAGGTGATCGGGCTGAGCCACTTCTTTGAGGCTGAAGAAGCGCGCTTCGAATCCGACGGCGGCACCCAGGACGATCAAAATCGAGCCGAGCGCCAGGGCACCGGCGGCAAACCGCCAGCGCACGACGCGCGACGGGCGGCTTAGCAGCACGACGAGTCCGCAAGCGACAAGCGCGGCAACGACGCCGGACTTCGAGAGGGTGAGCGTTTCGGCGATCGCCGCGAGCGCCGTTACCGTAACGAGCGGTGCGCTGCGGTGCACGAGCATGCGGGCGAGCAGAACCGGCAAGGCGAGGCCCAACCAGGCGGCGAGCTGATTGGGGCCTTCCAGCGGGCCGGAGATCCGTGGAATCGCCTGACCGTAAAAGAACAAGCCGGACGTCGCGCCGATGAATTCTTGGGCGATCGCGAGCACCGACACAAGACCGGTGGTAACCACCAAGGCACCCCAAATCGGGCGATCGTCCGGATCGTTCGAGAACGCGACGCACACACCGACGAACACGACGGCGTATTCGATCCACTTTGCGACTTCGCGTGCAACGGCATCACGGTGCTGCGCAAACGCAAACGACAGAACCATCGGGCCGATCATCGCTGCGAGTGCAAGCAAGAACGGCCGAATACGTGGATCGCGCAATTCGCGCAGGGACGGACGATGCCACAGCAGCGCCAAGACGAAACCGGCGAACGCCGCTTTGGGGATCGTGATCGACGTCCCGCCCGCGTAGTGCGCGTACGCGAAGGGCACCGTAACGATGAGTGCAGCAATACCGTTGGCCGGGCGCCGTATCGTAACAAACAATACGGCCGCGGCCACAAGCGCAAAAATCGCCGCGGACAAAACGTCGAGCGGCGGGTGCGGCGGATAGAAGACCGGCGGGTAGACAAACCCGGGCTGCCAGTGGATCACGGCAACGGCATCAGGTCACGCGGTGGTTGACGCCGGACAAGCAGGGCGATGGCAAGGTGTACCTCTTCGGAGTCGAACAGACGCGCGAGTCCAAGAAACACGGCGGCGCCGAATGCCAGATGTTCGCACAGCGATACGATGCGCGCGAGATCCCCACCGGTTACCGGCGGCTCGAATGATTGAACGGCAACGAGCACGCCGACCATAATTGCGCTGCATCCAACGACTTTGAGGAACGAGCGCACAATGGCCATGAGATCGAATCCGCCGAGCAGGCTCCACGCAATAAATCCCAGCGCGATCGTTTGCAACGTTTGACTCACGGTATTCGCGAGCAGCAATCCACGCGCTCCGAGCGACGGCAGCCAGATGATCGACAAAATAACGTTCAAGGCAACGGAGAGCACGGATACCGTCACGGGCCACCGGACTTCACCGCATGCAAAGGTGCAGCGCGTCAACACGACGTTCGCGGCCAGCGCAACCAAACCGGCCGCCGCATATGGTAAAAGTGAAGCACAAAAGGCCGTCGCCTCGGGCGTGAAAGCGCCGCGTTGGAAGAGCGTGCTGACGATCGGGCCGGCCAGCGCGATCAGGCCCAGCGCCGACGGCAACGTCAAAAACACGACCATCTGTAAGCCCGTTGCGACACTGCGGCGCATCGCAGCCCGATTGCGATTGGCGAACTGGCTTGCGAAGATGGGGAAGATGACCGTCGCAATCGCGGTCACGAAAATCTGTTGCGGAAAGCCGACGACTTTGGCCGCGTAATTCATCGCTGAAATAGAGCCTTCGCTCAGACCCGATGCGAAAGACCGGTCGAAAAACAGTGCGAGCTGACCCGCGGCCGAGCCGATTGCGATCGGTCCGAGCATCTCCAAAACGCGTTTGAGTCCCGGATGATGCAGATCGATTGCCAGTCGAAACCGTCCCAGCGTGAAGAACGCGGGCAACTGCACCGCCAGTTGTGCACAATAGCCGAGCAACGTCCCAAAAACAAGTGACAAGACGCCGTACTGGCCGACGCCGAACGTCACGACAGCGATCACGGCGATGTTGAGCACGACACCCTGAAATGCGGCGGCGGCAAATCGATGATGCGCGTTGAGCATCGCCGCAACGATGCCGGACAAACTGGTGGCGACGATCGTCGGCATCAACCAGCGCGTCAGCGTGATCGTCGCTCCCAGGCGCTCGGGCGGAAAATGCGCGATCAGCGGCACGTACAACGGCGCGAACCAAAACCCGACGGTCGCCGCCGCCGTCAAAATAACGCCGGCAACGATCAGCAGCGTTGTGGCCAGGCGCCACGCTTCTTCATCACGGTCCGTCGCAAGATAATCCGAGAAGATCGGAACGAGCGCGCTCACGAGCGCACCGTTGAAGACACCGAAAAGAATCGTCGGTACGATTGCCGCTGCAAGAAATGAGTCGAGCTGCCAACTCGCTCCAAAATACTTCGCGTACACGACCTCGCGGCCGAAGCCCAGGACCATCGACGCAAGCGTGACCGCCATGACCAGAATCGTCGAACGGGCGAGCCGCCGCGATCCCGGCGCATCGCGAGCGACAACGGAAAGTCGGCGGCTAATGAGCGCCGATTCCGCGAATGACCGCGGGGATCGTTCGGACGATGATGTCGAGATCGGCTAGCGGTGACCAATGGTCGATGTACGCATTGTCGAGCGCCATCCATTCGTCGAACGAAACCTGCGAGCGGCCCGAGATTTGCCACAGACCCGTGACGCCCGGTTTGACGTCGAGCCGGCGCATAGCGAAATCGTCATAGTGCGCGACTTCGGACGGCAACGGCGGACGCGGTCCAACGGCCGACATCTCACCGCGCAGCACGTTGATGAAGTTCGGCAGCTCGTCGATACTCGTACGGCGCAAGAGCGCGCCCAGTGCGTGCAGACGCGGATCGTCCCGCATTTTGAATACGGGCCCGTCGACTTCATTGAAAGCCTGCATGTCGCCGTGTAAGAGATGTGCCCCGCACACCATCGTGCGCAACTTGAACATCCGAAAACGCCGGCCGCCGCGACCGACCCGCTCTTGCAAGAAGATCGGTGAACCGCCGCTGACCACAACGATGCCCAACATCGCGAGCACGAGCACCGGGAAGCTCAAGACCAGCACAAGGATTGCGACGGCAATATCGATCGATCGCTTCGCCCTGGGCCACCAAGCGGGAACGACTCGCTCGGCAATCGGCACCACCCGCGCTTTGGCCGGCGCAGAGACGATGACCTCAGCGACGTTCATACACGAACCGCTTCCAGCACCGTGGCAACGCGCGCTCCGACGTGCGCCATGCCCTCGATCGTGCCGACATCGCCACCGGCGGCCGCCCCGTACTCGATGAACGGCACGAATTCCCGCGTGTGATCCGATCCGGGAGCGGTCGGGTCGCAGCCGTGGTCGGCGGTAAAAATCACGCTATCGCCCGGCCGAATGCGCTCAAGGATCGCCGGAATTTGCGAATCGAGGCGCTCGAGTGCGTCGCCGTAACCACGAACATTGCGCCGGTGGCCGTATTTTGAGTCAAAATCGTTCAAGTTCACGAATATAAAGCCATGATCCGTAGCATCCGCTAGCTCGATTGCCTTGCTAACGGCATCCGTATTATCAACAACCCGCAAAGATGAGGCAATGCCTTGACCACAATATATGTCACAAATTTTACCGACCGCATGTACCGGAATGCCCACTCCGGCGAGCCGGTCGAGAATACTCGGTGGCGGGGGTAACGCGTAGTCGCGCCGGTTTGGGGTGCGAACGTACTTGCCGGGCGTACCCACAAACGGCCGCGCAATCACACGGTTGACCGCATTGGGTGGAACGAGCATGACACGAGCGCGCTCGCACCAGTCGTACAACGTTGGAAGCGGAACCGTTGTCTCATGGGCGGCGACCTGAAAGACGGAGTCGGCCGACGTATAGAGGATAGGCCGGCCCGTCTTTTGGTGTTCCTCGCCGAGCGCGTCGATGATGTCCGTGCCCGAAGCGGGAAAATTCCCCAGCGGCGCGCGGCCACAGATCCGCGTGAACGCCTCGACCACTTCGGGCCCAAACCCGTCGGGATAGGTGGGAAACGGCACCTCGGTGATGATCCCGGCCATCTCCCAGTGGCCGGTAATCGTATCTTTTCCCTTCGATTGCTCGCGCAGGCGCCCGACCGCGGCCAGCGGCCGATCGACCGCGGCGACGCCGCGGACCGGCGTGATCCGCCCCAGTCCCAGCCGCTCAAAATTCGGGAGAGTGAGACCACCGAGGCGCTCTGCTACGTTGCCAATAGTGTTCGCTCGAGGAGCGTCGCCGTATGTGTCCGCGTCCGGTAACGCACCCACTCCGGCGGAATCCATCACGAAGACGAGTACGCGCGCCATCGTCGGGCGCGGTTCGGTCCGCCGCAGGACCGCGCCTCCCGTAAGGATGAAGGTTAGCTGAGAATCTTTATGCGATTGTTTTTTGCGTTGTGCCTGGCGTTCGCCGTGGTTGGGAGCGTCGCGCGCAGCGCGGTCGCGTCGCCGCCGACGAGTTTAGACCTTAAGGCGGACCGCGTCGTCTATTACAGCAATCGCTTTATCATCATCGGGGACGGGAACGTCCGGCTGCGCTTGTCCGACGGGACCGTGCTCCGGGGCGAAACCTTCTCGATGGACCTCAAACTCAACCGCTACCTGATCGCCGGTCACGTGCGGATTGAGGGACGCGGGGTCGACGAACTCGGCGCAGCGTTCGCCGGCTACCCGGATCTCGACCGCTCGTATTTTCTCGCAGCCGACACGGACCCCGACCGGTGGACCTACGACGGTCTGGACTTCGCACATCCGCGCAAGGGTCCCGATCAGCCCGGCGACGCGTTTTACCTGCCGGACCTCTCGCACGAAAAACCCTATATCTTTGCATCGAGCGCGTTCATCATACCGAAGGTCACGGTGAAGTTCAACGCGTCACGCGTCTATGTGGCGGGCATCTATCTGCCGACGAGGAGCTTTGTCGTCAATTTTTCGGCGAACCCGAATTTCGCGCAAAATTCGCTGGCAGGCGCGACGTTCGGGTTCGCTTTGCCCTTCAACGGCTCAGCCCACGCACTCTCAGAACTCGGATTTCGCTACGATGCGACCAGTCACGGCTATCTTTCGTTTCAACAACATTTTGCGTGGGACCGCGATTATATCGTTTTCTCCGTTAGCCCGCTGACGCAAGAAGAGCGCCAGTTTAATTTCATCGGGTACAAACGGATCAGCCCCAAAATCGAAGTGCGCACCTTCTTGCAAGAGACGAGCGCACAACACGGCATCATCCAGCCCGAAGTCGCCAGCGCCTATGAGAATATGACGTTAGGAATCGGCCTCAAACGCTCGGCGATTCAGTTCAACGGCGACAACTACAACACGAGTCTCCTGCAAACCGTCGAGTCGGGACTGGAAAAGAGCTACGAGCATCCAAGCGACGCGCAAGTATCCTGGAGCGGCTCGGATACGAAAATCAAGAACCTCCCGCTCACCTTCCGCCTGCGCACCGGTATGGGCGTCGCGCACGACGGCTACCATTGCGGCCTCGGCGCGCCGTGTCCGACCGCAGCCGACGGGTTCGTTGACGGCGGTTTCGTTCTCGATCGCTTCGGCGCCGCCGGCACGCCGGTCACGTCGATCTGGCAACACTTCTTCGGTTTGTCGCTTGCGACGTCGACCCTCAAGCTCGGAGACCAGAGTAACCCCATCGTACAATTGAGCGGCACGTTCGACAAACAGCGCCAATGGTTTTCGCTTCCGCACCACATCGACCAAACGAGCGGCGTCGCATCGGCGTCGAAGCTTTATGGACGCAGGCTCGCGCTGCTCGTGCTGTACTCCGTTTCGAATGTCGGCGATTATTACGGCGCGCGCCAGCTCGAATTTTATCCGCCCGTTGGGCCGATCACGACTCCCTTCGGCACCTACGAGGGCTTCAATGCTTTTCGGGGCTTCTCGACGTCAAGGAGCTGGACGGGATCGGCCGTCATCACTCCGAATCAATACTTCGCACTCAACCTGTCGCTCCATCGCTTCTACGACACTCCGGCACCCATCCCGGGGGCGTTCGGGCAACCGCCGGTTCAGTTCACCGCCGATATGCGAATCCGCCTTGCGAAGTATATTTCGATGGATGTCAACCGGTCGTATTACTTTAATTTCGGCGGCCAGCGCTGGACGCCGCAACTCGGCCTAACGTTCGGACAATGATGCGTACATTTTCGATTGCGATATTGGTATTCGCTCTGCTCGCGTCGGCGCTGCCCGGTGCGGCTCAGCCGACACCGCCGCCGAAGGCGATGCCGTACCCCTGGGGCACGAGCGCGCCGAACGCGCCGGCATCGGCGCCGGTTCCCGGCGCTAGGCTTGCGACCTTCACCGGGCAGTTGCTCGACATCATCAACGGCTATGCGTTTTTCAGCACCGGCGATGCGTTCAAGATCATGCCGGCCGTTCGTGTCGTCGACTATTATAGCGGCGCGGCAACGACGGTCGCACCCACGACCAAGACGTACGCAAAAGCGACGCTCGACGAAGCCACTGGCCAAATTATCGAATTGGCGATTACGAAAAACCCGCTTCCGACGAGCAAATCGTACGCCGACGTTAAACAATACGTCGTCGTCAAGTCGACCATGGTGCCCGCTCCGGAATTCGTTACAACCGGGCGCGCGCCCACCGGTAGGTCCGTTGCGGTCACCTTTAACGTCGAAGTTCCGACGAGCACGCCGCTCACCGACAGCGTCTACATGTCGACCGACGCCAGCGGCTGGGTGCCCAATGCCATGCGCATGGATCGCATCGACGCGCGGCACTACCGGCTCACCCACTTCTATGCCTCCGGTACGAAATTTTCTTACCGCTACACCCGCGGAACGTGGACGCAAGTCGAACGCGGAGCCGACGGCCTCGAACCGGCCGCGCACGCGTTTTTCGTCCCGGAAGTCGACGGGATCAGCCACGCCGACACGGTCTCCTTCTGGTCCGACCAAAACCCCTCGCAACCGCAAGTCGGGCCGAACTCGATTCCGACGCCCTTTAACCCGAATCCGTTCGCGTGTCTGCCGACGAAAGCGAACCCGCGCCCGCTCTGCTCGAGTCCCGCACCGCACTGACGAAGTGATGCGCCGCGACGCCGCGCTCATCATCGCGGTTGCGGCGATGCTCGCACTATCGTCCGCACCCGCCGTGGCCAAGCCAGCGTTTGAGATTCGCGCCGCTTCGCTGGCTTTTTTTGCCAACGTCCTTGGAATCATCGCGCGAACCGATGCGACCGTCACGACGGCCGACGGCCTGATCCTGACCGGAAAAGCCGCGTTCGTCGACCTTCAGCACAACCGGATACTCGTGACCGGCGCGGCCGAAATAAAGAACACTACGCGGTCGGTTCGGGCGGACGCGATCGCCTACGACCTCGACGCGCACACGGTTGACGTGCTCGACGCCGCAGTCGGAGCACGGCGAGGCGCAGCGAATCTGCTATCGTTCACGTCCGCGCCGATCGACAGTGACCGCTTCGATTTCCCCGACCTCGACGATCGCCGTATGTACATCCGGTCGCGCCGGGCGATCGTTACACCGCACGCCAACGCACGTTTTGTCCCGGCCATTTTCCCGACCTCGCCGGGCGCGCTGCCGGTACCGAGTTACATGTATACCTATTCGTCGAACGCCGGCTTTGGCGCGAGTGCACTGGGCGGCGCGACCTTCGATCAACCGTACGGAATCGCCGGCGGTCCGACATCGCTGCTCGCCGCGCATTTTCGCTACGAGGACGGTATCGGACCGACGGTGGCTCTCGACGATCACTTAGTCTACGGCGACCGGGCGTACATCGTATCGTCGATCGACTCACCCTTTCGCAGCAACCGCGCCGCGCAGCTAACCGCATATCAAAGCATGGGGCCGCGATTTTCCCAAACATTTTCCGCATCGGCAAGTGACGGTATTGCGGGGGGGTCGTACGATCTGACCGCCGCTTTCGGCAAGGCATCGGCAGAATTCGATTTTTCGCGCTTCGGCGCATCGTCCACACTCGATCTGTCGGCGCGAACGCCCGACATGCGGCTGCCGTACGGCGCAAGTGCCCGATTGCGCGCGGATATCGGCTTTGACGCGCTGCCGGACGGCGTCATCACGGTTCTGCCGGATCATAATAACTACGCGACGGTTTGGCGGCACGGGCTCGACCTGTTCGTGTCGACGCCGGTCGTCAAGATGCCGTTTGGAACGCAACTCGGCGTAACGGCCGACGCATCGCGAACCTGGTACGATTTCCCACACCATCGCGACGCATTGACCGGCAGCGCAACGTTCTCGAAGCGCCTTTCGAAAGCCCTGACCGCGATCGCTTCGTACAGTGCCGCATTCTCGTACGACATCTATCCGGGCACACAAGCGCTGTTTTATCCGCCGCCGCAGATCACGATTATCGCGCCGGATGGAACGCCGTGGCCCGGCTTTGCCGCATTTACCGGTGCGTCGATGACGCGCGGCTACACGCTGGACACGTTCTATGCACCGTCGCCGAATACGAGTCTGCGCGCAACCGCCGTCTACGCGACGGATTTTCCGCAATTTCACGGCTTCGGGCGCCCGCCGCTTGAATTGCGCCTCGATGCGCGCTTCCGCCCACTCCCCAACGTCGGCTTTGACGTCGGCCGCGGCTACGATTTCGATTGGGCCGGGCGGCGCTTCACCCAATGGACCTTTTCGGTGCTGCCGTAGTCGCGCGTGCCATCCTCGCGTTGCTGCCGGCGATGTTTTTGCTTGGCGCGGCCACTCCGTCGCCGTCGCCGTCGCCGTCGCCGTTACCAAATGTGTACCGGGTCGTCGCGCTTGCGGTAAGCGCCGAACGGCTCGTGGTTGCCGGCGGGGGCGTGCTGAGCATCGCAAGTGGATGTGACTGCGAAAGCGCGGTTGCCGGGCGCGCGGTCGCGATCGCGTTTGACGAAGATTTCGCCGTAACCTCACTGCATGTCATCACGAAGGATACGCCGCTGCGCGCGGCAAGTGCGATCCCCGCACGCGCCTATCTCTTCCCGGTGATATCGTCCACCAAAGGCGATCCGAACAATCCGGTAACCGTGACCATCACGGTCACCGTCCCCGCACAAACGCCGGCCGGCGACGACGTCTATATTTCTACCGAACGCAGCAACTGGAACCCGTCCGAGATCCGGATGAATCGCGTCGACGCGCTGCATTGGACGCTTTCGCTGACCGTACCACGCGGGGCGCATCTCGCGTACCGCTTCACGCGCGGCTCGTTTGCAACCACCGAACGCAATGACGCGCGCCAACTCCCGCCGGCGCATACCCTCGTCGCCGAACCCGAAACGCACGCCGCCGTGACCGTGCCCGGCTGGGCCGACGTCAACTAGGGCGTGTTTTCAAAGTCTTCGAAGGAATTGGTCACCAATACATTTGAATAATAACGCGTGCCGCGTTATACTTTAACTGACGAACAATGGCAA
>Ga0302324_100002574_pt1 | contig 41644 bp, 47 predicted proteins | sample Palsa_T0_1_FD_201949 | JGI IMG/M metagenome (GOLD analysis project Ga0302324, IMG submission 201949) | Peat permafrost microbial communities from Stordalen Mire near Abisko, Sweden - Palsa_T0_1 | ecosystem: Environmental > Terrestrial > Soil > Palsa > Peat permafrost | place: Sweden: Abisko...
CCTGAGTGGCTGGCCTGAGTGACTGATCTGAGTGACTGATCAGTGCTGGTGCGCCGGGCACCAGTAGGTCGTCCGGCCACCGACGGTCTCCCGGCGCAGCTCCGACCCGTCACGCGGACAGCGTGCCCCCTCGGCCCGCTCCTCCATGAGGTCGCCCATGTGCGAGCCTCCGCGCCGCCCCAGCTGGCGCAGCGTGGAGCGGAGCTGCTTGTGCAGCTCGCGCAGCTCCGCGTCGGTGAGCGGTGTCCGCCGGTCGGGGGCCAGCCCGGCCCGGTAGAGGATTTCGTCGGCCAGCAGGTTGCCCACGCCGGCCAGCCGTTCCTGGTCCATGAAGCGCGCCTTGAGCGGCGCCGCCACCCCCGACCGTCCCGGCGGAATGGCCAGCGCGGTCGCGAGCTCGCCCAGCGACACCGTCAGCGCGTCCGGGCCGAGCCGGCTCTCGTCGGGCGCCAGCTCGAGCGAGCCGAAACGCCGCGGGTCGTGCATCAGGAGCTCGCCCCCGTCGGCGAAAGTGAAGCGGGCCCGCACCCACTTCTTGTCGAAGACGCCCGGCCCGTAGCGCAGCCGGTCGAGCGCCTCGTTGCCGTCGACCACCAGGCCGCCCGTCATGCCGAAGCGCAGGCCGAGGGTCGGTCCCCCGTCGGTATCGAGCAGCAGCAGCTTGCCGATGCGCCGGGCCGCGCTGAAAGAGCGGCCCACGAGCGCCGCCCGGAGGCGCCCCGGCGTCGTCCCGCCGCGGCCGTAGCGGGAGTCGACCATCCACGCCCGGGTGATCGGCCGGTCCAGCCCTGCTTCGGCACTGACCCGGTAGAGCTCGACTTCGAGGATCTCGGGCATCGGCGCACGGTATCCGACCGCTGCCGCCCAGCCCGAATATGGTGGGTTGATGCCTCCCGAGAAGCCGCAATGGGCCGAACTGTTCACCGAGGTCGTGACCTCCGGGCTGTGCACGGGGTGCTCCGCCTGCGTCGTCGTCTGCCCCTACGACGTCCTCGGCTACAACGATCAGGACGGCGTGTACCGGCCCTTTCACGTCGACGCCGACGGCGGACCTGACAATTGCACCCACGGCCTCAAGGGCTGCACGCTCTGCACCCGGGCCTGTCCGCGCTTCCGCACGTGGGAACCCGAGATCGAGACCCACCTGTTCGGCCGGCCCCGCACCGACGACGAGGTGGCCGGCATCTCGAGGCGCACCGTGCTGGCGCGGGCCACCGACCCGACGGTGCAAGGCACCGGGCAGGACGGCGGGCTGGTGTCCGCGCTCCTCATCTGGGCCTTCGAGCACGAGGTGATCGACGCCGCCCTGGTCTCGGGCCTCGAAGGCGACGGCTCGACCTGGAAGGCGGTGCCCACGGTGGCCCGCTCCAAGGAGGACGTGCTGGCCACGGCGGGCTCCCGGTACACCTACTCGGCCAATCCCCTGGCCTATGCCGAGGCGATCGAGGGCGGAGCCGAGCGCATCGCCCTGGTCGGCATGGGCTGCCAGGCCTCCGCTCCACCCGTGATGCAGGCCCGCAAGGCCGGGAAGGTCGCCCGGCGTTTCACCCTGTCCATCGGCCTGCTCTGCTCCAAGACCTTCGACGACGCCATCTTCAGCGAGCTCTTCGAGGCGAAGTACGGCCTGGCCCGGGCCGACATCGTCAAGATGAACATCAAGGGCGTCTTCCAGGTCTGGATGAAGGACGGCAGCTACCACGAGGTCCCGCTCAAAGAGGCGCACGCCTGGACCAGGGAGGGCTGCACGAGCTGTCCGGACTTCGCGGCGGAGCACGCCGACATCTCCACCGGGGGCATCGGCGCCTTCGGCGACTGGACCCTGACTTTGCTACGTACGGAGAAGGGCGAGGAGCTGTTCAACGACATGGAGGCGGCCGGCGTGATCGAGACCCGGCCCATTGAGGACGACCCCGGCGCGGTGACCCTGCTCAACAAGCTGAGCCGGGTCAGCCGGAAGCGTTGGCCGGCCACGGCCGTGCCGATGCCGGGGCGCCTCCCCGCGCCCGCCGCCACCGCCTGAGGTGGGCCGATGAACGGCCCCCGGGACGACGCGTTCGCCGCCCTGCTCGGCATCGACGTGCAGCGGCGCAGCGCCGGCCACACGGTGGCCGTCCTCACCACGGGCGAGCAGCACGCCAACCCGCACGGCACCGTGCACGGCGCCGTCTTCTACGCGGTGGCTGGGGCGGCAGTGGCTGCGGCGGCGAACGACGCCGAGAGCTCCGGCATCATCTCGTCGGTGCTGGTGGAATACCTCCAGTCGGCTGCCCTGGGCGACGAGCTGTACGCCGAGGTGCACCGGGAGGTCTCGACCGGCCGGGAGGACATCTTCACGGGATCCGTACGGCGGGGCGCCGAGGGCGACCTGCTGGCCTGGATCCGGGCTCGCGGCACGCACCGGGCCCGCACCGCCTGAGCCCACTCCGGGCGTCCCCTCCCTCGCCTCGGAAGCCTCGCTGGCCGGTAGTGGCACGGCGGCCCATGGCCGAATCTGTGGGAACCAGGTCATTGACGCCAGAGGCCCACCCCGCACACAGTGGGAGCCGTGCATGAGCGTCACGTCGTGATCGTCGCCTTCGAGGGGCTCCAGCCACTCGACGCCGTGGGACCCCACGAGGTCTTCGCCGGTGCCGGGCGGGCAGCCGCCGCACTCGGCCGCGCCGGCGGCTACCGCGTCACCCTGGCCTCTCCCGGCGGGGCCACCGCCCGGAGCGAGAGCGGCCTCGTGCTGGGCACGTCGCCGCTCCCAGCCCCGGCCGAGCGCATCGACACCTTGGTGCTGCCAGGCGGGTCGGGGGCCGAAGAGGCCGCCGGGGACGAGGCACTACTGGCCTTCATCCGCCAGGCCGCACCGCGCTGCCGTCGGGTGGCGACGGTGTGCTCGGGAGCGTTCCTCGGTGCTGCGGCCGGGTTGCTGCAGGGCCGCCGGGTCACGACGCACTGGGCCCGCGCTCGCCAACTCGCCGACGCCTACCCAGCGCTCACCGTCGACCCCGATCCGATCTACATCCGCGACGGGAAGTACTGGTCGAGCGCCGGAGTCACTGCCGGCATCGACCTCGCGTTGGCGTTGGTCCAGGAGGACCTCGGCGTCGACGTGGCACAAACGGTCGCCCGGTGGCTCGTCATGTTCCTACACCGGCCCGGAGGGCAGACCCAGTTCGCGTCGCCGGTGTGGGTGCCCCGGGCCGAACGCTCGACGATCCGGGCCGTGCAGACCCTCGTCGAGGCGGCGCCCGGCGGCGACCACCGGCTGCCCGCCCTCGCGGCGGCGGCCGCCATGAGCGTGCGGCACTTCACTCGGGTCTTCACCGCCGAGGTGGGCGAGACGCCGAGCCGCTTCGTCGAGCGCACCCGACTGGAGGCCGCCCGCCGCGAGCTCGAAGAAACCAGTGACACGCTCGACGTCGTGGCGGCTCGCTGCGGGCTCGGCAGTGCCGAGACCCTGCGCCGCGTCTTCCAGCGGCACCTCGGCGTGTCGCCGGACGCCTACCGCCGGCGGTTCCGCGCCACTCCGCACGAAAGGACATCCGCATGACCGACCGGGTGCAGGTTGCCATCCCGTTGTTTCCGAAATTCACCGCGCTCGACGCGGTCGGACCCTACGAGGTCCTGCAGCGCATTCCGACCTTCGACATCGTCTTCGTCGGGCACCGCCGCGGCGAGGTCCGCAGCGAGAACGGCATGATCGGCCTGACGGCGGACGCCACCTTCGAGGAGATCCCCGCACCCGACGTCGTCGTCTTCCCCGGCGGCGCGGGCACGCGCCCGCTGCAACGCGACGGGCTCGTGCTCGAGTGGGTGCGTCAGGCCCACACCGGCAGCCTGTTCACCACGTCGGTCTGCACCGGCTCGGTGGTGCTCGGTGCGGCAGGACTGCTGCAGGGCCTCAGCGCGACCACCCACTGGTCCTGTTACCCGGAGCTGGCGGCCCAAGGTGCCGAGCCCACCGCCGAGCGCGTGGTCGAGCACCTCGATGAGCGGATCATCACGTCGGCCGGAGTCTCGAGCGGCATCGACATGGCGCTCCGATTGGTCGAGCTGCTGGTCGACCGGACCGCGGCGCAGGCGGCACAGCTCATGATCGAATACGACCCACAGCCACCCTTCGAGTGCGGTTCCGTGGCGAAGGCGAATGATGTCGTCATGACCCGCGTGATCGAGTACGCCGCGCTCCGGAATTGAGAATATGGCCCCACCAACTCGGATCATCGAGCCGGGTGATGTCTCCCTCTCGTCGCAGGGAACCCTAAGAAGTACCGCTCACCTCAGGAATTTCACGCGGCCTGACCCAACAGGTCCCATGCGCCTTGTTACGGTCCTCGGACCATGAAGAATCCCCTCAGCCCACACGGGCTCACGTGGCACAAGGCGGCAAGGCCAAGGTGATCGACGCCGTGCTCGGCGTCCAGCCGCACTTATTCGACACGTCGCTCAAGGCCATGGACTCGGGCTACGGCTCGGTGAACGCGTACTTCTCCAAGGGGCTCGGGTTGAGCCCGGCCACCCTCGCCTCGCTGCGGCACGAGCTGCTCGAGGGCAGCCGCAACTGACCCACAGACCCGAAGATCCGCCGACGCCCTCCATAATGGGATCGACCTGAGAGGGACCGTGTGGCAATACGAGCGGTGATGTTCGACTTTGGCGGCGTCGTCACGACCAGCCCCTTCGAGGCGTTCGCACGTCTGGAGGCCGAGCGCGGCCTTCCTACGGGATTCATCCGCACCGTGAACGCCACCAACCCCGACCAGAACGCGTGGGCCCGATTGGAGCGGAACGAGCTGAGCCTCAATGCCTTCGCGGCGGCGTGGGCGGCCGAGGCCGGCGCGCTCGGGCACGAGCTCGACGGCCGGCTGGTGCTCGAGCGGCTCTCGGGCGATATCCGCCCACAGATGGTCGCTGCCATCGACGCGTGCCGGAAGACCTACAAGACAGCCTGCCTGACCAACAACTTCGCAGCGCCCGATCGGGTCATCTCCGAAGAAGTGGCCGAGGTCTACGCGCTCTTCGATGCCGTGCTGGAGTCACGCGTGCTCGGTGTGCGCAAACCCGACCCTCGCTTCTACGAGCTCGCCTGCGCGACGCTCGGCGTGCAGCCCGAGGAGTCGGTCTTTCTCGACGACCTCGGCGTCAATCTCAAGCCCGCCCGTGTCCTCGGCATGCACACCATCAAGGTGACCGATCCCGACGAGGCGCTCGTCGAGCTCGAGAAGATCCTCGGGCACCCCGTCGTCAACGACTGAGCAGAGTCGTCCGCACCGAAGCGACCCGACACAGCCGCTCGTCAGGCCGACGGCGGGGCCGCGGCGGCGCTGCTCCCTGCGAAGCGGCCGAAGAGCGTGCTGTCCCCGATGGACAGGCCACTCGCATAACCGAAGGAGCAGACGCCGGACGTGGTGCGCCCGGCGGCGAACAGTCCTGCGATCGACGACCCGGTCAGGTCGAGCACTTCACCGGCCACGGTGGTTTCCAGGCCGCCCAGGGTGAAGGGTGCGTACGGAGCGGGCCCGATGCGCAGGTCCACCGCACCGATGGGCGGCACCAACGGACGCACCCAGGACCGGTCCTTGCGGAAGAGCGGGTCCTCCCCCGTCGCCGCGTGCCGGTTGTACAGGTCGACCGTGCTCTGGAGCGAGCCGACCGGCAAGCCGATCTCGGCCTCCAGCTGCGCCGCCGTCTCGCAGACCCAGCTGGCGGCGAGTCCCATCCAATTCACCTCGTAGGAAGCTTCGTCGACGATCAGGTAGACCTGGCCGTCCTGCTCGTAGAGGGCGGACTGTCCCACGCGGCCCATGTAGGTGTCCTCGTTGATGAAGCGCTGCCCCTTGCCGTTGACGAGGATGCCGTGGATCAGCGTCCGCGGCGGGGTGATGGGCAGGGACACCTCGCCCGCGTACATGTTGCGCACGGAAGCGCCGAGGGCCTGGGCCATGCGGATACCCCGCCCGTCATCGCCCTCGGTGCCGACCTTGAAGGTGCCCCGCGCCAACGGCGGGCAGTGCTGGCGCAGCATGTCGTCGTTGAAGATGAAGCCGCCTGCGGTGAGCACCACCCCACGCCGGGCCCGCAGGGTCGCCGTCTCGCCGAAGCGCTGCGCCTGCACGCCCACGACCCGGCCGTCGTCGCAGACCAGGCGGTCGACCCGGGTATCGGTCGAGACCATCGCACCCGCACCGGCGGCCGCCGCGGCCAGGTGCTGCATGAGGAGCCATCCGGTGGAGCGTTTCGTCTTGGCCAGGTGGCCACGGGGTGCCGGGCGCGCGATCTCGTTGAACGGATAGGCGTCCTCGCCACCGGAGTAGACGAGGCCCTCGGTGCCGTCCGGCGCCATGGACGTGTCGGCGCAGAAGGTCGGGTCGAAGGGGACGCCCCGGGCCACCAACCAGTCGAAGTGGGCCAGGCTCTCCTCGCAGTACCGGGCGATCTTGGGCTCGTTGGGATCCGGCCCGCACGCCGCCATCATGTAGCGGTACATGTCATCGAGAGAGTCCTCGAAGCCACACGCCGTCTGAATCGGCGTCCCCCCGCCGAGGTAGACGATGCCCTCGGCCAACGCGGCGGCGCCCCCCGGGCCACCGGTCCGCTCGAGCACCAGCACCTCGGCCCCGGTCGCCGCTGCGCTGAACGCCGCCGCCGAACCGGCCGCGCCGAACCCGACCACGATCACGTCCGCCGTGTCGTCCCAGCGCGTGATCTGCGCCACGTCGCACGGTGTCACGTCGTTCGCCTCGCGCACTCCACCTCCCTGCCGTGTCGCCGAGACGGTAGCCGTTGCTGCGAGCCGTCCCCGGACCTCCTACCCTGCAACGCGTGCCGGACCCGCCGGACCCATCCGACCCGATGGACTCGCCCGACCCACCGGCGCCACCGCCCGAGCTCGACCAGATCGCGCCCGGCTGGACGGCGTCCCTGGCCTGGCAACTCATCCCCGACCTCACCACCTGGCGCCTGACGGGCCCGGACCGGGCGATGCGCTTCGCCAAGGTCGCAACCGGCGGTCAGCGCTACCCCACCCTGCGCGGCGAGGCCGAGCGCATCGTCTGGGCCGCGCCGTACCTGCCGGTGCCCAAGGTGGTGGCGCTCGAGGACCTGGGCAGCACCACCATCCTGCTCACCGAGGCGTTGCCCGGGCGCGACGCCACCCACGCGGCGTGGCGGTCGGACCTGCCGGCCCTCGTGCAGGCCCTCGGTCGCGGGCTGCGGTCGTTTCACGACGCCGTCGGCGAGGAGTGGTGCCCCTTCCGCTTCGACCTGGCGCGCGCCTTGGCCCACGTCGAGGAACGGGTTCGCTCCGACGACATCGACCCCGCCGGCTTCCACGAAGAGCACTCCCACCTGACCCCTGCTCGAGCCCTGGCCGAGCTGGAGTCCACCGCCCCCGATGACGAGGACCTCGTCGTGTGCCACGGCGACTTCTGCCCGCCCAACGTGCTCCTCGGGGAGGGCCGGGTCACCGGCTACGTCGACCTCGGTGAGCTGGGCGCCGCCGATCGATGGTGGGACGTGGCGATCGGCGCATGGAGTGTCGGCTGGAACTTCGGCCAGGAGCTCGAGCCCCTCTTCTACGAGAGTTACGGCCTTGCCCCTGACCCTGCGCGCATCCGGTTCTTCCGTCTGCTCTACGACCTCGTGTCCTGACCGGGTGCCCGAACCGACCCGGCACCCGCACCCGCTCCGGCACCGGCGATCAACTCGCGGGCCCGGGCGAACACGGCATCGAACATCGGCACGGTCAGCTTCCCGGTGAACGTGTTCTGCTGGCTCGGGTGATAGGAGCCGAGCAGGACCCGCCCGTCCGGGAGGGGGCTCTCGGCCATGTGGCCGAAGACCGGACGCGGCCGGAGCCCGTAGTGGGCGCTCACGGCATGCCAGGCCACCTGCCCCAGCGCCAGCACGACGACCGCCCGCTCCAGCAGCAAAAGCTCGCGGACGAGATACGGCGCACACTCCGCGCGCTCAGCCGGGGTGGGCTTGTTGGCCGGCGGCGCGCAGTGCACGGTCGCGGTGATGTAGGCGCCGGTCAACCGCAGCCCGTCGTCACGTGCGGTGCTGGTCGGCTGGGACGCGAAGCCGGACCGGTAGAGGGCGGCGAAGAGCCAGTCACCCGAACGGTCCCCGGTGAACATGCGGCCGGTGCGATTGGCCCCGTGGGCGGCGGGCGCCAGGCCGACCAGCACCAGCGTTGCCTCCGGATCGCCGAGGCCCGGGACCCCGCGGCCCCAGTAGACCTGGCCGGCATAGGAGGCCCGGCCGGTCCGGGCCACCTCTTCGCGCCAACGCACCAGCCGCGGGCAGCGCCGGCAGTCCGCCACCTCCCGTTGCACCGCGGCCAGTGTGTCGCCCTGACCACGGTTGGACGCCACGGCGCAGAGCCTACGATGGACGCTCGTGTCCCCGACCGCCCGCTCCGCTTCTGCACGTCCTCCGGCCCGGCGCGCCCGCAAGGCTCCTCCCCCCACCGTCGTCCTGCTGGTGCGCCATGGCGTCACTCCCACCACCGGCAAGATGCTCCCCGGGCAGGCCGCGGGCCTGCACCTCTCCGAGAAGGGACACGAGCAGGCCGGCGCGGCGGCCGGGCGCATCGCCGCCCTCACCAAGCCGCCGACCGCGGTCTACGCGTCGCCGCTGGAGCGGACACGGGAGACCGCGGCCCCCATCGCCCGCGCGCTCGGCTTGCGGGTCCGGGCCGCTCCGGGCCTCGTCGAGGTCGACGTCGGCCACTGGACCGAAAAGCCCCTGGCCCGCCTGTACAAGACCCGGGAGTGGCCCACGGTGCAACGCTGGCCCGGCGGGTTCCGCTTTCCCGGCGGAGAGTCGTTCGCCGAGATGTCGGTGCGCTCCATGGACACCGTCCTCGGCCTGGTGGCCGACCATCCGGGCGAGACGGTCGTCGCGGTGTCGCACGCGGACCCGATCAAGGCGATCGTGGCGGCGGCAGCCGGCATGCCGCTGGACCTGCTGCAGCGACTGGTCATTTCGCCCTGTTCCATCTCTGCCCTCCTCTTCGCCGCAGGCGGCCCCGTCGTGCTGTCCATGAACTCGACGGGCTCGCTGAACGAGCTGGCGCTGTCGTGACGGGACGAGACCGGTGAGCGACGAGTACGACTTCGACGCGCCCGACCACTGCACGGTCGGCGTCGTCGGTGAGGTGGGCCAGCGCCTCTTCCTCTTCTATTGCCGCCAAGGCCTCTCCGAGACCACGGTCAAGGTGGAGAAGCCGCAGGTGGCGGTCCTCGCCGGCTACCTGGGCCGCATCGTCAAGGAGTTGGGGCGGCCCGGCCACCTGCCCGACGATCTGCAGTTCTACGGCACCGAAGAGTTCGAGTGGGTCGTGGGGACCATCGGCGTCTCCTACGACGAGGAGCTCGACCGGGTCATCGTGGTCCTCGAGGAGGTCGGCGTCGAGGACGAGGACGAAGACGAGGACGACGACCTGGACAGCGGGCACGTGCTGCGCGTCGCACTCACCCGCGAGCAGGCGGCGGCCTTCGCCATTCACGCCACGCGGCTGGTGGAGGCGGGCCGCCCGCCCTGCCCACTCTGCTCGCTTCCGCTGGATCCGGCCGGGCACGACTGCCCGCGCACCAACGGGCACCGGCCCCCGGTCACCTGACGGCGGTGCCCGACGCGGCGGTCGAGCGCGTCCTCGTCGAGGGTGAGATGGAGGTCCACGGGCGGATCGCCGGGAGTTCGAACGCGACCCTGCTCGTGACGTGTCGCTTGCAGGGAGAGGAGCTGCTCGCCGTCTACAAGCCCTTCAAGGGCGAACGGCCGCTGTGGGACTTCCCCGGTGGGCTGTTCCGCCGGGAGGTGGCGGCCTACGTGCTCTCCGAGACACTGGGCTGGGGGCTGGTGCCCGAGACGGTCGAGCGGCCGGAGGGCCCGTTCGGGCAGGGGTCTGTCCAGCGCTTCGTCCACGAGGACGGCACCTCGCACTACTTCACGCTGCGCGACGAGCCCAAGTGGCATGCCGTGCTGATGCGGCTCGCCGCGTTCGACGTCGTGGCCAACAACGCGGATCGCAAGAGCGGTCACGTCCTCCTCGCCGAGGACCGCTTGTGGGCCATCGACAACGGCCTCTGCTTCAACCGCGACGACAAGCTACGCACCGTGATCTGGGACTTCGGCGGGGAGCCGCTCGAGGCGGGAGTGGAGGAGGACCTGGCCCGCTTGGCCCGCGAGGGACCCCCGGCCGCGCTGTGCCAGCTGATCGAGCCTTCCGAGGTGGCCGCCACCATGGACCGGGTGGCCTGGCTGCTCAGCCTGCGCGCCCTGCCCGAACTCGTCGACGACGGCGACTGGCCGCCGTACCCCTGGCCGCTCGTCTGATTCCTGTCTCGTCTGATTCCTGTCTCGTCTGATTCCTGTCTCGTCTGATTCCTGTCTCGTCTGATCCCTGTCTCGTCTGATTCCTGCCTGCCGCTGCGCGCCGACAAACTTCGAGGTCAGCGGCTCGACAGGAAAGGAGACTCTTTCCATAGGTATTCTCAATTCGCTTTGATCCATGGGTCCCAAGGTGATTCACCGGGCGCCCACCGCCGAGCGCACCTGGAACCGCCATGTCGATCGATCCCTACATCGTCCTCGGGAGCGCCGTGGTCGGTTTCTTGGTGGGAATGACCGGTGCCGGCGGCGGGGCGCTCATGACACCCATGCTCATCCTCCTTTTCGGCGTCAAGCCGTCCAGTGCGATCTCGAGCGACCTCGTGGCGGCGGTGCTCATGCGTCCCGTCGGTGCCGTCGTGCACATGACGAAGAAGACGGTCAACTATTCGTTGGTCGGGTGGATGGTCCTCGGGTCGGTCCCCGCCGCTCTCGTCGGCGCGTACCTCCTCCATCTGCTGGGCGACTCCACCGGCGCTGAGAACAACATCCAGGTCCTTCTTGGCGCCGCACTCCTCCTTGGTGCTTTCGCCATGGTGGTCCGCTACGGGCTCGACCGTCGTTCAGGCCTCGGTCGCCACGGCCATATCGGCGACGTCGTCGTGCGCCCGGTTCCCACCGTGGCCATCGGGCTGCTGGGTGGCTTCGTGGTCGGCATGACGTCGGTGGGATCCGGGTCGCTGATGATCGTGCTCTTGTTGTTCTTGTACCCCCTCCTGGGGGCCAACCAGCTCGTCGGCACGGACCTGACCCAGGCCGTTCCGCTGACGCTGGCGGCTGCTCTCGGCGCACTCGCCTTCGGCCACGTCGAATTCTCCGTGACCACGTCCATCGTGCTGGGCAGCGTGCCGGCCGTCTTCGTCGGCTCGCTCATTTCCTCGCGAGCACCGGACCGCTATATCAGGCCCGTGATCACCTTCGTGATCTTCGCGTCGGGACTCAAGTACGTGGGCCTGAGCACTACGGCTCTCGGATGGACGCTCGGCGCCGTGCTCGTGGTGGTCGGCGCCGTCTGGCTCGCCTACGTCCGGCCCCGTCGGGCGGCGCTGGGGTCAGAGCCGCCGGCGGCCAACGTCGCGCACGGATCAGCCTCGACACCACCCTGACCCCTTCGGTCCAGGCGCCGGGCTCGGGAGACGACGTCGGACCGGCTCAGGGGATGTGGTAGCCCAGCGTCTGCAACTCGGCGATCACCTGCTGGGCCGCGACCTGACCCCCGCCCGGGGTCAGGTGTGTCCCGTCCGGCGTGCGCACGTTGACCACCTGGCCCGCCCCGTTGGTGACGAAAGCCGTGTACGCGCCCTGCTCCGTTCCGAGGGACCGGTCGGTGCTGAGATACACCACAGGCGGGTGCGTCTTGGCCGCCTGCTGCTGGACCACCGCGTTCACATCGGACATCTGTGCGTTGAGGCCCGCGTTCTGCATCGGGGGCATGCCCACCCAGACGACGGTGGCACCGCCGCTCTGGGCGATCTGCATGAACTGCGCCACCCGCTGCGCGTACAGCGTGTTCCACTGGGGCGACGTGTAGGGCACGTCGGGTGGCCCGAGGAAGTCCTGGGCGTCGTTGGCGCCGATCATGATGACGACCACCTGAGGGTCCTGCGACTTGATGTCGGCGGTCAGTTCCGCCGGCCAATTGAAGTAGTCGGGCCTCGTCAGCCCGGTGCTGACCCGGCCGTCCAGCGCAGCACTGACCACGCCGGTCTGGGCCAGGTCCGGCTGCAGGGCATCGCCGAGGTCGATGCCGATGGAGTCGCCGACGATCAGAACGCGCAACGGGTTGGCCGCGGTCGGATCCTTGGGATTGGGCGGCGCCGTCGTCGGTGTCGTGGGCGCCGTGCCGCCCTGGTGGGGCTTCGATCCGGACTTCGGCCGCGACCCGATCGCCTGGCCGCCCGGGCGCGGTCCCACCACAGTCAGACCGCCGCCGGGTCCGCCTAGTCCGTTGCCGCGGCCCGTGATGGAGACGATGTGCGAGAGCTGCAGGAAGCGGCTCACGGCGGCGACCGGGCCTGTCACGTCCAGGCTCACGGTGCGACGCGTGCCGACCGGCGACACCTGGGCGTTGTGCTGCAGGGTGGGTGCGTACAGCAGGAACCACAGGGCGAAGGCGGCGACGCCGAGCATCAGGACGTGTTGCCAGCGCGCCCGCAATCGATCGTCCTCGGCGGGAGGCAGCTCTGCATGCGGGCGCGACTGGAACTCCGCGTCGGGCTCCCAATCCACGTGGTGCGGGGGCGTCCCGCCGACGTCGCTCATCAGAACCGGTAGTAGATGAAGGGCGCGACCCCGACCGGGCCGAACGTCGTGATCCCGAGCAGGGCGAAGCCGAGGAGGCCGACTTGGACCGCGGTCCTCTGCCGTGAGAACGCCGCCTGCAGACGGTCCACGCGCAGCGGCGGCACGAACTGGGAGGCGATGGTCCCCACGATGGTGATGACGAGGAGCGGCGTGATCAGCGGGGAGGCCTCGCCCCAGCCGCTGAACAGGCGGCCGATGACCGAAAAGGCCTGTGACATACCGGTGGCGTTGAAGAACACCCAGCCCAGGCACACGTACTGGAAGGTGAGGAAGCGCTGGACCCAGTCCCGGACCGGTCCCTCGGCCACGGCCGGGAGCCCGCGCCGCTCCCGGCTCTTGCGGCGGATGTGCCCGAAGCTCTGCCCCACGCCCTGCAGGGTCCCCCAGACCACGAACGTCCAGGCCGCCCCGTGCCAGAGACCGCCCAGCACCATGGTGATCATGATGTTGCGGACGGTCTGGGCGTCACCGTTGGCGCTGCCGCCCAGCGGGATGTAGAGGTAGTCGCGCAGCCAGCGCGACAGCGTCATGTGCCAGCGCCGCCAGAAGTCCTGCAGGTTGCGCGCCGTGTAGGGCGCGTCGAAGTTCTGGGGGAACCGGAAGCCGAGCAGCATGGCCAGGCCGATGGCGATGTCGGTGTAGCCGCTGAAGTCGCAATAGATCTGTACGGCGTAGCCCCATGCGGCGAAAATCGCCTCCGGGGCTGAGTGCTGGGTGGGTGACGTGAAGACAGGGGTCACGATCGCGCTCGAGACGTAGGAGGAGATCACCACCTTCTTGAACAGCCCGGCGAGGATCAGCCAGAAGGCCCGCGAGTAGTCGATCGAGTTCGGATCGCGGCGCCGGCGGATCTGGGGCAACAGCTCGCCGCCCCGCACGATCGGTCCGGCCAGGAGGTGGGGGAAGAAGGAGATGTACACCGCGAGGTCGAGCGGTTTGGCCGGTTCGAGGTCCCGCCGGTAGATGTCGACCACGTAGCTGATCGCCATGAAGGTGAAGAAGGAGATGGCGATGGGCAGTCCCACCTGCAGGAGCGGGATGGCCCGCCCCATGTCCAAGGCGTGGGTCAGGTTGTCGAGATTCACCGAGACGAAGCCGTAGTACTTGAACCACCCGAGGATCGCCAGCAACGCTCCGACCGACACCCCCATGGCGATGCGCCGTGTCCGCTCCGTGCTCGTCGCGTTGACCCAGGCGCCTCCGACGTAGGTCACCGACGTCGTCAGGAGGAGGAGCAGGCAGTAGCTCCAGCCCACCCAGCCGTAGAACACGTAGCTCAGGCCGATCATGGACAGCTTCCACCAGCCCGAGTACGGGTTGAGCAGCCAGTTCACCGTGAAGGCAATGGCAAAGAAGATGGCGAAGTCGGTGGTGGGAAAGAGCATCAGGTGCGATCAGCGTTTGCGCCGAATGTACTGCCGGTCGCCCCGGCCAGACGGGCACGCATCAGCCTGGGGGCACGGCACGGCTCGGCCCGGCCGGCTCAGCATGGTGGAGGCGGCCGGGCCGCCGCCTCACCTCCAAATCCGGAGAGCAATCCGGGGTCCGCGACCCCGGGACGGCGAAATCAGCCCTTGGCTTTGAGCGCGTCGATGAGCGCCGGCAGCACCTTGTGCACGTCACCCACGATCCCGAGGTCGGCCACCGAGAAGATCGGCGCCTCCTGGTCCTTGTTGATGGCGACGATGTTCTTGGAGCCCTTCATCCCGACCAGGTGCTGCGTGGCGCCCGAGATCCCGCAGGCGATGTACACGGTCGGCTTGACGGTCTTGCCCGTCTGGCCGACCTGGTGCGAATAGGGCACCCAGCCGGCGTCGACGATGGCGCGGCTGGCACCGGCGGCACCGTGGAGCAGCTTGGCCAGCTCCTCAATCAGCGCGTAGTTCGCCGCGTCCCCGAGGCCGCGGCCCCCCGAGACGACCACGGCCGCCTCGTCGAGCTTGGGACCGCTGCGCTCTTCGACGTGGCGCTCCACGACCTTGGCGGTGTTGGTGGCGGCGACGTCAGGAACCGGGGCGGCAACGACGGCTGCCGCGGCTCCGCCCGACGGCTCGGCCGCGAAAGACTTGGCCCGGATCACGAAGAGGGCCGGCCCGCCACCGGTGAAGTGCGCCGTGACGATCTGCGTGCCGCCGAAGACGGGGTGCTGGCTGGACAGTCCGCCGTCGGACTCCACCAGGCCCGTCACGTTGGTCAGCACCGGGCGACCGAGCTTGGCCGAAAGCCGGCCCGCCACGTCGCGCCCTTCGTAGGTCGCAGGAAAGAAGATGGCGTCAGGCGCATTGCCGCCTTCGATGAGCGCCGCCAGGGCGGCGGCGACTGGGACGCCGGGCAACGTGCCCCCCAGGTCGCCCACGTCGTAGAGCGTGGTCGCGCCGTACTCCCCGAGAGGTCCGGCCAGCGACGCGGCGTCGGCGCCCCAGGCCGCTGCTTCAACCGTCGAGGCGACGGCCCGGGCCTCGGTCAGCAGCTCGAGCGTGACCGGCGTCGGCCCACTGTCGCCCAGTTCAGCGAGCACCCATACCTTGTCGATCGGCATCTCAGACCACCTTCAACTGCTCGAGGAAGGCCACGATGCGCTCGGCACCGTCACCCTCGTCCACCACGATCTCTCCCGCACCGCGTGCCTCGGCATCGGAGACGTCAGTGATCTCCTGCCCAGCACCGGCCGCGCCCACCTGTGACGCGTCGATCCCGAGGTCCGCCACCGTCACGTTGTCCACCGGCTTGGACTTCGCCGCCATGATCCCCTTGAAGGAGGGGTAGCGGGGCTCGACCACACCGGCGGTCACCGTGACCAGGGCCGGCAGGGGGCAGATCACCTCGTCGTAGCCCGCCTCGGTCTGGCGCTCGACCTTGACGGAGCTGCCGTCGACGGCGATCGCCTTGGCGAACGTGACCGACGGGAGGCCCATGAGCTCGGCCACCTGCACGGGCAGCGTCCCCGTGTAGCCGTCGCTCGACTCCGTGGCCATGACGACCAGGTCGGGATTGGCCCGCGCGATGGCGGCCGCCAGCACACGGGCCGTACCCAGCGCGTCGCTGCCGGCCAGCGCGTCGTCACTGATGAGGATGGCCTTGGCCGCCCCCATGGCCAGCCCGGTGCGCAGGCCCGAGGTCTCGCCGCCCGGAGCCATGGAGACGAGGGTGACCTCGTCGCCTTCGCCCGAGGCGAGCTGGAGGGCCATCTCGACCCCGTAGTTGTCCGAATCGTCCATGATCAGCTTGCCGGACCGGTCCAGGGTGTTGGTGCCCGGATTCAGCGACTGCGGAGCGGCCGGATCAGGTATCTGTTTGACGCATACGACGACGTTCATGGCCGACCATCTTTGTGGAACCGGGTCGTTCCCCGCCATTCGGCCCGGCGACGAGCCCCGTTCGGGGCGGCGAGGGGCGGCGAGGGGCGGCTCGGGCCGGCCCTGCTCCAAGCGCCCTCTCCCAGGACGGCTCAGCCACCGCCCGCCTGTGCAGCGGCCAGCGCAGCGCCCAGACGGTCGGTGATGACCGCGTCCACCCCCGACGCCACCATGGCGCGCAGGTCGTCCGGGGCGTTGACCGTCCAGACGTTGACGGCAAGACCCATTGCATGCGCCCGCTCGACGAGCTCAGGGTCCACGAAGGCGACGAAGGGGTGCACGGCGTCGAACCCGGCATCCACTGCCTCTGCCAGCGCCGGCTCGACCTCGGCGCCGAAGCCCCACAGCGCCCCAAGGGCCAGTCGGCCGTCTGCCGCCTGAACCGCCCGCAGCGTTGGCACCTGGAATGACGAGACGATGACCCGCGTCGTCCAGCCCGCCTCGTCAATCGCCGCAGCCGTCAACGCCGCCACGGCCTCGCCCGGGTCCCACCCCGGATCCTGGGGGGCGTTCTTGATCTCGACGTTGACCACCATGCCCTCGCATACCGCCAACACGTCGGTCAGCAGCGGGACGTGCGCAGGGAGATCGGCCACCTCGAGCTGGGCGATCGTGCCGATCCCCGGGATCCCGGCGTCGTGGTGGACGGCCAGGGCCCCGTCGGCAGTCAGGCGCACGTCGAGTTCGACACCGTCGGCACCCCGGCGCCGGGCCTCGACGAAGGCGTCGACAGTGTTCTCGGTGAACCCTTCGGTGCAACCCCTATGAGCAAAGACGTCGGTCACCGGGGCCGGTCCACCTTCCTGTCACGATTCCGCCGTGACAGCGGTCGAACTTTCACCAAAAACTGCTTGCCTGGCTCCCGGCAGGCCGTTACCCTCTTTCCCGTTAACCCGCTTTTCACTGACGGACACCTTTCGGGTCCGATCATGTGAAAAGGATCACAATGCTGGTGGAGGCATATTCCGATGGCTCTCATGTGGAACCGGACGGTCGATTGGGACGCGGACGACTGGCGGCGCTCCGCCGCCTGCCGCAATACCGAACCGGATCTTTTCTTCCCCGTTGGCACGACCGGCCCGGCCGTGGACCAGATCGACGCGGCCAAGCGGGTCTGCCACGCCTGTGACGCGCTGGAACCCTGTCTCGACTTCGCGCTGGCCACCAACCAGGAGTCGGGCGTCTGGGGCGGCACGTCCGAGGAAGAGCGCCGCAAGCTGCGCAAGGCCTGGCTGGCCGCCCGCCGCTCGCAGCGCGTCGCTATCTGAATCCATCCACCGGCTGACCCCGGCGGCTTCGCCGACGCCGGCACGGACCGCGCCGGCACACGCCGCGCTTGCTCAGGGCACCTCAGCACACTCACCGCGGGGCGCGCACCGGCACCGAGATCGCGACGCGGGTCCCGCCCCCGTCGGCCGCCGGCAGCTCCTGCATGGAGATCGTCCCCTCCAATTGACTGACGACGAGGTCGCGCACGATCGACAGACCGAGACTCGAGGTCTTCTCGATGTCGAATCCCTCCGGCAATCCCAACCCGTCGTCGCGCACCTCGACCCGCAGTGCCGACTCGTCGCTCGACATCGTGAGATCGACGTGGCCCACCGGGGCGTAGCCCGCCGCTCCCCCCGCACCCTCCAGACCGGCGCCGTCCTGCCCTCCGGCGTTCTCGGGATCGAAGGCATGCTCGACGGCGTTCTGTAAGAGCTCGGCCACCGTCACCGCGAGCGGCGTGGCGACGTCGGCCGCAACCTCGCCCAGGTCCCCGTGCACCGAGAGGACGATCGGCCGTGACGAGACCACCGAATCCTCGGCCATCTGCACCAGCGAGCTGACGATCTCGGCGAAGGGCACCTGGTCGCTCGGGTCCCGCGACAGGATCTCGTGCACCAGCGCGATGGAACGCACCCGGCGCTCCGCCTCGTGGAGGGCGACCCGGGCCGCCCGGTCACCCACCCGACGCGCCTGGAGGCTCAGGAGCGACGAGATCGTCTGCAGGTTGTTCTTGACCCGATGGTGCACCTCACGGATGGCGGCATCCTTGGAGAGCAGCAGGCGGTCGAGGCGCCGCACGTCGGTGACGTCGCGCAGCAGAATCATCGCCCCGGTCACCACCCCGTGTGACAGGAGCGGGATGCAGTGCACGAGGACGATGACGTCCGGACGACGCTCGACCTCCTCCACGACCGGTCGACCGGTGGCCAGCGCCCACTCGACAGCGGACTCCTCGACATCGAGGTCCCCGAAGCGACGCCCTTCGGGTTGGGTGTAGATGCCCATGCGGTGGAACGCGTTCATAGCGTTCGGCGACGCGAACTCCACTCGCCCATCGGCGTCGACCACCACGACGCCGTCGCCCACCCGGGGCGACTCCTCGGTGCCGACGTCCTCGTCGGGGAACGGGAAGGCCGATTGGGCCACCATGTCGGCCAGGCGCTCGAACACGTCGAGATAGGTGCGCTCGTACATGCTCGTCGGGCCCTTGAGCGGGGCCAGCGAGACGCGCAGCAGTGCACCGATGATGTGGCCCTCGAACCGGACGGGGATGTTCTCCACCGGCACCTGCTCGCCCAGTATCGGGTGGTGGATGCTGCCCCGCACGATCTCGCCCGAATGGAGGCACTGGGCCACCAGAGTCCACTGCGACTCGTTCACCGTCTGGCCCACCAGGTCCTGGTCCACCAGGGTGGGCCGGTTGTTGGGACGTATCTGTCCGAGCACCACCAGCTCGGGGTCCTCCTCCGACGGGTCCGCGGGGTTCGTCTCGGCGGCCTGGGCGGCAACAGCGGCAACAGCGGCATGCACCGGCACCAACAGGAGGAGATCGGAGAACGAGAGGTCGGCCAGCACGCTCCAGCTCCCGAGCAGCCGCTGCAGGTGCTCGAGCTCCTCGGGCTTGAGATCGGTGTGACTGAGCGCCAGCTCGGCGGGTGTCGGCATCAGGCCTCCTCGACCGGGTCCACCGGTCCGGTGACGGGTACCGGGTACGCCAGCCGAGCCCGGTACCCCTGCAGGACGCCGGCCCCCGCCGCGCCGAGAACGGCACGCAGGTCGTCAGCCCGATCGGCCACGTGCTCGAGCCGGTGCGCGTCCGAGGCCGTGGTGAGCGGCACGCCGCGGGCGACGAAGCGCTCGAGCAGGCCCAGGGCCGGGTATTGCTCGCCCACCGGCTTGCGCCACCCAGCCGAGCTGACCTCCGCCGCCATGCCGGATGCCACCGCGGCCTCGGCGATGCGGTCCCACCATTCCGCCGGCGCCGCCGGCACGTAGCCCGCCACCTTGATCAGATCCGGGTGGGCCAGCACGTCGCAGGCGCCCGATGCGGCCAGCTCCTCCAAGGCCTCGGTGTAGGCCTCCCAGCAGGCGTCGACCTGCCGCGCCGACCACTCGGCCATGGAGACGGGGTCGTCCAGGTCGTCGAAGCGCCAGCCGCCCACCCAGTGCACCGAACCCAGCAGCACGTCGAAGGGGTAACCGGCCAGCAAGTCGGCCACGGTGTCCATCCGCCCCTCGTAGTAGTCGACCTCCAGCCCGATGACGATCGGCAGCCCGGCCTCCTTGGCGGCGAGGGCGCACTCCACGTAGGCCTCGAGATCGGCCGTGGCGTGGAACTTCCAGTACCCGGCCATGGACTCGGCCAACGCGGCGGGGACCCGCCCGTCGTGCCAGAAGCCTCCGAGCAGTGCATCGGCCTGGCGGAAGCGGAAGAGATGCTCGGTGACGGCCAGCTCGGTGACGCCCGCCGCCTGGGCCCGGGCGCAGTACTCGGCCAACTGCTCGAGCCGCAGCGGCGTCTCGTGCTCCGAGTGAGGCCAGAGATGGAGGTGGTAGTCGAGCACGGTGGCAGCTTCCCCCGCCCGGCCGGTTAGCCGGCCCGGCGGATCAGCGTGACGCCGTCCCGGATGGTGGTGAGGACACAGACGACACGCGGGTCGTTGACCACCTTGTCGTTGAATGCGCGCAGCGCGCGGGCACCTTCGTGCGGATCGTGCTCGGACGGCAGGACGCCCCCTCCTTGCAGGGTGTTGTCCACCACGATCAGCCCGTGCGCGGCCAGCTTGGGCAGCACCGCCTCGTAGTAGGCGTCGTAGGTCACCTTGTCGGCGTCAATGAACACGAGGTCGAACGGTCCCTGCAGCTCCTCCAGGGAGCGCAGCGCGGGCCCCTCGATCACGCTGATGTGGCTCTCGAGCCCGGCCTCGGCGATGTTGCCCCGCGCCACCTGGGCGTGGTGCGGGTCGACCTCGAGCGAGATGATCGACCCGTCCATGCCGAGACCGGCCGCCATGGCGATGGAGGAATACCCCGTGAAGGTGCCGATCTCGAGGACGCTGGTCGCCTGGGTGGCGAACACCAGCAGCTCCAGGAAGCGGCCCTCTTCCCGGCCCACCATCATCCCCCAGGCGGGAAAGTCGTCCCTGGTGGAGGCGTCCACCGACTCCAGGTGGCCCGGGGGCGCCGTCGTGTGCGCGTCGGCGTACGCCTGGACCTCAGGATTGATCAGTTGGGCCATGTTCTCTTTCCCTGAGAGCGGTGATGGAGCGCTTGGAAGCCCAATCTATGCCTTCCCCTTCGGCCGGCCTCCAACGCAACCGAGAGACAACAAGACAACGGAGAGACAACAAACCGGATCCGGGTGAGCCGAGGCTGCCCGCGGTGGGGCAGATCGGGTTCCGCCTTTGCGTGTGCTCAGCGACACCTGTCTGTTGTGCCGGCGACGCGATGAGATGTCACCAAACAAAGGGTGATGCAGGTGAGCAGGACGCCGAGGCGCGTCTTCGGCAGCGCGCTCGTTCTCGCGGCAGGTTTTCTGACCTACTCCCAGACGAGCGCGCCCAGCCGGAGCAGCCCGGCCATGTCGTAGATGTCGGCGTCGAAGAACGGAACCGTGACCAGCACGTCGGGCGCGCCCTTCAGCTCCGCCTGCTGCTCGGCCTCGCGGCGCGCCACGACGCCGAAGTTGAGGAAGCTCTCGGCCACCTCACCGAGGACGCGTCCCGCCACGACGGGGTCGTCGGTGAGGCCCTCGCCGAGCTCGACGGCGCGGGCGGCGATCGACTGGGCCAGCTTGTCGGTCCTCGGGTCGCGCAGGTACTCGGGCAGCACCTTGTTCAGCACCACTGCGCCAAGATGCAGCTTGCGCGCCGTGAGCTGAGACGAGAAGAACTCCGCCTCGCGCACCGGCGTGGCCTCGAGCGTCGACACCACCATGAACGTCGTGCGCCGGTCCGACAGCAGCCGCGTCACCGCGTCGGCCCGCTCGACGAAGCCGGCGTACATCGACTGGAACAGGATGAAGAATTCCGATATGTCGGCCAGGAACTGGGTGCCGAGGATGCGGTCGGCCACCTGGTAGAAGGGCCGCGACGCAATGTTCACCAGCCGTGACCGGTAGGGCACGATGAGCCAACGCAAGAGCCGCGACGAGAAGAAGTCGGCCATGCGCTGCGGGGCGTCGAGGAAGTCCAGCGCATTGCGCGTCGGCGGGGTGTCGACCACGATGAGGTCGTACTTGCCCTCGGAGTGGATCTCGTAGAGCCGCTCCATGGCGATGTAGTCGTGCGACTGCACGAACCGGCCCGAGATGTTCTGGTAGAGCGGGTTGGCGAGGATCTGCTCCCGCGTCTCGGCGTCGGGCGCATGGCGACGGATGAGGTCGTCCCAGCTCTGCTTGGTGTCCAGCATCGCCGCCCACAGCTCGCCACGCGGGCGGGTCGCCGCCTCGGTGAACACATCGTCGGGGATGCGGACCTCGTCGTTCCCGATGCCCTTCAACCCCAGCGCATCGGCCAGCCGGCGAGCCGGGTCGACCGTGAGCACGAGGACGCGGCCGCCCTGCTCCACGACCGCCGTGGCCGCCAACGCGGCCGCTGTCGTCGTCTTGCCGACGCCACCAGGACCACAGGCGATGACGATGTCCTTGGCGTCGAGGAGCTGGCGGACCGTCTTGGGCTCCGTGACCGGGGTCGTGGTCACAACCCCAGCTCCTCACCCAACGCGTGCGCGACCTGGCGCGTGGTGCGTGCCCCGAAGCTGCGCACGAAGAGGTAAGGAAGCAGGAGCACGGGCATGCCCTCGGGCAGCCCCGCCTGCAGGCGCTGCAGGTGGGCCGAGCGGGTGCGCCGCAGGGTGACGGCAAGCCGGGCCGCCTCGAGCACGGGAGCGACCGACCCGCCCGCCCGCACCGAGAGCACCCGCTCGTTCTCCGCGTCGCGCAGCTGCTCGAAGATCTCCTCCTCGCGCTGGCCGAAGAGCTCCGGCAGCACGCGGTTGACCACGACCGCCGACATCTGCACGGTCGTCTCCTCCCGCACGCGCTTCTCCAGCTCGAGGGTTTCGCTGACCGGCATCTCCTCAGGAGTGCAGACAGCCACCAGTCCCGTTTGGCGGGGATCGGAGAGGATGTCGAGCATCCAGTCGGTTTGGCTCCGGATGAGGCCGACCTTGACCAGGTCGTTGATGGCCTGGGGAGCGGCCAGCTGGCCGACGATGTGCCCGCTGGCCGGGGCGTCGACGACCACCAGGTCGTAGTGCCGCTCCTTCACCTCCCAGCAGAACTTGCCCACGGTGAGGATCTCCCGCACCCCCGGGGCCGCCGTGGCCACGAAGTCGAACGCCTTGGCCAGAGGGCCGATCCGCCCCACCACCGGGATGCGGAGCTGCAGCTTGAGGTATTCGCGCAGCGAGGCCTCGGTGTCCATGGACATCGACCAGACGCCGGGCGCGATCTCCCGCGGCGTGAAGTCTGTGGGGGGCGCCTCGAACAACGACGTCACGTCGCCCTTGGCGTCGACCTCGCAGACCAGCACGCGCTTGCCGTGCTCGGCGGCCAGCTGGGCCAGCCCCGCCGCGACCGTCGTCTTGCCGACACCGCCCTTGCCGGTGACGAACACCAGGCTGAGGTCCAGCAGATCGGGCGCCGCCTTCACTGCCCGCGCGCCTGTCCCGCTGCCACGCCGGTTCTCAGGGGGCGCCGAAACCGACGCGCCGATCGCTCGCCGGCGCACCCACCTCGACGTAGGCGACCTTGACCACCGGGACGCCCACCCGGCGACCCTTGCGGTCCGTCAGCCAGAGCACCCCGTCGCCCGTCTTGAGCAGCTTCTCGATGTCAGCGACCACCGTGTCGCCGTCAACGTCGTCGGGCATCTCCACTTCGATTTCCTTCGGCGTGTGGGTGATGCCGATGCGCACGTCCACCTGGTCTCACTCTCCTCACGACCTGTCGGAGGGTTCCGAGGCCACCTCGACGTTACTGCGACGGGGCAGACTGCTGGACATGCACGGCCCGCCCACGTCAGGGAATACGGAGCGCAGTGCCCGCTGGGCGTCGACCATGGCGGGCTACGCCGGGCCCGTCCGCCTGGCCCACGTCGACTCCCACGCCCGTGTCGGCCCGAACCCTGATTCGGGCCCGCCGCACCCGGCCCCGCCCGAGGGGCCCAGGGGGCGCGCCGAACGCCTGGAGCTCGAGGACTCGCTGCTGGCCGCCGGCGCTACGCGCTCGTCGGACGCCGGCGACCGGGCCGAGCCGGAGCAACCGGACGCCTGGCGGACCAGCTTCGAGCGCGACCGCGACCGGATCTTGCACGCCACGTCGTTCCGCCGGCTGGCCGGCAAGACGCAGGTCTTCGTCTTCCCCCAGGATCACCAGCGCACCCGGCTCACCCACGCGCTCGAAGTGGCGCAGGTCGCCACAGCCATCGCACGGGCCTGCCGCCTGAACGTCGCCCTCACCGAGGCCATCGCCCTCGGGCACGACTGCGGGCACGGGCCCGGCGGGCACGCCAGCGAGGACGCTCTTGACCCCTACGTGGCCGAGGGGTTCGACCACGCGCCATGGGGGGCGTGGGTTTCCCTCGCTCCCCTCAACCTGTGCGCCGAGACGGTGGACGGCATCGCGAACCACAGCTGGTCGCGCCCGGCGCCGTCCACGCCCGAAGGGGAGGTCGTGAGCTGGGCCGACCGGATCGCCTACGTGTGCCACGACTGGGAGGATGCCGTCCTGTCCGGCATCGTGGCCCCGCATCAGCTGCCCCTGGCGGTCCGCTCGCTCTGCGGGGAACGCCGAAGCGGACAGCTGGGCGCCTTCATCAACGGTGTGGTGTCCGCCTCCCTCCGTTCCGGCCAGGTCGGCATGGAAGAGGAGGCGGCCGAGGCACTCGCTGCCTTCCGGACCAGCAACTACGAGCGCATCTACCTCCGGGACGCCTCGCTGCGGCAGGGCGACGCGGTGATCAGTGTGCTGCGGGCGCTGGTCGAACACTTCTCGGACCGCCCACACCTGGTCTCCGACGACGCTCCGGGCTCGGGGGAGTCCTCCGACGTCACGGCGGGCAGCGAAGGCGCCGTGCGGGCCGCCGTCACGTATGTGTCCGGCATGACCGACCGGTTCGCATTCCGCCAGGCGGTGGCGAGGCTCGGCTGGGACCCAGCCAAGCTTCCCGCCGGCGTCGACGCCTGACCTTTCCGGCGCCGGCTCAGGCCGGTGGGTCGGGGAAGGCCGGTGGGCGCTTCTCGGTCAGGGCGGCCACTCCTTCGGCGAAGTCGGCGCCCCGCATCATGTCGGCCATACGGGCGCCGGCATCGCGCACCGATGCGGCCACGTCGCCGTGCAGGTCGCGGTAGAGCTGCAGCTTCGTCGCCGCCAGCGAGGACGGCGCGATCTCCGTGGCGAGCCGCCCGGCGTAGTCGTAGGTGAAGGCCAGCAGCTCGTCCGGCGGCAACACCCGATTGACCAGACCGAGCCGCTCCGCCTCCTCGGCCAGCACGACGCGGCTCGACAGCAACAAGTCGGCGGCCCGGGTGACGCCGATCAGCCGGGGCAGCAACCACGACAGGCCGTATTCGGCCGGCAGTCCCAGGCGGCCGTGCGCCGTGGTCAGCTTGGCCCCCTGCGCTGCGAAGCGCAGATCGCAGTAACAGGCGAGCACCAACCCGACGCCGGCGGCCGGCCCGTTGACGGCGGCGATGATCGGCTTGGGGATGCCGAACTGGGAGGCGAAGTCGGCATCGAACTCCGGTCGGACGCCGTAGCCCGGCATAGCGACATCGTCGCCGAGACCGTCGTCGTACGAGCCACGTTCGACATGGCCCTCCAGCGCTCGCGCGTCGGCCCCGGCACAGAAGCCCCGGCCCGCACCGGTGACGACGATGACCCTGACCCCGGGGTCGGTGCCAGCGCGCTGGAGCAACGACCGGTACTCCGCGTGCATCCGGCCGGTCCAGGCATTCAGCCGGTCGGGTCGGTGCAGGGTGATGGTCGCAATGCGGGTGTGCACCGCGTAGCGGGTCACCTTCAGCTGGGCGACCTCCACCTCAATCGAGCGTGGCGTAGCGCGTGAGCTGGAGCGTCCCGGCGTCGAGTGCGTGCTCGAACTCAAGCTGGAGCGGATGGTCCGCGACGGTGCGCTGGAAGGCGCCGGCAGCGTCCTCGGTGGACCACAGGGTCAGCACCAGCCACTCGTCGCCGTGACGGGCCGTCGTCCGCCGCAGGAAGCCGGGCTGGTTCGGCACCAGCTCGGTCTGGAGCCGGCGGTCCAGGGCCAGAAACGACGAGTCGCTGACTCCCTCGGCCAACCGGAAGGTGGTGACCTCGACGATCGACACTGTCTACTGGTCCACCAGCTCAGGCCTGCACCAGCATCACCGGATTGCCCTCGGGGTCCGTGATACCGGCCAGCGTCGGGCCGTCGGGAACGTCGAAAGGCTCGGCCACGACGGTTGCGCCGAGCGACACCGATCGCTCGAGAGAGGCGCGAAGGTCGGCGACTTGGATGTAGAGGGTGACGCCGGAGCGGTCGCCGCCGCGAATGTGGCCGCCTGGTCCGGGCTCGGGCCCACCGATGCCGGGCGGGATGTCCATGATGAAGCCGTCACCGATCTTCCAGTTGAACAGATCGGCGTAGAAAGCCCGTTGCCGCTCAGGGTCGGTGGCCTCAATCTCCCAATGCACCACCGGCCGGGCCCAGTCCTGCACCACGCCACCTCCCTGTCGCGGCCCACAGTACCCACACTTCCGAGGCGAGCCACCGGCGAGGGCTGCGGCCGACAGCGCACCGCGCGACCGGCCGATAGCGTAAGGGCGCATCGTGCGGCAGGCGGCGTGAAGCGGCCGGGCGACGCGGAGTTCGGGGCCGCGAGTCCGAGGTCTGGACCCCGGTCGTAGAGAGCCGGCGGAGCTTTCCGAAGGACGGGTCCGCCCGAGCGAAAATGGTGGCGAAAATGTCTCATGCCCGAGACCGGCGAGGAGTACGATTACTGCGGACTTTCGGGTCTGGCACGCCCGAAAAGGGCGCCGTTGCACAATTTGGCGACAGGGGCCACGCCCCGCAGGAAGGAAGCGCACGGTGACGCACTGGACGCACGTTCTGTCCAATGTCTCGCTGGTCGAGTTCGTCCTTCTCGCGGCGCTCACGGCTGTCCAGTGGGTGCGTCACCGGATACTCGGCGCCGGCTGGGTGGCACTCTCCTTCGGCATTTTGGGCGGCCTGTCGCTGGCGCTGAAGATCGATCCCGGCCTCGTGACCAACCAGTACCTGGCCAAGTCGGTGATCGCCCTCCTACTCGTGATGCCGTACTGCCTGTTCCGGTTCGCGGCGACGTTCCGCACGCCGAGCCTTCCCGTCCGGGCCCTGGCCGTCGTCGTGACGGTCGCCATCGTGGTCTTCACGTTCACACTGAAGTACCTGCCGGCGCCGGGGTTCGCGCCGCCGCCGCATTTCCTGGCCTACCGGGTCTCGTTCCTGGTGGTCTTCGGTTTCCTCTGCGGCTACGTCGTCGTCTCCTTGTTGTATGCCGGCCGCGGCGAGCCCACCATCGCCGCCTCCCGCATGCGCCTCCTGGCCGTCGCCGTAGCCGGGTTGGAGATTCAGGTGGTCGTGGCTGCGCTCAGGCTGCAGGGGCCCACCGTGGACCTGGCCACCCAGGCGCTGACCGTCGTGATGGGCGTCCTGTTCCTGGTCGCGCTGGTACTGCCCTCCTTCGTGCGCGTCTTCCTGAGCCGTCACGAGGACGAGGCCTTTCGTCGAGCAGTCGGTCAGCTCGTCGCCGCCGGAGACTCCCGGGATGTCGCCGAGCACCTGCTTCCTCACGTGTGTGCCCTCGTCGGCGCGTCCCGGGCGGCGATTCTGGCCGGCGACGGCACGGTCGTGGCCCGCTATCCGGTCTGGACCGAGGACGACGGGTCGGATCCGTGGGACGCGGACGACTCCCGGAAAGGACCGCGACGGATCACCGTGCAGACCCGCAGCGGCGCCACCCATTCGCTCGCCGTCAAGATCAGCCCGTCCATGCCGTACTTCGGCAGCGAAGAGCTCCACAAGCTCGACCAGCTGGCCGGCATGGTGGGGCTGGCGATCGAGCGCTGCGAAATGGCCGAACAGATGGCCTTCCAGGCCTCACACGACGGGCTGACCGGCTTGGCGAACCGGGCCATGTTCATGGAGCGGCTGGAGGAGGCCATCAGTCACGTGGGGCGGCGACGAGCCGCCCTGGCGGTGCTGTTCATCGACCTCGACCGGTTCAAGCTGGTGAACGACCAGGCCGACCATTCCGCCGGCGACCGGGTCCTCAGCGAAATGGCGGACCGGCTCACCGCTATGACGCGCGGGGTGGACCTCGTGGCGCGCTTCGGCGGCGACGAGTTCGTGGCCTTCGCCGAAGTCGACCATCAAGACGATGCGCTCGAAATGGCCGAGCGCATCCGGGCCGGGTTGAGCGTGCCCGTCGATATCGGAAACGGGCAGTTGGTGGTGACAGCCAGCGTGGGCATCGTGATGACCTCCGACGACTCGATCTCACCCCTGGCGCTGCTCCGCGACGCCGACAACGCCATGTACGAGGCCAAGCGGTCGGGCCGCGATCAGGTCGTGCTCTTCCACAATCACGCCCGCGACGTGGCGAACCGCAAGTGGGGGGTCGGCACCGCCCGCGCCGGTCGGCTTAGCGCAAGCTGAGCTCGCGCCGGTAGACCCTGGCCGGTCCCAGGGCGGCCAGCTTCCCAGCGATGTCCCGGAATGCCTGCGCCGTCTCGCTGCCGGGATCGACGGCGGTGACCGGACGACCCTCGTCGCCTCCCTGGCGCACGGCGTTGACGAGCGGCACCTGGCCGAGAAGGGGAACCCCGAGGTCGGCGGCGAGCGTCGCGCCACCACCGGCACCGAAGAGCTCGTAGCGCTTCCCGTCGTCGCCGGTGAACCAGCTCATGTTCTCGATCACGCCGCGCACAGAGAGCTTGAGGCGCCGAGCGGCGAACGCCGAGCGCTGGGCCACGCGCTGCGCTGCGGCCTGCGGCGTCGTCACGACGACAATCTCCGCCCGCGGCATCACCTCGGCCAGGGTCAGGGCGACGTCTCCGGTGCCGGGCGGCATGTCGATGAGGACGAAGTCCGGCTCCCCCCAGTAGGCATCGGTGAGGAACTGCTGGATCGCCTTGTGCAACATCGGGCCGCGCCAGATCACCGGCTGGTCGTCCGGCACGAAGTAGCCCATGGACAGGCACTTCACGCCGTGGGCCGAGGTCGGGATGACCATGTCGCCGATGATGATCGGGTCGTGATCGGTCCCGAGCATCTTGGGCACGGAGAAGCCGTAGACATCGGCATCGAGCAGCCCGACGTGGTGGCCCTCTTGAGCCAACGCGATGGCGAGGTTCACCGTCACCGTCGATTTGCCGACGCCGCCCTTGCCCGACGACACGCCGATCACACGCGTCTTGGAGTCCGGTCCGAGAAACGCCGGCATCGGCGCGGCCGGGGCGTGACCATGCCCCGCGTGGTCATTGCCGTGGGCGTCGTCCCCCGCCGCGTGCGCGTCATCGCCGGCCATGCCGTCGCGCAGCCGGTGCCGGAGACCGGCCCGCTCCTCATCGGTCATCACCACGAATTCGAGGTCGACCTCTTCCACTCCCGCCACCGAGGCAGCGGCCCGGTGGATCTCCTCGGCGAGCTCCTCGGCAGCGGGCCATGCGGCCACCGGTAGGGCCACCTCAATCTGCACGCGGCGCCGGCGCGAGCGCACCGAGCGCAGCAGACCCAGGTCGCCCAACGACAGGCCGATCTCCGGTTCGCGCACCGCGCTCACTGCGGCCTCGAGCTCTGATTGGTCTGCTGCCATGCACTCCCTCGTCTCGGGTGGGTTCGGGATCGCACTCTCGCGGAAGCTGTGCGCTCACGGACACCGCCCGCGTCGCCCCAGCTGAAGGGGCTGATCCCTCGGTAGACTACCCAGGGTGAGCACCGCTCCGATCACCGCCGAGACCGAGCGACCTGCCGGCGCGGACGACGGCCGGTTCAGCGCCGCTGTGGCCGCCGTGGCCGCTGCGTTCGGCGATCCCACCCGTCGTGACATCTTCCTCCACGTGCGTGCGGTGCCCGGCGTGACCGCCAGCGAGGTGGCCACTACCTTCTCGCTGCACCCCAACGTGGCCCGCCATCATCTGCAGCGGCTGGTCGGCGGCGGCTACCTCAGGGTCGAGACCGGGCGTCACGCCGCCGGTGCCGGCCGGCCTTCGAAGCGCTATTTCTGCGTCGAGGAGGAGTTGCAGCTCGGCCTGATGCAGCGACGCGACGACCTCTTGATGCGGCTCCTCGGCGAGGCGATGCGGCGGCTCGGGCCCGAGGAGGCAGAGGAAATGGCGGCGCATGTCGGGGAGGAGTACGGACGCTCCCTGGCCTCGCGCATGACGCAGAGCGAGGGGCAGCAGACCGTGCGGGCCGCCATGCACGTCGTGGCCGAGACGCTGACGGCCCACGGCTTCGCGGCACACGCGGAGGACCGGGGCGAGACGACCGCGGTCATCGCCGAACAGTGTCCCTTCGGCGATGCCAGCAACACCAACCCTGTGCTGTGCGCTGTCGACCGCGGCATGGTCAAGGGGTTGTTGGCCGGGCTGTGCGGCGCGGCGTCGCGACAGGCCCTCCCGGTGATCCTCTCCTCGCGGGCGCGGGGCGACGACGCCTGCACCGCCTCCGCCTGAGCCAGCGTGGCGCGCGCCTACCTCGATCACGCCAGCAGCACGCCGGCGCGGCCCGAGGCCCTCGCCGCGCTGACGCAGTGGGCCGCCCTGCCAGGAGCCGACCCGGGACGGCTGCACGAAGAGGGGCGTATCGTGCGCGACGCGTTGGAGATGGCCCGCAGCCAGGTCGCCGCCCTCGTCGGCGTGGCCGGGCGCCAGGTCGTCTTCACCTCGGGAGCGACCGAGTCCATCAACGCCGCCGTCTGGGGCGCGACACGGGCGGCGCCCGGTCTGCCGGTCCTCTGCGCCGCAGTGGAGCACTCAGCGGTCCGTGACGCCTCGGCACGCCTGGCGCCCACCGAGGACATCGGGGTGGACGGCGAGGGACGGCTCCAGGTCGATGCGCTACGGGATCGTCTGCATTCGGGTTCCCTGCCGCGCCCCGCGCTGGTGCACTGCCAGTGGGCCAACCACGAAGTGGGCACGCTCCAGCCCGTACACCAGGTGGTCGCGTTGTGCCGAGAGGCCGGCGTCACCGTGCACGTGGATGCGGCCGCCGCCTGCGGCCACGTCCCAACGGACCTCGCGGCGCTCGACGCCGACCTGGTCAGTATCAGCGGGCACAAGTTCGGGGGCGTGCCCGGAGCTGGGGCGCTGATCGTGCGACGCGGGATCCGGTTCGATCCTCTGCTCGTCGGCGGGGCTCAGGAACGGGGGCGCCGGGCCGGGCTCGAAGCACTCCCCGCGCTGCTGGCATTCGGCGGCGCGGCGGGGGCGCTGACAGGCGGAGAGCACGGTCCGATGGCAACGGAGGCTGCGACCGCACGGCGACAGATTGCCGCTGTCGTCGACGGCGCGCTGGCGGTCGAGGGAGTGGCCGTCGTCGGGCCTGGACTCGAGGACAGGCTGCCCCAGCTCGTCTGCCTCGGCGTGGCCGGCGTGGAGGCCGAGCCCGTGCTCATCGGGTTGGATCGCGCCGGCGTCGCTGTCCATTCGGGTTCCGCCTGCTCGTCCGAGAGCATCGAGCCGTCTCCCGTGCTCGAGGCAATGGGCGTCGACCCGAGCCATTCACTGCGGATCAGCGTCGGGTGGACGACTTCCGACGAGGACTGCGATGCCTTCGTCCGGGAGTTCCCGCGCGTCGTCGGCGACCTGCGAGCGTTACGGAGCTGACGTCGTGGTGGTGGTCGAGCCAGCGCTGAACTGGGAAGGAAGCGGAACACCGGCGGCCTTGTAGGCGCCGCTGACCAGGGGGGCCGCCTGGGGCAGCTCCGCGGCGGGCGGCCCGTCGGCCAGGAAGTCGTTGAACTGGGCCACGGCGGCGACGTCGTTGCCGTCCTGGTTCGCGAGCACGAGCCCATCGAAGAGGTGACCCTGGAAGTAGGTGGGTGAATCCTTGACGGACGTCTCGATCTCGGCGCGCCCGATCCGGACGAGCGACGGAACCTGGGCCGTCCTGCCCACGTTCCATTGGAGGAAGCCGGCGTAGGCCAACGCGGCCGGGTTCGACGGGTCCTCGGAGAGGACCTTGTTGTAGAGCTCGAGGGCAGCCTTGTTGCTCCCCTGCTGGTCGAGGGCATTGGCCTGCGCCAGCTGCTGCACGATGAGTTGCGCCTGCGACACAGTCACGCTGCCCGACGAAGCCTGGCCCGGTTGGCGGGTCTGGACGAAATGGGTAACGAGGATGACCGCGCCGGCGGCGATCAGAAGGCACGCCCCTGCAATGCCGAGCCGGCGCCACAGCGGCATCGGCGCGCGCTCGGATTGTGCCGACTCTGCACCCCCGGCGCGCCCAGCGACGGCGGGGTCGGATTTGGCGGGGTCGGACGTTGCGGCGTCGGAGGTTGCGGCGTCGGAGGTTGCGGCGTCGGACGTTACGGCGTCGAGCGCCGCCAGCTCGCCTTCCACCTCGGCCAGCCGTGACTGGTCCCGCGCCACCAGGAGCGCGTGGTCCTCGCTCGAGAGGTCACCCGCCTCCCGCTCGCGGTCGGCATCGGCGAGGGAGCGCTGCAGGAATTCTCGCTCGTCGGTCAGGTACCAACGCTCGTCACGAGGCTCGCGGTCCCGGGGCTCCGTGCGGGGCGACTCGTCGAGGCTCATACCTCGACCTCGTCGGCCTTCAGGGCATGGAAGTCGCGGCTGCGACGCCAGAAGAGGACGCCCACGCCCGTCAGCGCGGCGGCGCCGAGGACGATGGGGATGATCCAGATGAGCGGGACACCACCGGCGTCCGGGGGAACCAGCAGGATCGTCTCGCCGTACTCGGACACGAGGGTCTGGTTGATGTCGGCGTCGGACTGGCCCGCCGCCACCATGCTCTCGATCTGATGACGCACCGCGATGGCCGTGGTGGCGTTCGATTCGGCCACCGAGACGTCCGTGCAGGACGGGCAGCGCACGTCCTGCTCGAGCGCGGCCGCCCTCTGCGCCGCCGTCGGCGCAGAGGAGTCGAGCGCGCCACTGCCGATCACCAACGCCACGACGAGGACAACGAGTGGGAGGGCCACGCGGGCCCAGAGCGGCAGGCGCCCGGAACGGTCAGCCATGGGAGGAGCCGGCCTGTTCCGTCCGGGCCGCCTTCAGGAACGAGTCGAGGTTGCCCTGCGTGGCCGGGCCGACGAGCACGGCGGTGACACGTCCGGCCGGGTTGATGAAGAAGGTGGTCGGCGGGGCCGTCACCCCGTAGCGCTCGGCGATGGCGCCGCCGGGGTCGCTGATGGCGGACCAGAGATCGCCGTTCTTCTCCAGGAAGGAGCGCGCGGTGGACGTCGTGTCGTGGAACACCACGCTGACCATGTCGGCACCGTCGGCCGCATGGACCTGCTGGTAATGGAAACGAGAGAGATCGGGCGCCTCGGTCTGGCACGGGATACACCAGCTGGCGAAGAAGTTGACCACGACGTAGTGGCCCCGCAGCGAGGAGAGCGAGACGGGAGACCCCGTCGTGAGGTCAGTGCCGGTGAACCCCGGCGCCATCCGGCCGAGCAGCGGGCTCTGGACGGCGGTGGCCTCCTGGGGCGTCCGAGTAGCGAGGACGATGCCGACCACGACCAGCACGAGGAGGACGGCGCCCGCCACCCAGCGGGTGACGTGGTGGCGGCGGCGGCTCACACCGGGCCCGCAGCGCCCCGGGCCACCAGCGCGCCCACCGGCTCGGGCACTTCGCCCCGCTCCCGCGGCGGCGTGGGTGCCGCGCCCGTGACCAGATCCGAGGAGGCCGAAGCCGGGTCGGTGGGTCGGCGCCGTGAACCCGGGATCAAGGCGAGCAAGCCCCCCAGGCCGATCAGTAGCCCGCCGGCCCACAGCCAGGCCACCAGCGGCTCAATGACCACCCCGATGGCCACCGATCCCTTGGGCAGGTTGTTGATGGCCTGGTTGCCCGACGCGGAGCCCAGTCCGCCGACCGCGTCGAACGTCAAGTAGACGTCCCCGAAGAGACCCGAATCGATCGCCGGCGTCCCCACCACCGACAGCGCGCTGCCGAAGCTGGTCGTGGCGGGAGCGAACACGGCGCCGTCCACCTTCACGAGGGCCTCCTGCGACGTGCGTGACGGGGAGCTCACGGTGCGCAGCCCCTCGAACTCGAAGTGGTGCCCGTCGTAGGTGACGACCTCTCCCCTGTGGAGGGCGAGCTCGGCCTGGTGGCGATAAGAGGTCGCCGCGATGATGCCGACCGCGAGGAGGACGACGCCCAGGTGCACGATCATGCCGCCGTTGGCCCGTCCCACCAGGCCGCGCCACAACCCGACCTGGCGCGTGTGGGCCGCCCGCACGGAGAGGACGAGCGCACGTGCGGCGGTGGCCGCCGCCATCGCTCCGAGCCCGAATCCGATCAGGGTACCGATGCCGCGCAGGCCGAAGGCGACGCAGAGCACGACGGTGCCCACACCGATCCACACGGGGATGGCCAGGCGCTGCCACAGCAGGGCACCGTTGATTTTGCGCCAACTGAGCACCGGGGCCACGGCCATGAGGAACAGCAGCGTGAGGCCGACCGGAATGGCCACGGTGTTGAAGAACGGCGAGCCCACGTTGACCTGCTGCTGGGTCGCCGCCTGGTACAGGAGTGGGTAGAGGGTGCCGAGCAGCACCACGAAGGCGAAGCCGACGAACAGCACGTTGTTGAGCAGGAACGCACCCTCACGCCCGAGCGGGGCGTCGATGCCGCCCGGGGAGCGCAGACGGTCACCGCGCCAGGCGATGAGGCCGAAGCCCACGATCACGACCGCGAAGAAGAACCCGATGAGCAACGGCCCGAGATCCGACTCGGAGAAGGCGTGGACCGAGTTGATCACCCCGGACCGGGTCAGGAAGGTGCCGAGGATGGTCAGTGCGAAGGTGGCGATCGACAGGGAGAGGTTCCACACCCGCATGAGGCCGCGCCGCTCCTGGACGAGCGTCGAGTGGAGGTAGGCCGTCCCGCAGAGCCAGGGCAGCAGGGCGGCATTCTCGACCGGGTCCCAGCCCCAGAACCCGCCCCACCCGAGCACCTGGTACGACCACCAGGCACCGAGCACGATGCCGACGGAGAGGAAGGTGAAGGCGACGAGGGTCCAGCGCCGGCACTCGATCTGCCAGCGGTCGCCCACCCGGCCGGTGGCCAGCATCCCGATGGCGAAGGCGAAGGGCACCGTGAAGACGACGAATCCGATGTAGAGGAGCGGCGGGTGGATCGCCACGAGCGGGTTGTCCTGCAACAGCGAGTTCGGTCCGAGACCCTGTGTCACGCCCGAGGCGGTCACGAACGGGTTGGCCGGCCCGGCCATCAGCCCGAAGAAGAAGGCCGAGACCACGAAGAGGACGAGGGTGGCATAGCGGATCACCGCGTCATCCGCCTGCGTCCGGTAGCGCCACACGAACATGCACGACACGGCGGCGAGGACGAGGCCCCAGAGCAGGATCGACCCGGCCAGCGCCGACCACATCCCCGTGATCGAGTACAGCAGCGGCGTGACGGTGCTGTTGTTCTGCGCCACGAATACGAGCGTGAAGTCGTGCGTGACGAGAGCGTGCTCCATGGCGCCCGTGGCGAGCAGGGCGCCGACGAGCAGCACCGGTGCCAGCAGCCTGGCGTCGGTTGCCGTCCGATCCACCCGGGCGAGCGTCGCGGACTGTGCGCCTTCCCGAGCGAGCCGGAAATGGGTGACGAGCCCGACGATGCTCACCGCGATCCCGGCGAGGCAGGCCACGAAGGCCAGCCAGACACCGATCGTCCCCAGGTTGGCGTCCAGCATCAGCAGACCGGGCCGGTTGCCGTCACCTTCACCCGATTGGGGTACTGGGCGGTGTACGTGCTCGAGTGCTTGATCAGAATGGAGTTCGAGACGAACTCGGGCGAGGTGTCCGACGCGAAATGGCCCACCACGACAACGGGGACCCGGGACGCGAAGAGCTCGGGCGGGCTGCCCGTGTTGGCGACGTGGATGACGTGGGGACCCTGGCAGACGGCGAAGTTCGAGCCTGCCGCGGTGGGATGAATGGTGCCCGGGACCACGGTGCCCTCCAGGCGGAACGTCTGCGTACCGAGCGAGTGCTTGTTGGCCAGGGCCTGATCGACGGTGTCGAAATAGTTCAACGAGCTGCCCAGTCCCTCGACGAGCAGGAAGACGAGTGCGGCGGCCAGGACGACGAAGACGGCGAGAACGCGCCAGCTCATGCGGCGCCGTGGCCGCAACGGCGGCACGGCCGGGCCCCGGCGTACCTCGGACGGCGGGCTGGGCGGCGGGGTCGGCTCGGTGGTCGTGCCGGTCACGACAGCTCGCCGCGGACCGGCGCGCCATCGGGCTCGGCAACGGGCTCTGACATCTTCAGCGCCCGTTCCCAGCGCCGGCGGCGCAACACCAGGCTGACGGCGTAGACCAACATGGTGCCGAGCGCGACGGCATAGCCGGCATCGACGTAGCTCACGGTGCGTCACCGCCACCGTCGGACGCCGGGCCGCCGCCGACACCGACGAGCTCGGCGTCCTCGCTCCAGCGCTCGGAGAGCGACACCTCGAGCTCCTGGTCACCCACCGCGTCCTGCAGCACCTCGACCTGGTACCGCACGCCCAGGAGCCACACGAAGACCAACGTGAAGGCCACGAAGGAGAGGCCCATGGTCCACAGCATGATGCCGTGCACGTGCAGGTCGAAACCCGGATCGAGGATGGTGCCGCCCTGGTGCAGCGTGTTCCACCAGTCGACGGAGAAGTGGACGATCGGCACGTCGACGGCGACGAGCAGCGCCGCGACGGCGCAGCGCTTGGCCCGGACGTCGAGGTCGGCGGGCACGCGCCGCAGGGCCAGATACCCGATCTCGAGGATCAACAGGAGGGCGGTCGACGTCAGGCGGGCGTCCCAGGTCCACCAGACGCCCCAGACCGGCCGACCCCACAGCGACCCTGTGACGAGGGTGAGCGCCGAGAAGACCGCCCCGACCTCGACAGCGGACGCGGCGAGGCGGTCCCAGAAGAACGAGCGCGTCCGCGGCCACAGGTAGAGCAGGCTGCCGCCGGCGGCCACACCGCCGGCCCAGTACAGCGCCACCGTGGCGATCGCCGGGTGGATGTACAGCAGCCGGGCCAGGTTCCCCTGCACCACGTCGGGTGGCGTGATCCACAGTCCGAGCCACACCGTGAAGCCCAGGGCCACGATGCCGAGGACCCCCACCACGTCGAGCCAGCGCGGCCGGCGGGGCACGATCAACTGTCCGGTCATGCCGCCTCCTGGAGTGGCCCGTAGACGACGACACCGAGGACGAGGTAGATCACCGCGAAGGGCACGAGGATCTTGAGCCATTGCGTCCCCGACGAGGCGTTGCCACTCAGCGCGGCCTCCCATGCTTTGGAGCCCGCCAACAGAATCGGGGCGAGCACCGGAAGCACCAGCAGGGGCAGCAGCGTGTCGCGCACGCGCAGGCCGGCGGACAGCGCGCCGTAGAGCACCCCGGCGCAAGCCAGGCCGACGGTGGCCAGCAGGCTCGCCACCACGGCGAGCCACACCACGTGGACCTGCACGTCGAAGAGGAAGGTGACGCCCGCCCACAGAATGACTTGCAGCGCCAGGAGCTGGAGCCCTACCGCCGCGGCCTTCCCCAGGAAGATGCCCGCCGGGTCGATGCCCGAGAGGCGCAAGCCGTCGCGGGTGCCCTCGCCGGACTCGACCGCGACGCTGCGCTGAATGGCGAGCACGGTCGAGAAGAGCAAGGCCACCCAGAAGATGCCGGGCGCGGCGTGGCGCAACGACGCCTGATCCGGACCGATGGCGAACGCGAGGAGCACGAGGACGAGGAAGGCGAACGGGACCACCTGCCACAGCCCGACACGGGAGCGCGCCTCTATCCGGAGGTCCTTGCCCGCGACGAGCACGGCGTCATGCCACATGGGTGGCTCCTCGCGGGTGCACCGACACGTCCGCTCCGGGGGACGGCACCGCGGTGAGGGTGACCCGCCGGCCGCCCGGCGCCTCCCCGCTGACACGGCCCCCGCCCATGGAGACGACCCGGTCGGCCAGGGGAATAGAGAGCTCCGGCTCGTGCGACGACAAGAGCACGCTCGCGCCGTCCGCCACGGCGTCGGCGATCAGCTGCCCGAGCAGGACGCGCGAGGTGGCATCGAGCCCGGCGTGCGGCTCGTCCAAGAGCCAGAGTGCGGGGCGGCGGGCCAACAACGCGGCGAGCGCGACCCGGCGCCGCTGGCCGGCTGACAGCCGGCCGGCCGGCGTGGTGCGCAGGCGACCGGTGAGACCGAGACGCTCGAGCGCCCCATCGGCGCTCTGGGCCGGAAGCCCGAGTGCCCGTACGGCGAACTGGACGTTCTCCGCCGCGCTGAGCTCGTCGTAGAGCGGGGCGGCGTGCCCCAACAGCCCCACGTAGCGGCGTACCGAGGTGTGGTCGGTGGTCAGATTCACGCCGAGGACGGTGGCCTCGCCCGAGGTGACCGGCAGCAAGCCGGCGCAGGCACGCAGGAGGCTGGTCTTCCCGGCACCGTTGGCGCCGACCACCACGACGACCTCGCCCTGGTCGAGAGACAGATCGACCCCGGCGAGGGCGGGGAAGCGGCCGGCGAGTGCGACCGCGGCACGAAAGTGAACGACAGGGGCCATGGCGAGCCCCACCATGGTAGGGGGGGTGGGGACCCGGGTTCCAAGCGGGGGGTAGCCTTCGAGGCCCGGATGCGCCCCCAAGGGACGTCAGGCCATGTGGGGTAGCGCCATGATGGGCGTGAGCGAGCCGGCCCGATCCCCTGCGACTTCAGCCGCGGCGAAGGTGCGGAGGGCCACCTCGTGTGCGACGAGGAGCTCGGCCGTCTCCCGTTCGGCGGGACTCAGGTCGCCGATCCGCTGGTAGAGGGGGATGTACTGCTCGGTGATGGGGCCGATGGTGCCCATCAAGTCGCTCCAGGTCATGGCCAGCGCGCCGGGTATCAGCACCGAGGCCATGACCTGCATCTCGGGATCGGGCTCTGTCGAGATGCCGGCCCGCTCGAGGGCGGGGGCGGTTGCGTCCTTGGTCCGCCGCTCCAGGGTCGCGACCACCCGCAGTTTGGCGGCCTGGTCGGGGTCGGCGAGTTGGTCGGCGATGCCCCCGAACAACAGCTCGCCCAGGACCTCGCCCTGGTAGGCCTTGACCCACAGCTCCCCCGGGCCCTCCTCGGCGGTGAAGATCGGTTCCGGGGTGGTGGCGGTATCGGGCATGGCAGAAACGCTAAACCCTGTGCCCCTCCTCTGCTCGTGGTGCCTGCTCGTGGTGCCTGCCCGTGGTGCCTGCCCGTGGTGCGCACGATGCCCGTCGGTAGTGTCTCTCGGGCTGATGGTGACCGTCCTCATGCCGCTGCCGGCCGGTGACTTCGACCCGACCGAGGTGGCGGTCAGCTGGCAGGTGCTGGCGGCGGCGGGACACACGGTGGTGTTCGCCACGCCGTCCGGGCAGACGGGTCAGGCCGACGACCTGATGGTGACGGGCCGCGGCCTCGATCCGTGGGGCGCCGTCCCGGGACTGCGGCGCCTCACCGTCGTCGGCCGTGTCCTGCGGGCCAACGCCGCCGCCCGCGCCGCCTATGCCGCGTTGCTCGAGGACCAGGCCTTCGCCGCGCCGCTGCACTGGGGCGCGGCCCGGCGCGGCGCCTACGACGCGCTGGTGCTGCCGGGCGGGCACCGCGCCCGCGGGATGCGGCCGTATCTCGAGAGCCCGGAGGTGCAGCAGATGGCGATCGACTCCTTCCGGGTCGGGAAGCCGGTGGGGGCCATCTGCCACGGGGTCCTGGTAGCGGCCCGGGCCGTGGACCCGGTCACGCAATGCTCGGTGCTGTACGGCCGGCGGACCACCGCGCTCACCTGGGCGCTGGAACGCAAGGCCTGGGGCATCGCCCGTTACACCCGCTTCTGGGACTCGAACTACTACCGCACCTACGTCGAAGAGCCGGGGCAGCGTTGGGGCTCCATGTCGGTGCAGCAGGAAGTCACGCGCGCGTTGGCCGATCCCGCCGACTTCGCCGACGTGGAGAAGGGCACGCCCGACTGGCGGCGCAAGACGAGCGGGCGTGCACGCGACACGCTGGTCGACGCCCGTCCCGCGTTCGTCGTGCGCGACGGCTCCTACGTGTCGGCCCGCTGGCCGGGCGACGTGCACACCTTCGCCCTCACCTTCGCCGGGGTGCTGGCCGAGCGGGCCTGACCGGCCAGCTGCCGTCGAGCACGAGGTCGAAGTCGAACGACGGCGAGGCCGGCCCCGGGTCGTGCGTCGGCTGGCGTCAACTGGTGCTGAGACGGCTCAGGCCGATGTCGTTGAGCAGGTTGGAGAGCTGGGACGACACCCAGCTGATGTTGTCCGTCAGGAGCAGCACGCCGAAGACCACGAGGACGACGCCCGCCGCCAGCTCCACCGCCCACAGCCATCGCCGTGCCCTGGCGAGCATGGCGGTCAGCCGGCCGAACGCCAGCCCCACGAGCACGAAGGGCACGGCGAGCCCGAGTGAGTAAGCGAAGAGGAGGAGGACGCCCCCGGGCAAGGTCCCGTTGTCGGCGGCCAGCTTGAGGACGACGCCGAGCACCGGTCCGATACAGGGCGTCCAGGCGAAGGCGAAGGCCATGCCCATGACGGGCGCGGCCCACAGCCCGAGGCGTGAGGGCCGCACGTCGAAACGGTGCTCGCCCGTGGCGCGGGTCACCACGCTGAGCGTCCCCGAGCCGGCATGGGCCCAGACACCCGACGGCACCGCGCCCAGCAACATGATTGCGCCGAGGAGGATGATCACGGCGCCACTCACATGGGTGAGGGTGATCTCGTGCGCATCGAGCACGCGGCCGATGCTCGAGGCGGCCGCACCCAGCGCGACGAAGACCACGGTGAAGCCGGCGACGAAGAGCCCGATGCCGCGCAGGACCGGGCGCAAGGCGACCGACGGCGTGGTGCCGTCCCCGCCGGCCTCCAACTCGGCGGCCGAGAGGCCCGAGACCATGGAGACATAGCCCGGCACCAGGGGCAGCACACACGGTGAGACGAACGACAGAATGCCGGCACCGAAGGCGACGAGGACACCGGCCGGATCGGCTGAGATCGCGGCGGGGACGGGCATCGCGAGGAGCGCGGCGGCCCCGATTACCTGAGGCTCTTGCGGACCAGGTCCATGTCGGCCTCGACCATCATGGCGACCAGGCTGGGGAAGTCGACCTCCGGTCGCCACCCGAGCACCGAATGCGCCTTGGCGGGATCCCCCACCAGCAGGTCGACCTCGGCCGGGCGCAGGAACTTCTCGTCGATGACGACGTGTTGCTCCCAATCGAGACCGGCCGCCTCGAAGGCCAACCGGCACAGCTCGCGCACGGCATGCGTCTCACCCGTCGACACGACGTAGTCGTCGGGCGAGTCCTGCTGGAGCATCAACCACATCGCCCGGACGTAGTCGGCGGCGTAGCCCCAGTCGCGCTGCGCGTCGAGATTGCCGAGCGCCAACTTGTCGTCGAGCTTGTTGGCGATGCGCGCCACGCCGTGCGTCACCTTGCGCGTGACGAACTCGAGGCCGCGCCGGGGGGACTCATGGTTGAAGAGGATGCCCGACGAGGCGTGCAGCCCGTAGCTCTCGCGGTAGTTCACGGTGATCCAGTGGCCGTAGACCTTGGCGACGCCGTAGGGGCTGCGCGGGTAGAGCGGCGTCGACTCGCGCTGGGGCACCTCCTGCACCTTGCCGAACATCTCCGAGGAGCTGGCCTGGTAGAAGCGGATCTCGGGGTCGACCAGGCGGATGGCGTCGAGCACCCGCGTCACGCCTAGCGCGGTGGTCTCGCCGGTCAGGACCGGCTGCGTGAAGCTGGTCTGCACGAAGGACTGGGCCGCCAGGTTGTAGACCTCGTTCGGCCGGTGATCGCGCAGGATGTTGATGAGCGACACCTCGTCGAGGAGGTCGCCCGCCACCAGCTCGATCTGGTCCTGGATGTGCGCGATGCGCTCGAAGTTCAGCGTGCTGGAGCGTCGCACCATGCCGATCACCGTGTAGCCCTGCGTCAGCAGGAACTCGGCCAGGTACGAGCCGTCCTGGCCGGTCACGCCCGTAATCAGTGCTCGTTTTGCCATCCGGGCAACGCTAGTCGACCCGCTGGTCGGCTCTCCGGCACGCATACAGTTCGTCCGTGGCGACTGCGTGCATGGTCTCGTTCCGGCTCGGGGGCGG